>Ga0209274_10000835_pt1 | contig 16745 bp, 17 predicted proteins | sample HubBroMetageREF1_FD_188343 | JGI IMG/M metagenome (GOLD analysis project Ga0209274, IMG submission 188343) | Reference soil microbial communities from the Hubbard Brook experimental Forest, New Hampshire, USA - Hubbard Brook CCASE Soil... | ecosystem: Environmental > Terrestrial > Soil >...
ACCCATGAGGTAACAGCGTGGGCCGTCGTTCAGTAGTCGTGAAGGGCTTATCAGTGGAAGTAATACATGAATTACCGACCAAAGCATGGACGTGCTGAGCATTCGTATCGAGAGAGACGTCCGTCGTCGACTGGCGAGTCTCGACGGCATCAACTGGGCCCACGTGATTCGGGAGTCGCTCCGGGAGCGACTTGAGCTCGAAGAGGAGGTCAGGCGAACCATTGACCACCGACGCGCCCTTCGAGGGTCTCGTGGCATCGATAGGATCCGCAGAAAGCTGGGGGCAGCGCGATTTGATTCCACGCAGGAGGTGCGCAGATGGCGCGAATCCCGGAAGTAGTCGCCGACGCGTTCGTGGTCTGCAAGTAGTTCATCTCCGAACCCGACTCCGAAGCGGCACTAACACTTCGAGAGGACCACACCGAAGGTCGCGTGCGAATTGTCGCCCCACAACTACTCTGCCACGAGGTTGCGAACGCGTTGCGACCTCACCCGACGATGTCACCAGCGGAGCTCAGGGTTGCGATGCGTCACTTCCTTGATCTCCAGATTTCGCTCGCTCCGGCATCGTCCGTTAGCTTCAGCCAGGCGGCCGATTTGGCATTCCGCCCCAAGCTGACCGTGTACGATGCGTTCTATGCTGTACTAGCCGAGATCCATTAGTGCCCACTGGTAACGGTGGATACCGGACTTCTCCGCGCGTCCGATCGAGCCGTCTCGGTTTCTGATTGGTCCATCTACTCGTAGACCCGAATTGGACCTGCTTCGCGTGTGCAATGCTCCTTTCAAGCCGTTGGCTAGGCGGCGCAGGACGAGGGGATCGGTAGATTCATGTCCCGATGGAACTGGTTTTCCCGGGCCTAGTAGACTTTAACCCTAAGGCCGATGGCGACGGCAGCATCGGCGAGTCCACGATCCTTCGTCAGTAGAACATGCCCACCGGAGAGAGCCTGACCTGCGATCAGCGTGTCTGGAATGCTCACGGGCCTCCCCGTCCGGAGCAGCTCGACACGTACTTCCGCCGCACGCCGAGCGTCGGCTGCGTCAACGGTGAGCACAGGGTACTGCGCGAACAGGGATTCGAGTGCACGCATTTTAGAGGCCGAGCCACGGTGGAGAACGCCTACGAGCGCCTCGAAAATAACGATGCTACTCAAGTAAGGCGAACCGAACAGCTCCTCGGCTCTAAGAACCTCGTAGATCGCGAGTTCATCTCCCGCTAGGATATCCACGATTACACTACTGTCTACGACGACGCCCATGCGGCTCCCTCCACCTGGCGAGACGCGCGGATTCCATCGCCTCATCCTGCTGCCTGACCTTCCGGATTGTCGCTCGAACTTCCTTGGCCTCGCTGGGCGTCAGGAATCCGGCCAGAGCGGCAAGCGAGGGCCGGTTCGGCGCCAGGATTCGGGTTACGACGTCACTGAAGCTTTCGTTAGTCCGCTTCGCCGCACGGAGCTTCTCGTATGCGGACTGTTCGAGCGATATTGTCTTGCTAACCATGCATCTGTGTATGTGTATAAGTGTATTTAAGAATTTGATACCAGCGGAACGTAAGCGATCGACCGATCGCCCAGGCAACCCGCGCAATTTCGGAGGCGTGCCCGACCCCGCTGTCGTCTCCCGCCAACGGGCTGAGAAGCCTACATTGGCCGGGTCCCTGGTCGTCCGGTTGGCTGACCAGGATTCAACAAGAACGGTGCGGCCCGCCCTCACAGGTGCTCCCGCTGTACGTTGAACTCCGTTCGGCTCTGAGGCCCGATTTCGGTTGAAGCCTCACTAGCGCCAGGGTTTGCTGCCCAAGTGAACAACCGCCGAACCCTGGGCGCAACGCTCGTTGCAACCTCGAGGTAGGCGGCGTCCGCCCGTACTTTCGAGTGATTCCTTGGACGAGCGACCTGGTTGGTCCCCTCCCACATGCTGGCTAGCGAAGTGAGGTGAGGAGCAGAAAGCCCCCGGTTCCGAGCCCGGGAAGTCGACGGCGGGACGACTGTGAGCGCGCGAAACGCCGCTGAAGCAGGTTCCGGTCCTGAGTCTCCCCACCGAAAAGCAAAACCCCGTCGATGGATACTTGAGTTGATGATACCCGAGACCAAGTATGCGAAGTCTGAGGAAATCTACATCGCATACCAGACGTTTGGCGAGGGTCCGATCGACGTAATCTTTTTCCCGGGATGGATCTCCCACATCGAGTACGCGTGGGAGGAGCCCTTGTACGCGCGGTTCCTCCAGCGACTCGGCTCCTTCGCGCGTGTGGTCTGGTTTGACAAACGGGGGACCGGCCTGTCAGATCGGGTCGCCGGACTCCCAATCCTCGAGCAACGGATGGACGATGTCCGTGCGGTGATGGACCACGCGGGCTTGGAGCGCGCGGCACTCTTTGGGGCTAGTGAGGGGGGCTCGATGAGCGCACTCTTTGCGGCGACTTATCCGGAACGAACCACCGCCCTCATTCTCTACGGAGCGTTCGCCAAACGGCTCTGGAGCCCGGATTATCCCTGGGCCCCTACGTTGAAGGAACGCCAAGAATGGATTGACTCCTTGGAGAGCGGGTGGGGGGTCGGCAGTGAGCTGGCAACGCTTGCACCTTCCGTCGCGAGTGACAAGACGTTCCAACGGTGGTTCACAACCTATGGCCGAATGAGCGCCACGCCCTCCGCCGCCGTCGCGCTGGCTCGAATGAATACGGATATCGACGTGCGGTCGGTCCTTCCCGCCATTCACGTCCCGACCCTCGTCCTCCACCGGACTGGCGACCGGGACACCACGGTCGAAAACGGAAGGTTCCTGGCCCGCAGTATCTCGGGAGCGAAGTACATCGAGTTGTCCGGGGACGATCACATCTGGTTCGCCGGGGACAGCGACGCGATCCTGGATGCGGTGGAAGACTTCCTCACCGGGACCCACGCCTCCCGGGCCGCGGACCGCCTACTGCTGACCGTCCTCTTCACCGACATCGTCGGCTCTACCGAAAAGGCGAGTGCGCTCGGTGACAAGCGATGGAGGAGTCTCCTCCTTCAACACAATGAATTGGTTCGCCGGGAGTTGGGTCGCTATCGTGGGCGTGAGGTGAAGACTACTGGGGACGGGTTTCTTGCGGTGTTCGACGGTCCCGCCCGCGCGATCCAATGTGCCCAAGCGATTCGGGATGAGATGGACCGGCTAGAGATCCCGCTTCGATTGGGACTGCACACCGGAGAATGTGAGGTTCTCGGGACTGACGTGGCCGGAGTTGGGGTCCACCTCGCCCAACGAGTGATGACCGAGGCCGAACCAGGGGAGGTTCTCGTCTCCAGCACAGTCCGGGACCTTGTGGCGGGTTCCGGGCTTGAGTTCAAGGACCGGGGGTTGCACTCGCTCAAGGGCATACCGGGCAAGTGGCGGCTGTTCGTGGTCGTGTAGGACGGGCATGAGGATGATAGGCTACCCGCTTCGCAGGGGACCCATTTCGGCTATGTCTGAGGCGGAGACGAACAAATACCAAGGTCGAGGGTCGTTCGCAATGCGGAGCTTGGCGCCTGTCCCTACCGCCCGACAATCCAGGACATGCCGAGGGTGGTTGCAGCGTCCCTTACAACCACACGCAGGTGGCGGCACGCCCCAAGGCAGATCCGTAGCCTCAGCGACCGTGACAGGTCTGCCAGTCTGCAGTGGTGGCACGGATAATCCATCGGTGCGGGCGAAAAATGCTGCATGCTGGTGGTGAGGAGCTTGCCGTCGATGGCGGAATCGCGATGGGCCGGGCCGTACGGACGGCGGGCGGGTCAACGGTCCAACTCGTTCAGGGTAGGGCTTCGGGCCGGGCGTTCTAGGTTTCGAACAATTTTGGCGAGAGCACTCGACATGACCGTGCGTTCCTCGAGCGTCAATCCAGCACTCGTCGCCCGCCTGAACTTTCGCGTCGCTTCCTCGATCGGTCTCTTGACCTCGCGACCCCGGTCTGTCAAGTATAGGTGAACGCGCCGTCGATCGACCGAGTCTCTCTGCCTCGTGATGAGCCCCGACACTACCATGTGGGAGGACATCTTCGCGACGGTCGGAGCGGCGATCCCTAGCTTGCGAGCGACCTCGATGGGCGTAAGTCCGTCGTTCTCGTAGAGTGCCCAGAGGATGTGGTTCTGCCCGCCGCGGCCGCCGTATCGCTTCATGATCTCATCCATGGCGGACCTGGACATCTTCGCCACGCGGACGAAATCGTCCCAGAAATCGGGGGTCGCCATCAGTGGCCTACCACTATTCTGTCGCGCTAGCCCTTAAATCCATCCATACGTTAGCCGGCTAATGATTAGCCGTGAACCGGACAGGTCCGGACCCGTGCTGGTCACGGGGGCCACCGGCAAGGTCGGCTCTCACCTCGTTCCTCGACTTCTGAGCCAAGGTGTTCGCGTCAGGGCCCTCGTTCGACCCGGACCCAACGTCCAAAAAATTCGAGAGCAGGGTGCGGAAATCGTGGAGGGGGATTTGCTCCAGACTGAGTCCCTGGACCCGGCCCTGATGGGTGTGGAAACCGTGGTTCACCTCGCCGCGTTCTTCCGAGGTGCTACGCCCGAGCAGTCTCGTGAGGTGAATCTGGTCGGTACTGAGCGCTTGGCGGCTGCGGCCCGAAAGGCAGGGGTCAGGAAGTTCATCTTCGCGAGCACCAGCAACGTCTATCCCGGAGGATTGAATCGCCCCGCGCGGGAAGTCGATTCCCCGAGTCCCGAGCCCCCCTCCCATCCCTATCCCGCCTCCAAAGTGGCGGCCGAGGCGAAGTTGATGGAGTTGGATCGTGAGGAGGGGATAGGACTCTGCATCCTCCGACTCGGCTTTGTGTACGGCGAGGGGGACCGTCACGTTTGGGAGATGATGCCCCACGTAAACGGATGGAATCCGGCGCGGCGGATGCACTCCGTTCACCACGCCGACGTGGGCCAGGCGGTGAGTCGGGCACTGTACCGGCATACCGGGTCGGGGAAGGTCTTCAACATCGCCGACGACGCGCCCATCACGCTCCTCGAGCTGACGCGACTCGCCCGAGAGCCGGACCCGTCGCTCGAGAGATTCGCCCTCGCCTTCGATCCTTGGGAGGGTCTGATGGACACGCGACGCGCCCGTGGGGAGTTGGGTTTTCGGCCGATCTACCCGTCGTGCTACTCAGCCTTGGACGCGGGTATGTTCTAGCGCATGGCAGATTGCGAGACCGCAGTCATAGCGTGGGTCATGGCTAGGTCGAAATCGCGACTGCCGTCGGATCCGAATGTCACGAGCCAAACTACCTGAGGGGTGCCTTCAGCGTAGCGTGGCTTGGCCCTGCGAAAGGGCGAACTGGCGTGAGCTCCCGACTAGAACCCAAGCACTTCCTCAACCAGGACGACAGTCACCCGGTCCGGCTTGGCCTCACGGGAGATGATTAGGATCTTGTTGAGCGCGCTGTTAACGCCGTACGCGATCAACGCCCGGGCGTCCTCCATCGGGAGGGCGTACTCCCGGAGGCGCTTCAGACCGTCTTGCAACGTGGGAACCACCTTCTGCGCACCGACCACCCAGATCACTTTCCCCGCGCCGAACGCATACGGGCCAAGCTGGGTCCCGGTCGCCGACGCGATGAGGAGATCGCCCTCCTCGGTCACCGCGTGGACACTCCCGACGTCGTACGGGGGAGACTGACTCAACTGCCGGAATTCCCGCTCTTGGGTCTTCCGATCGAGTGCAAAGAGCCGCTTTCGGATCGGCTCGTAGCGGCCAGTCTCATCCAATTCCTTCGAGAATCCGATCTGGGTCAGGGTTTCAGAAGTCGAAGCGAGCACCTCGGAGTGTTCCGGGATCAGCGAAAGGACAGTTCGCAGCGCTTCGGCGCGATTGGGAACGATCACTGCGTTGATCCCATGCTCTTTCAGGTGAGCTGCCGCGCGTTCGAGTTGAACCTTCGTCGCGGGCCTGGCGTAGGTCTGGTTGGGAACGAGAGTCGATTTCTTGGCTGGAGGAGTAGCCACGGTAGAACCTCGGGCCGAAACGCCCGTGCGGCTACAAAACGGGGCGCTGAGGGTATGGTAAGCAGCCAAAGCCGCGGTAAGGCCTGGTGTCCTCCCGGTCGAGTACCCACCGAAGACAGATTCCTCCCTGAAGGGGAAGATCGATCGGCGTTCGAACCATCGAACGGCGCCCCGCTCCGACTCGCCGTGGATCCCTGGCACGTGAGGCCGGCGACGGGAGCGGGTGGGACGCCGGTGTGGGAGGCAGGCCGTCTCCCGATTGAAGACCTACACGATTGCTATCGTTTGCGGGCGCCCCGGCCAAGCGCCTCACGAGACGCGTCCAACCCAGAATCCGGCGGGGACACGCTTACTCTTGGTTCGGGTCTATTCTACGAAGGTCGTGGTAGCAGACTCTACAGCGCTTGGGACTTGGGAGAAGATCTTTGGGGAGGCACGCGCACTGGCACTCGTGCGGCGCTCCCTCTTCGGACGAACTGCCCGTCGATGTGCAGAATTGGCACACAGCTGCGGTTGACGCCTCTCGCCCAATAACCCCTTCGCTCTGTTCCGAACGCTTGAGTCGGGTGGTCCGCAGTGCCGGGATCCCTCGAAGCCCACCCCCTCCACCGGACGCCGAGAGCTTGAGAATATCCGCGGTTGGAAAGGAGGCCGTTCTCGGAGACCGCGCGCGGCCGATAACGGGACCGCAATCAGCGTGCGAGAGTGAGGAAGGGCGGGGAAGGCCCGTTCACGAGGGTCGCTCTCCGAGAGAGTCGAAGGACCACCGATTCTGGGCGTCTCCGCACCCGCATGGGGTCTAACTCGACCCCGATGATTGCCTACCGGGAACCGACGGGGGCACCGGCAAACCGGTCCACGTCCACTAGACTGCTGGAAACATATCGATCCTAGCGTTCGGATGGGCGAGAATCTCGCGTGCCTGATCTCTCGAAGCGTAGAATGTCCTGCGGTGTTGCCGAACCATAGAACATCGTGAGCCAGCTCGACCGAGCAGCCAGCCCTGCGAGCATGGTCCACTTCCCGCTAGGACGGGCCGACCAGGGCTGGAGCCCTACCCACGTGTAATCGCGACCGCCGCCGAGCCATGTCACTACTCGTACTCCCGGTTTCCCCACCCCGATGCGACGTTCCGCGGCAGCGAGTATCGCCACGACGAGAAACAGGGGCACGATGACGACCATCGACCAGACGAAGGCGATCGTGGCCGGTGGCTCGCTGCTCTTGACGAAAGTCAGCGATTCAAGTATCCCTTGAGGACCCAGAACCTCAAACGAAAACGCATAGATCACGGCGACTATCAGGCAAAAGATTCCGAGGGGCGCAGGTACAACGGGCGGGATTCCCTTGGTACGAGTCCATACATAGTTCGACGCTTCTCGAGCCCTGCGCCGACAGGTCTGGACCATTTCAGGCACGTCAGCCATACAGACCCAAGAGCGATGTGGGTTAGATTCTTCTTGGCCAACCGGGAATACGCGAGTCGGTCCGCGACGGCGATTTCGCGGGCGCGTTGCGCACTCATCGCGGTCATCGACACGGAGTGAGCGCGGAGGCTCGCCGAGAGCCGGTGCGAGGCGCGAGGCGGACCGTGCCCTCTTCATGCTCACCGAGCGGCCGAAGGGAGCGAGGGGACGGCGGGCGAAGCTCGCCGCGAGCTTGAAGTAGGAACCGAGCCGTCGATGACGTGACCGCGATGAGCGCGTGCGACACGCGGAGTTCGAGGTCGATCCGATGTGTGTCAGCTAAGGAGGGGTCGGCGGAGAGCCTCGCCCGGGCTGTGGAGAGGACGCTAGAGGAGCGGGAGGGGTTCTTCCCCTGTGGCGAACAAGGATCGCCACCACCACGATTACAAACGCGGCAACCACCACTCCGATAATCAAATAGTCAAGCGTGGGGAGCCCGACCGAGGACATGGACGAGGATGGGAACGTCACCGTCACGGGAGCGAGTATCTCCCCTCTGACGGATAGCTGGCCTGAGATGTTCGGGTGCCCGGAGGCGGAGGCAGTGTACGTGTAACTCCCGTTGGAGACGTAGAATTGGATGGTGGAGGCACCGTCCGACCATCGCGTCTCCGTTACGGGCGACGCGCTCCCAAGCGATGATTCAAGGATGATCGCGGAGGCGCTTCCGACGAGCTCAATGGACCAGTTCGTGCCTTGGGGCAGCGGGGTTTCGGTAAAGTTCAACCCGAACACGACTGGTGAGAACTTAAAGTACTCAAAGACCGCAGTTCCCTCGACCGTGAACCCTCCAGTCGCGGGGATCGGCTGGTATTGGTTGTCGCCCGTCGCGAGCCCGTACGCGTAGGTGCCGTTCGGCAGATCGATCATCGCCGTCTGGGCAATCGAGGGCACGGATGGCTGGCCAGTCACGTTCAGATACCACGTCGCTCCGGCCGGAAGACCGGTCTCGGTTGACATCACTCCAAAAGTCGCCTCGGTGAACGTGACGTTCACAAAGGCCGTGGTTCCGTTCATGACTAGCGTGCCGCTACTCGCTTCGAACTCCTTGTTTGAAGTCGCGATTGTGTACGGATACGTTCCCTCAGAGAGGTTCATACCGATCGTCGCCCCTGTCGAGACCTGTGATGCTTGCCCCGTCACATTCACCCACCAACTTGTGCCCGACGGTAGGCCGGATTCCGTGAAGGTGGCAACGCGGTCCATTGGACCGCTGATGATGGAGATCGTGCTGGAGAGGTAGTTTGCCACTAGTATGTCCCCGCTGGAGTAATCGAAGGCGATCCCGGTGGGCATCTCGCCCACTGTGATGGAGCCTACCACGGCGTCGGTAGTCGCGTTTACGACGCTGACGTTTTGCGAACCGCTGTTCGATACGTAGAGGTATCCGTTCAGTGGATCGAGCGCGATGCCTTCAGGGGCTTGACCTACCGGAACGACCGAGATCAGGTTGTCGGTGGAGAGATTGAACACCCATACGACGTTGGCATAGTCATCCGTTACGTAGAGCGCGTTCGCTGCAGTGTCTATGAGTAGGTCGCTCGGCCCTGGGCCGCCCCAATCAGTGATAGCGCCAACGATTTCATTCGTGGCAGCGTTTATGATTGATACGTTTCCCGGGTTGAAGTTTAAGTTTCCATGAACCGCGACGTATAGATCTGCGCTCGACTCGTCGAACGCGACCCCAACAGGTCCGCCCCCTCCGAGACTTCCGCCGGCCAATGAAATCGTGCCCGTCACCGCGTCGGTGTTCGCGTCAATCACTGAGACGTTGTTCGATTCCCAGTTGGCCGAATACACTCTCCCACCGCTAGTGTCGATAGCAAGTCCCTCAGGCTGGGCCCCGACCCTGATTGAGTGCACCGGTCTTCCGGAGGAGTTAACGGCGAGGACGGCGCTGCATGCTTCGCACGACGCATAGGCATCACCGCTAGAGTCGTTTACCGCGAGGCCCTGTAACGATGGCCAAAGGAATTCTGACGAGAGTAACGAACCGGATTCGCTATCGACCTCCGAAAGAGTGCCCGTGTACCAATTCGTTATGTAGGCATTTCCCGTGGAATTATCCACAGCAATTGAAACGGGTCCGGTATCAGAAGCAAGGAAACCGATTACTTCCATCTCCGTCAGATTGACTACCGCGACGTTGCTCGAGTAGTAGTCGGCCACGAAGAGGTATCCCGAGTCGCTCTCCATTGCCATGGCCTGCGGCTGGAGATCGACCCCAATTGCGCCAACGACATCTTGCGTAGTGCCGTTGAGTACCGAGACGTTATCGGAGCCGGCGTTGGACACATACACTTCGCCGCTGACCGGGTCCCAGACAACGGCCGAAGGCTCGAAACCCACAGCAACTTCGTCCACAACCCGCTGGGTCAATCCAGACACGACGCAAACGGAGTTAGAGTTCTGGGTCGATATGGATAGGGTCACGTAGACATCCTGATTCTCGGAGTCGTACGTAACGGCCGTCGGCTCACCGTTTAGTCTCAGCGTGGAAACCAGGGACCCATTCCTCGTCGATACGATCCCTAGGCTATTTGTTCCAGTCTGTGCGACGTACACATCCTGGTTCGATGGGTCGTAGGCAATCGCTCCCGGCTCAGAACTCGAATTGAGCACGACGTTCCCGACGATCGTGTTGGTCTGCGGGGATATCTCAGATAGGTTCCCTGACGAAGTATCTGAAACGTACAGAAGTTGGCTTGAGTTGTCATAGACGATGGCGGCGGGACTGCTACCGACGGGGATTGCGGCGAAGACCGTATCGTTTGCCGTCGAGAGAACCGAAACGTTGTTGGATCCGGAGTCGGCCACGTAGATCTCTTGATTGAACGAGTCAAACACCATCCCCAGCGGATCCTGACCCACATCGAGGTACGCGACCTGCGATCCGGATGTCGCGTTGAAGACGACTACCGCCGCCGCCCCCTCGCATGAGACGAACAGTTGATTCACGACGGGACTCACGACGAGTGCGTCGTAGCCGCCACACGTCGGAGGGAGGTAGTTTCCATCAGAGAGCGAACCATTCCCCAGGTCGAGAGTATGCGAGACGTTGCCCATCTGTCCGCCGAGTTGAGGAGCGTCCGCCGTTGGTCTATCGGCGGAAACTTCTTCTCCTGTCCCAGGAGATACCGACCGTGGAGAGGTGTTGGCTCCAGTACCCGGAGATGGTCGGTCAGAACCGGGGAAGATGTGTTGCTGGGAGCCCGGCGCAACGACTAGAGAGGCGCCTACCAGGACGCCCAAGCACACGACGAGAACCGCTATCGGAGGAAGACGGCGTAACAATGACATTCGGTCGAGAACCTGCCAGTCAAATCAAGTCCACACCCGTACTTGTAGGCCATGGAGAGCCTGGGGTCGACTTCTCCGAGGAGTCACGTTGAGCTGGACACCATTAGGCTTTCGAAAGGCACCCGACGTCGGGAGACCCCAAGCCGTCTCGGTTCCCGACCTGGTTCATGATCTCATGGAAGCAGGCTGGGTGCGAGTAGAGAAAGGAAGCAGCAAATCCGGATAGGCCCGGTGCCCTAGCTTGAATAAGGACAGAAAGGATTCCAGCCCATACGGGTGAGCCGACTGAATCTCCGCCGACAATCGTCCAATTTCCGCCGAATACGATTGGCACGCCCGTGGCCGGGTCGCCGACCATACTCACATCCGGGAAGTACCGGGTCGTATCACCCAAAAGTGCATACTGAGATGAAGTTGCATTGTAGTAGCGGTTGTTCCCGGCGGTCTCGCCCGGGTGTTCGAGCGGCGCCTTGCCCGACGGATTTACATTGCATCCATTTTGTCCTTGTGTGGTTACGTTATACCACTGCTTTTCTGAACCGTAGGATCCCGAAGATCCGACCCCGGTCACGGTGGTTCCACCCACCGCGATACTGTAGTTGTTCGAAGCGTCGTAGTCAGCCTCAGCGCAAGCGGCGTTTGCCGCGTAGTCGCCCACAGATGCGAGCATATTGATTCCCGCCTGCTCAGCCGACTTCCATGTGCTCACGTAGGGGTCCGGTGCGTTCGTACATCCCTGAATCTTGAACGAATCGTTATCGATTGCGCAAAACCCCCAGCTGTTGGAGACAGTCAGATTCTGGTAGCTGGTACGATTCTGATAGAATGAAGCGTCGCACGCTTCAAGCCCGGAAACAGTATCTAGGGTGTCCAGACAGACGTAGATCTTGGCGCCGGGCGCGGCGACGTGGGCCCACTCGATGTCCAAACTTACTTCGTTGCCATTTAATTCCGTGCCGGCGCTCGTACATGAGCTGCCCCCTGAGAAGAAGTAAGAGAGTGTAGTCGGAGTCAGATTGAATTCAGCGTCGAACTGGTTGAGATCGCTTTGATACTCGGACGTCCGGGTGTTCTTGTTACACTCCTCGACTAGGCCAATCGAGGTTCCTGATCCGTTCTTCCCATCTTGGATGAGTTTCGACTCATTGTAGAAGCTGTAAAACAAGCTGGGAACGAACGAAGCGTAGACGGGCGTCGACGCGGAATTCTTCGATCCCCCGTTATCGGTGATGGACACTTTTGGGATGAACGCGCCGATGTACTCGTACGTATGATTGTAGATGAAATCCGCATAGCTGTCTTCGCCACTGCTGTAGGAAATGTTTGCGACAGACTGTGTCGACACGTTTCCGTCCCCGAAAGTCCATGTCACTGCGTACGGCGCAAGCCCACACTTCGTGTCCACCGTCAGCGTCACTCTAAGCGGGGGATTGCCGTAGTTAGGTGACGCAGAGAAGGATATGATGGAAAACGGAGCACAAAGTATCGGGCCCCCCGTCGCGGCACCTTCCGAGATAGTGAAGTTGTCCAGGTACGCATCGTTGCCGTTGGAATAGCCGGGTTTAGGCGTGGGTTGTGAAAGAAAGTTCGCTGATAGAGCAGTCGAGTTCGCGGTGATTCGGCCGACAGCGCTGGCCGCCGTCTGGAGCTGAGCGACACTGTAGGGTAGAGTCAAAACCACCACGATTGCGATGGAGAGGATCAGCCTGATCCCTCTGCGCACGGCGGTTCCTTCGATACCGCCATTGTTCTCCCGATACTTGAACCTCAGGTCCCGGCGATACGTCACGCGCGCGAGAACCAGAGCGCGCATTCGATGAGCTGACACCGAGGAGGGCGCGGGGCCGCGAGACCAGCGGCGCGCGGACACGAGCAAGGTAATCATGATACGGACCGGGAGGATGCGGACTATCATGCAACAACCCCCTCCACCTAGCGAGTGGGTTGAGGGCGGCTCCAAAACTTGGTTCTCCCTCGGGAACTTTGCCTTCCTCTTCGGGGCGCTGAATGTGGGCAGCTCATCTCACAGCTGGCGATCCCGGCGCATTCGGGACCAGCCCACCTAGTGATCTTGGTCTGGTGCGGAATCCTCGCGGCAATCGCCGTTCCGGCAAACGGGCTGTACTTCCTTTCTGTCCCATGTCCGCAGACGCTTGGCCTCAGCTCGGTCGGCGTCACGGTCGACTTCGGGGTGCGACGCAAGTTCTACCCATGGAAGGACGTCCTTCAGCGGGAGGGCGAAGTAGTTTGTTTCTCCTCTCGCGGTCCAGGGCCTACTCGGGTTTCCCTTTCGAGCCGGCAACGTGATCGCGTGCGGGCCTACGTCAGCATCTACGCCCCGTACAGGGCGTGATTCTGAGTTGTTGCCGCCATTCGAGTGGGCCGGCAGGGCGCCCCTCGCCGCCGGCGCGCGCGGTCGATGACTTGACTGCGATGAGCGCGCGGGACTTACGACAAGTGACGAAATCGTGATCACACGCGAGGTTTGGTCGCTATCAACATCAGATGAAAGCCACGGCTGGCCCTGAAGTGCGTTCGAAGTTCCAGGGCCAATCTCGAAAGGGTGCGTCGATTTCGAGCAACAAACCCGCGCAGCTCCTTGTTCTCGCTCATAAGCAGTAGGTACATCTGACCCAGGGGGACGATCTCAACCGTCGAAAGTCCAGCGTCCTTAGCCAATCGGCGGAGTGTACGTTGCGGGAAGTGCCGCGCATGCATCTGCTCCACGCGCAGCGTTTGCCGCGGGAGGTCCCGCGGTCGTGACTTGAAGACCTTCGACCCACGGGCCAACCTCGCCAACCGCGCTTTCGGGCGGAGGTAGAAGACCCGTCGGACCTGAAACCTGCCTTGGTTAGACTGGTCGACGCATGCGGGTTTGCCGCCGATGCTCTGGACAGCGCGAAACCCGCGACCCGACGACGACGACGATCCTTCGTTCATCGCGTCGATCACAACGTGTCCACCGGGACCTAGGACCCGACGAATCTCACGCAGCGTCTGACGGGGGTCCCGTACGTAGCTCAGGGCGACCCCCCGTCCAATCACCGCATCAAACGAAGCATCCTGGAAGGGGAGATCACCGGCGTCGACCAGTGCGAAGCGCGTCCGGTCCGCGAACGATCGGCGCGCAGTCCTCCCACGCGCTCGTTCTACCATCCCGCGGGAAACATCGGTAGCCACCAGTCGGCGAACCTCCTTCGCATGTACCAAGGTGCTGCTACCGGCTCCGCAGCCGATTTCCAGCACTCGCATGCCTCGCTTCAGGACTGAGGAGATGAGCAGATCCGCTTCGAAATACTGAAATTGGTGCGCCCCCGACCTCTCTTATACCTGGTTTCCCCAACTCTGGGCGACGTCGTCCCAGTACGCTGGAGGGATCGGATTGAAGGAGGAATCTCGGGTCATGGCAGTAGGTCGTGAGGTCCCGAGGACGTCCGCTCTAATCGATTGTGAATGGCGAGTGTAGGAGAACATCGAATCGAACGGGGACGCGGCCGGTTTGCAGACCTCAGAACCGACGTAGCACCGAGGCCATACCCTCGTCAGGCGCTCGCGCGGTCAATGATGGGACCGCGATGAGCGCGTGGGACGCGAAGCGAGACCCAGGCGTTCACGGACCACCCGAGAGACGCGTGCCGGCCGCGACTTATAGTTCACGCGGGACTCCTCCAGAGGTGGCTCCTAAGGCTCGCGAGACGCGGTCAAGGGAAGGAGTCAGCTTCGACCTGGACGAACTCGCATCGAAGCTGGACAAGAACTCCCGATTCAGCAGGAACTACATACGGGCGGGGATGATCTTCTTCGCGCTCCTCGTTCCAGTCGGGGTGTACCTCCTCGTTCTACCGCCGCCGACTCATGTTGCGGACTTCTACGTGGGGCCCTTGATTCTCGTCATCGGGTCTACATTCATCGCCCTCCAAGGGTGGCTGTCCTCTGTTACACTTCGACCGGCATACCGGCGGCTCATTGTGACGGCCGAATCGCTTTTCTTCGATGGATCCCCAGTTCAGAAATCCGTAGCCATGAGATGGACAGATCCCGCGTTCAAGCTGAGCATTTACGATAGAACTGCCCTCCCGGACCGCGAATACGATGGGACCGCTCGCCGGTTTGATTACATTGTGAAGTTTACTCGAGGACCTTGGACCCCGGTTCCGAAGGATGCGTTCGACGCCATCATAGTTGAAGCTACGCGACATGGTCTCCGAATCAAGAGGCGGGACGCGCCGGGCGGCAGAGATCCGCCAGGACGGGTGTTGGTTACGCTTTCCGCCGCGGGAGTGGGTCGCGCGACGCAGGGAGCGGCTACAGGCGAGCGCCGAACGAGCGAGTCCCCGCTGGCTTGATGTGGGACGCGCGCGTCCGAGGACACGACCGCGAGGAGCGCGGGCGAAAAACGCGACGCACCCCGCGCGAACGTGAGTCGCGGGAGGACATCTACCGGCGTGACCTTACTTCCCCTCGGTTGCTAGATCCGGTACCGTACTGGACACGCTGTAGTCGCGACCGAACCGCTAACTAGAGACAAACACGCGTGGGAGTGACCCCCACATAATCCAGCACGGATCGAGTGAGCCAGACAAACTGAGTTCGAACAAGCTGCCTCAATACCCTCCTCGCGGCCAGTTCTACGTAGGCGCGAGGGAACGGCGTCAGGCCATCGGGGATGCAGGGCCCAGGAATCGTAGGACGGGTTCGCCCAGTAAGCGGCCACTAGAGTGCAAGGTCGCTCTAGGCGCGCGGGCTCGCAACGTGCTGCGAGTCAGCAGGTCTATGGGGACCTTGGACGCTCGCCCTCCCGTGAGTTACGAGTGGACAGCCATCTGCGACGCGTGTGAAGTGCGCCCGACATTCCTGGTGAACGCCTTCCGCAATAAATTCCCCAACCGGCCGCTGCCGAAGGGATAGACCCATGTCCATAGCGGTGGAATACCAGGGACGGTCACTCCCGAGATCGGGATCGCTTGTTCCCGTGGGTGCCTATCGAATGCGCGGCGGATCCTCCTCGCACGCAGTGCTCGGAATGGCACGCGGCGGCCCGGCGAGGACCTGCGCAAGAAAACCGAGTCGGAGAGGTCCATAGCGCCCTAAGCGCATGAGAGCTCCGCTCCCAGGTTTCGACACGGAGTGAGCGCGAAGGCTGCCCGAGGACCCGCGCGAGCGACGAGGGCGCCATGCCGCTATGATGCCCGCGCGGGACGCCGCGACCGCGCTGGCCTAATAGACTGCGCGTGGGACCGACGACCGGGCCGCGATCGGCGACCGACATTTTCACTCTCGGACAGCTGTTGTGTGCGAATCCCCTTGCAACCACGGGCGCCCTCGCGTCAGCGTCTGCGGTTGATTTCTCGCAGGGCACCCGGGCCTAGTCATTTCTGGACTCGGAGGGACAGGCAACGGTCTCATCTGGGTGCCGCACGTCCAGACCCGAGTGCGGCTACGTGCGACCTGGCCGTTGCCAATCGCTGTCATCCTCGTTCTTGGCGGCTTAATCTATGCTCGAGTCGGACCGCTCAGCGCCGAAATCATCAGCGGACTGCTAATCTTGGGCGGTCTTGGGTTGGCGGCATGGGCCTTCACATCTCGAAGACCCGGTTAGCGGGCAGGTTCTACATGACCGCAATCGGCACGAGTTGACGCGGCGGGCTGGGACCCCGCTGGTCTAGAAAGGGACGCATGCGGCCGACGGCGGGAGCGCGTTAAGCGAGTGAGACTTTCACCCTCGGGCAGCTAGCGAGTGCAATTCCCGCTGCACCCATCATGCAGTTCGAGTCGAACGAACTCCAGATAGCAGGCTTGGACAGCCAGAAGGTCCCGACCTGCCGACCGCATCCAACTCGTTAGCGGCTTGAGCGGATCCACTCAGCAATCAATTCATGCGCCGCAAACCGACGGTGGATGCGGCCCTAGAGGATCCTTCCGGCGCGGATGACGGGAGTCCCGTCGATTGCGATCTCGGAGCCGGCGAGTGAAAACCACGTAAAGAAATTCGATCCGTTGGTGC
>Ga0209274_10000837_pt1 | contig 16701 bp, 13 predicted proteins | sample HubBroMetageREF1_FD_188343 | JGI IMG/M metagenome (GOLD analysis project Ga0209274, IMG submission 188343) | Reference soil microbial communities from the Hubbard Brook experimental Forest, New Hampshire, USA - Hubbard Brook CCASE Soil... | ecosystem: Environmental > Terrestrial > Soil >...
GACGTCGCTCTCCATCGCTACCGGTGCGTACCGGCCCGGAAAGCCGCCCGCGTTGCCGCACCACGCGTTGAGCGTCGTGTGGACCTTCCTGCTGGCGGCGGCCATAACATTCGGCGGGATCGCGGTCCGCGGCAGGAGCGGCGCGGGATCGCACGCGGATTCCGATTCTTCAGGCACGGGAGACTCATCCGCCAAACTGCCGGTCGCGGATCCCCTGGCGCCTCCCGATGAGAGTACGGGGCTCGGTGGCGATTATCCTGGAGTGATCCTGTTGCCCGAGTTGAAGCCATATACTACGCTTTTCGTTCCGGTGCGGGCGGCGCCGGGCAAGGTTGGCGCGATGCCGAGGCCGGTAGGCATCCCGTTTTCGGGTGTTTACTGGATGTTTAGGTGGCCGGCCACGCGCCCTCCGCGGCGATCTATCGTCCGCCGGGGTAGCGCATCCGAACTCTCGTTCCATACCACCGACGGCTGGCCGATGGAGATGGAGGCGCATCAAAAACTGGAGCCGCCGGTCAGCGTACATTGCTGCAGCCAGATTCAGCTTGCCGTTCAGGCTGCCGATCAGTACACGGGAACTGTCTGGCTCGAACTGATACTGATCGACACGGAGACTGCCGACCTGTCCCAGAGCCTGGGAACAGCCGCGCTTGGCTCCCCCTCGCCGGCCGTGCAGATTTTGAGCTTTCGAATCCCTCCAGTGACGCCATTGCGGAAATTCGATGAAATCAAGGTCGCGTTCCGCCGGTCCCGGTTGCGTGCGGACAAAAGCGCCCGAGTCGCGATCGAGCGATTTGTGCTTGTGCCGTAGCGCCCGCGCCATAGCTATCGACAGACGGCACACGCGGCACCGGAAGGACGAGCGCGGAGTATAATCAAAATCATGAGCACCGCCACGCTGCTGACCGTGGAACAGTTTGAGCAATTGCCGCAAGAAGACGGCGTGCAGTACGAGATGAAGGACGGAGAACTAGTTAGAATGGCCAATGCGAAATTCGGACACGAGCAAACCAAGTCCGAAATCTTGTCATGCTTGGTTCCTTACGTCGTGCAGCACCATCTCGGCCGAGTCTACGCAGAGACTGCTTTTGAACTCTCGCCGGCGCGCGTGTGCGCACCGGATGTCGCCTTCTTGAGTAACGATTCTGTTGCCAAAGGAAACCCCGACCATATCTACCGCGGCGCGCCGGATCTAGCAATCGAGGTGGTATCCGAAAGCGAGAGCGCCCTGGAACTGCGTCAGAAAATCCAAGATTATCTGGACGCTGGCTCCAAAGCCGTGTGGGCGTTCTACCAAGAACTGCGAGTCATCGCAGTCTACGACGAGTCGGGCGTGCAGGAATATCGCGGAGATCGCGTCCTGGAAGCCCCCGAGATCCTGCCGGGCTTCCGGGCCGCAGTGAATCAATTCTTCGAGTAGCGGGAAACCTTCCGGCGGGTGGGATATATCCGGGTACGGCGGCACGTCCGTGGGCCGCACAAATCGCCTTTGTGAAGTGGCTGGGTGAACAGTGTGGCTCGCCACCTTCCGCGCTTCCGGTGCATCATTAATGGTATGGGCCTGCAAACCGTCGAAATTCCCGTCAGCGGCATGACGTGCGGCAATTGCGCCCGTGCCGTGGAACGGAAACTGTCCACCAGTCCCGGTGTGTCCAGCGCGCGCGTAGATCTGGCGGGGGGCACCGCGACCGTCCAGTTTGACGCTGCCCGCACCGAGCTAACCGACCTGTTGCACGCCATCGAGCAGCTCGGGTTCACCGTAAGGCAATGAGCTCCGCACTTAGCCCCCGCGCTGCTGAGCGGGTCGACTTGCCCGTTTCCGGAATGTCCTGCGCCGCCTGCGCGCGCGCCATCGAGAACCAGCTCAGGGCCACGGCGGGCGTCGGCAGCGCGCATGTCAACTTCGCTACTTCCACGGCTACGGTGGAGTTCGACCCCGCGCGTGCGGCTGTGCGCAATCTGGTGGAAGCAATCGAAGATCTTGGTTATGGAGTGCCGCAGCCCCAGCCTGGTGTGGGTTCCGGCGAGGATATTGAGGAGCAGACGCGCCAGCGGGAATACTCCGCGCTGCAGCGACGGCTGTGGCTGGCGGCGGGCCTTGCCCTGCCCGTAGTGGTCCTAGGAATGTGGCCGGGGCTTATGCACTGGGCCGCCATGAGCTGGATCCAGTTTGCGCTCACTGCGCCGGTGGTCTTCTATGCGGGCGCGCCCTTCTACAAAGACGCATGGACCGCGCTGCGGCATCGCTCCGCGAACATGAATACGCCGATCGCGCTGGGGACCGGCGCCGCATTCCTGTACTCGCTGGCTGTGACGGTGGGCGGCGGACATGAAGTGTACTACGAAGCCGCCGCGGCGATTATTACTTTGGTTCTGCTCGGGCGGGTGCTGGAGGCGCGCGCCCGCGGTAAGGCCTCCGAGGCCATCCGCCATCTGCGCGAATTGCAGCCCAAGACGGCGCGCGTCGTTCGCGAAGGCGTCGAGCGGGATATACCCATCGAACAAGTGCGCGTGGGCGACATCGTGGTAGTGCGTCCCGGCGAGAAGATCCCGGTGGACGGCACGGCGCGGGAAGGCGATTCGGCGGTCGACGAATCCATGCTTACCGGCGAAAGCATGCCGGTGGGAAAAAAGCCCGGCGACGCGCTTTTCGGCGGCACGATCAATCGCTCCGGAAGCCTGCGGCTTGAGGCGCGCAAGATAGGAAAGGCCACCGTACTGCAGCAGACGATCGACCTGGTGCGGCAGGCGCAAGGTTCGCGCGCGCCCGTGGCGCGGCTGGCGGATGTGGTGAGTGGATACTTCACCGTGGGCGTGCTGGCCATCGCCACCGTGACGTTCCTGGTATGGCTGGCCTTTGCGTCCATCTCGTTCGCGCTCGTGAATTTTGTGGCCGTATTAATCATCGCCTGCCCCTGCGCGTTGGGTCTGGCCACACCCACCGCGATCATGGTGGGAACGGGGCGCGGCGCTGAGCGCGGCATCCTGATCAAGGGTGGTGAGGCGTTGGAGGCCGCATGCCGCATCGACACCGTCATCCTGGATAAGACCGGCACCGTCACCACCGGCCGGCCGCGGGTGACCGATGTAATACCAATAGACGGATTCTCGGAGACAGAAGTGCTGCGCTTGGCCGCTTCCGCCGAGCGCTATTCCGAGCATCCGCTCGGACTGGCGATCGTCGCGCATGCCCAAGCGCTGGCTATCGCGCTGCAGGAACCATCCGGCTTTCGCGCAGTTGCGGGGCAGGGGGTTGAAGCGCGCGTAGATGGCCACGATGTGACCGTAGGCAGCTTGAACGCGATGTCCGAGGCGCCGGAAATCGATCGGCTTAACGGGGAAGGCAAGACCGCGGTGGCGGTCTGCGTGGACGGCCGGGCCGTGGGCACGATGGGCATCGCCGATACGGTGAAACCCGAAGCCGCCGGCGCAGTGCGCCGCTTACAGGAGATGGGCATCGAAGTCCGGATGATTACCGGCGACAATCGCCGCACCGCCGAAGCCGTCGCACGGCAGGTGGGCATCGCGCAGGTGCTGGCCGAAGTGCGGCCGGATGGCAAGGCGGCCGAGGTACGGAAGTTGCAAGCCGCCGGGAAGAAGGTCGCCATGGTAGGGGATGGCATCAACGACGCGCCAGCGCTGGCACAGGCCGACGTGGGCATCGCCATTGGAACCGGAACCGATATTGCCAAGGAGGCCGCGTCCATCACCCTGATGCGCGGCGACCTGAACGGCGTGCCCGGCGCGCTCGATCTGGCGCGGCAGACCATGCGCGTAATCCGGCAGAACCTGTTTTGGGCGTTCGCCTACAACACCATCGGCATTCCCATTGCGGCGGGTGTGTTGTATCCATTCACCGGCTGGCTGCTTTCGCCGGTGCTGGCCGCGGCGGCCATGGCGCTCTCCAGCGTCACGGTGGTGACTAACAGCCTGCGGCTAAAGCGCCTATGAGCGATAGCGGTATACCGCAAGCGGTTGCACGCTTTCAGATATTTCTTGAGAAGTGGGCTGTGCGTCATTCCGGCGCCAACTCATAGCGGTGGCTTTTGGGCTGCGCGGCGGCGCGCTGCTCGACGACGACATCCGCGTCCAGCACCTCGAGCGCGTCGGACGCAGCCTGCAAATGCGCAGCCGGAATGGCAATCTTGCGGAGGTTCATTCCCACCAGGCGCCAACTCGCGAAGTGCATGACGTTGTGCCGCAAGGTGAGATCGTGCACCACCGCGGCCTGCTTGGCCATGGGAGTCTCCAGGTTCGCCAGGTTCACGCCCTTGGCCCACTCTTCCCTGGTGAAAGTGCCCACCACGTCGCCGTCGATCTTCAGCGTGTATCGGGCGGCGGCGAGGCCAGTCACTTTCAGCGGCTCCTGGTCCATGGCCTCCACGAAATCCGAAGCGCGCAGAGCCAATGCCAGCACCTCGTCCGCCTTATCGATCGGCATAGGCAGGGCTTCATCCACTTGCATCCAGGACAGTCGATCGCTTACCGCCAGATCGGTCACCTGCGTGTTGGTCGCGCTCGCGATGGCGGGTTCGACCGCGTCGATCTCGACCGCCGTGACCGTGGCCGGGGCCTGCCACGCCTTCAGCAGCGCTTCGGCCATCAGCAGGTGACCGCCCGGCGCGGGATGTACGCGGTCGGGTATCAGCTTCTTGGATGTCTCGACGTCCAGCTTGTTGGCCTTCTCCAGCGCGCCCACCACGGGCCCGTTCAAGTCGGCCACCGCGAGCTTCTCGTCGTGGCCCAACTCTTTCACGAATTCGCCATAGCGCACCAGCACCTTGTTATAGCCGCCTTCGAAAGTGGGCGGCCGGGTCACGTCATCGTACGGCGAAGGCAGGATCGCGGTAATGCGAACGCCGGGCAGCGCCTCTTTCAGGCTCTGCACGATGTGCCGGTACCCCGAGGCGTACGCGTCGAAAAACTTCTGGTCGAATGCGCGGTAGCGGGCGTCGTTCATGCCTAGCATGATGGTCGTCACGCTCGGTTTGTAGGCCACCACATCGCGCGTCAAGCGCTCGTCGATGGGGCCAGCCGAGCCCCCATCCACGCGATCGCCGCCCACGCCGGAGTGTACGAAGCTCACCTTCATCCGGGGGAAGCGGGTGACCACATACGTCTCGATGAACGTCGTATACAACCGCTGGTCCGTGATGCTGTCGCCGTAGAAGACCACGCGGTCGCCATCGTGCAAATAGAAATCCGCCGGTGGCGGCGCGGCTCCCATGTACACATCGCATAACGCCAGCAGCAGGCCCCACATCGCGGTACGCCGCAAAATTTTCATGATGAGCACAGTATAGGTATAAAACGGCGTAGTCTGGTAATGATGCCTAAAGCTCCGATTCTCCTGATGGCCCCGCTGGCGCTATTTGCCCATGACCTGATGCCCGTGCCTGCGAAGCTCCAGCCGGGCGCGGGACGCCTGCGCATCGACCGGAATTTTGCGTTCGTGCAGTTGACCGGATACCGCGAGCCGCGCCTGGAGGCCGCCGCCGCGCGGCTGGTGGAGCAGGTGGCGCGCAAGACCGGAATTCCCATGGCGCCCGGTATCGGGCTGCATGCCCCCGAAGCTCCCCTGATCGTCTATTGCGATCATGCCAGCGCTCCCGTGCAGACGGTGCAGGAGGATGAATCCTACCGGCTCACCGTCACGCCGTTGGGCGCGCGCTTGGACGCCCCCAATCCGCTGGGCGTACTGCGCGGCATGCAGACCTTCCTGCAACTGATCGATTTGGATGCGAGCGGCTTCGGCGTGCCGGCGGCAACCATTGAAGATCACCCGCGATTCCCCTGGCGCGGCTTGATGCTGGATGTGGCGCGGCACTGGATCCCGCTGGAGGACGTGAAGCGCACGCTGGACGGTATGGCCGCCGTGAAGTTGAACGTGTTCCATTGGCACCTCTCGGAGAATCAGGGATTCCGCATCGAAAGCAAACGCTATCCGAAACTGCAGGAAATGGGTTCCGATGGCCAATACTATACGCAGGACCAGGTGCGCGAGGCGATCGCCTACGCGCGCGAGCTGGGCATTCGCGTGATTCCCGAATTCGACATGCCCGGCCACGCCACCGCCTGGTTCGTGGGTTATCCGGAATTGGCCAGCGCGCCGGGGCCTTACCAGATCGAGCGGCAATGGGGCATTTTCGATCCGGCCATGGACCCATCACGCGAGGAAACCTACCAATTCCTGGACGCCTTCATCGGCGAGATGGCCGCTCTGTTCCCGGATGAATACTTCCACATCGGCGGCGACGAAGTGAACGGCAAGCAGTGGGATGCCAACCCGCGCATACAAGAGTTCATGCGCGCGCAGGGCATTAAAGGCAACGAAGAATTGCAGGCGTATTTCACGCGCCGCGTGCAGGCCATTGTGGAGAAGCACGGGAAGAAGATGATCGGCTGGGACGAGATTCTGAGCAAGGATATGCCGCACAATATCCTGGTGCAATCCTGGCGCGGGCAGAAGGCGCTGGCGGATGCGGCGCGGCAAGGCGTTGGCGGCATCCTGTCGAACGGATATTATCTGGACCTGGGCTACTCGGCGGCGCATCACTACGCCGTCGATCCGTTGGGCGAGGGCGCCGCGAATCTCTCAGCGGAACAGAGGCAACGGGTGCTGGGCGGCGAAGCCTGCATGTGGTCGGAATTCGTGACGCCGGAGTTGCTGGATACCCGTGTCTGGCCGCGCATGGCGGCTATCGCCGAGCGTTTCTGGTCGCCGCAAAACGTGACGGATGTGGCGGATATGTACCGCAGGTTGAGCGCGGTGAGCCGCGATCTGGAATGGCTGGGCATGACCCACGTCTCGGAATACGAGAAGATGCTGATGCGGTTGGCGGCCGGCGGTCCGGTGGCGCCCGTTCGCGCGCTGGCCGATGTGGTCGAGCCGGTCAAGGACTATGCCCGCGAAGAGGCGCATCCGTACGACCGCTTTACGCCGCTGAACCGGCTAGTCGATGCGGCGCGGCCCGACAGTGAAACCGTGCGCCGGTTTACCGCGCTAGTGGACCGCATGGGGACCGAGGATCTGCCGCAGATCCGCGAGTGGCTGACGCTATGGCGCGACAACCAGGCGCGCCTCGCGCCTGTGATAGCGAATTCCGCGCTGCTCGCCGAAGACGCGGAGCTATCCAAGGAGCTGTCGGCCATCGCGGAGGCCGGCTTACAGGCGCTTGACCGAAAGCAAGACGCGGCCTGGATTGTGGAAAAGCGGGCATTGCTGGACCATGCCAAACAGCCAAGAGCGGAGCTTCTGCTGAGCGTGGAGCCTGCTATTCGCAAGCTCGTCGAAGCCGCGCGATAGGGAACACAGCCCCGGGCTCGCGACATCCGTGAGCAAACGGTGGTTGGCCAACCAGATACTCTCTATGGACCTGGATACGCAAGATTCCAGTTGCAAGTAAGATAGCGATATCTTATACTGAACTTGCGGGAGTTATGAGATCGGCAGTAGCATCCGCGGTCATTCTGGTTCTCTTAAGCGCCGTCGCGCTATGCCCATTGATCGCCTGTTCTCAGGCTGCCCCTTCCTGCTGCCATAAGCCCGCAAAGACTGTCCCGGATTGCCCCTATTCGATTCTCGAAAAGAGTAAGACGACCTCGACCGCCACGCATGCCAAGTGGGTTGGCTCCATTGTCAGGACGGAGCACGGCGCTACCCTGCCCGTGGCTAGTTTCACCATCCACGCTGCCTCCCGGCTGGTCGATGCGGCCGGTCTTTTCCTGCGCAATCGCGTTCTCCTGATCTAAACCACGCCCACTTAGCGGACGTGTCTTACTAAGCAAAATTTACGAAAGGAGAACCATCATGAAAAAGATAGCTATTAGTGTGCTCAGCCTGGCGGCTGTGTTGTTACTGACCCTGGCGCCGGCGCTGGCTCTGGCCAACTGCGACTGCTGCAACGGACAGTCGTGCTGCGGCCAGGCATGCTGCCATAACGGGCGGTAGGACAGGCCTCCTGGCCTGTCAAGCGGGGCAGGCAACCGGTCTGCCCCGCCTTGTTTCCCCTTCACTTCTTGCAGGAGGGGCAGCCTCCGCAACACATTGTATCGAGAATCTTGTCGAAGTAATGGGCGGCTGTCGGAGACGCGCCTTCGTAGCCCGCAACCTTACTGTACGCGGGCGAAGCGTGGCACATAGAACTCGGCAATGTCCAAGTTCGAGACGATTCAGCGTCCAGGTTTATGAGAGCCGGAACAGGGTCTCAGTTTGACAGGCCCACTGGCCTGCGTCTGTCCGAACGCCGAGCCGGATACCACGGCGGTGGCGATCAGTGTTGCGGCGACGGCCAAGAGTCTCATGCTTATTCAGCGTAGCGTATCCTGGTGTAGAGAGCGATCGGAGCCTCATGAAGACCATCTTCCACGTGGACATGGACGCGTTCTTCGTGTCTGTCGAAGAATTGTTCGATCCCGCGCTCAAAGGCCGGCCTGTAGTGGTCGGCGGCCGGCCGAACGAGCGCGGCGTGGTATCCGCGGCGTCGTATGCGGCCCGCAAGTTCGGTGTGCATTCCGCCATGCCGTTGCGCACCGCCGCGCGCTTGTGCCCGCACGCCATCTTCGTGGACGGCCACCCCACCCGCTATCGGGAGTACTCCGCCCGCGTGCACGAGGTGCTAAACCAGTTCTCGCCGCTGGTGGAGATGGCTTCCATCGACGAGGCCTACCTCGATATGACCGGCACCGAACGCCTGCACGGCCCGCCGTTGCGCGCCGCCCACGCCCTGCACCAGACCATGAAAGCCGAGACCCGCCTCAACTGCTCCATCGGGATAGCCACTGCGCGGCTGGTGGCCAAGGTGGTCTCCGACCAAGCCAAGCCCAACGGCGTGATGTGGGTCTTGCCCGGCGCGGAAGCCGCATTCCTGGCGCCGCTGGATGTGCGCAAGATCCCCGGAGTCGGCAAGGTCGCCGAACAGAATTTGCACAAGCTGTCGATCCGGAAAGTCGGCGACCTGGCGCGCCTGGACGACCAATACCTCGAAGAGCGCTTCGGCAAGTGGGGACTGGCCCTGGCCGGCAAAGCGCGCGGTCTGGATGCGGGCGGCTGGTTCGATACCGAAATCGGCGCGAACTCCGACCCCAAGTCGATCAGCCACGAGCACACCTACAACGAAGACACCAGCGATCTCGCCGCGCTCGAATCCACGCTGGCCCGGCTTTCCGAAATGGTCGGCCGCCGCTTGCGGGAAAACGGCCTGCATGCGCGCACCTTGCAGCTCAAACTGCGCTATTCGGATTTTTCCACCATCACGCGCGCGCATTCGGTCGAGCGACCCATACATCTCGATACGGAGATCTTCGAGGAATCGCGCGCCCTGTTCCTGAAGAATTGGAAACCCGGCGCGCGGGTGCGCCTACTGGGAGTGCAGGCCTCGTCTTTTGAAGAGGCGCATGGCCAGTTGGACCTGCTGGACGAAGGCAAGCACGAACGCTGGCAGCAGGCCACGGCCGCCGCCGACCGCCTGCGCGACAAATATGGAGACTCCGCCGTATCGCTCGCCGCCGGACTCAAGGGCGGCTTCCGCGAAAGGGTACACGACGCGCAGACGCATGCTGCGAGGCCGCAACGGCCGCCGCGCCGCAGCTAGCGCCAGGGAGGGGTGAATTCTATCGGGATGAAAGGATCCCGGCGGAGTCGCCGACGGCAACCGTGGCGCAACGCAAGGCGTAGCCGCGAGGCGAACGGGAGGGGTTCCGGCCGCTACTCCACCGTCAGCTTGACGGGTTGCTCGATGAGCTTGGGCTCCTTGCCCGTGGTCAGCAGCATCAGGGCGAAGCGCCCGGCCATGGCCTTGGATGGGATCTTGAACTTGATGCTGGTGGCAGTCTGCTCGGTAACGTCTACCAGGACATCGTTTTTCCCATCCGTCAGGTACACTTTGGCGACCTGCGCCTTCTCCAGGTTCTCGCCGGCTGCCGTGATCTCGTCGCCGGCCTTCCCGGTCCCCGGATCGACGGTGCTCATCCGTGGCATGGTTTGCTGCGCAAACGCCGCCAGGCCGGCAGCCAGGAAAAGTGGCACTACAAAAGACAGTTTCATCTGAAATCTCCGCCTCTAGTCTCAAATGTATGCCTATTGCAGGCCGAATTCAAGGGGTACCGGACAACCCCGGCGGCCAATACGATTTTTCGCGAATGAGCGAACGCCTTTGCAGCGTCGAGGATTGCATCTGTGACGGCACTGACGACAAGGGTATTGATGCCATCTGCGTCAATGAAACCCTGGCCCAGATCGATATTTTCCAGTCGAGGATGGCTAAGTTTTGATACGGTAGGCGACGAAACAGTCAGCCGACGAAAAACAGCCAGGAATCTTGGGAGCCGCGTTCCCATTATGTACGAAGAGATGAAACGGCGAGCAGTGGAATACCACAAGCGGGGCGAACATTCGGACGCTAGGACGTTAGCCGCTGGCCAAGCGCCCGCCGTCTGCTATTCTAAGACGTCAAGGTCCCGCCATGCATATTAAGAAACAAAGACTACTAACGCCTGGCCCCACGCCTCTCTATCCGCCTGCCTTGCACGCGATGATGGCGTCGGACATTCATCACCGCACGGAAGATTTCCGCAAAGTGTACCGGTCCACGCTCGCCGACCTCAAGGAAGTGATGGGCACCACGCACGATGTCCTCATGTTTTGCGCCTCCGGCACCGGGGCGATGGATGCTTCTGTTTCGAACCTATTTTCGCGCGGCGACAAAGTCATCGTGTGCGTGGCCGGCAAGTTCGGCGAGCGCTGGGCCGAGATCGCCAAAGCCTACGGGCTGGACGCGACGGTCCTGACCGTGCCCTACGGAGAGGCGGTCGCGCCCGAGAAGCTGGAAGCGGCGCTGGCGGCCGAGCCGGCTACTCGCGGCGTTTTCGTGCAAGCTTCGGAAACCTCCACCGGCGCGGCGCACGACGTGCGGGCGATGGCCCGTGCCATCGGCAAGACCGGCGCCATCTTCATCGTGGACGCCATTACCGGTTTGGGCACCATGCCGCTGGATATCGACGGCTGGGGCCTCGACGTGGTGATCGGCGGCTCGCAGAAAGCCTTCATGATTCCGCCTGGACTGGCTTTCATGTCGGTCAGCCCGAAAGCCTGGAGCTTCGCGGATACGGCCTCGCTGCCGCACTATTACTTCAACCTGAAGAAGGAGAAAAAAAGCGGCGACGCGGGCGAATCGAGCTGGACGCCATCGACGGCGCTGATCCTGGCGCTGGCGGAAGCGCTGAAATATGTGAAGCAACTCGGGATGCCGAAGCTGATCGAGAACGCGCAACTGCTGGCCCGCGCCACCCGCGCCGCCGTCCAGAAACTGGGCCTGGAGTTATTTGCGCCGCAGTCGCCGGGTTCTTCGGTAACCTCCGTGAAAGCGCCGCCCGGTCTCGATTCCAGCGTAATCGTGAAAGAGTTTCGCAACCGCTTCGGCGCGGTGATCGCGAACGGCCAAGGCAGCATGAAGGGGCAAATCTTTCGCATCGCGCACCTGGGCTACTTCGATTTCGCGGATCTGTTTGCGATGGTGGCTGAGCTCGAAATTATACTGCAAGCCAACGGCTATCCGGTTGAATTTGGAACGGGCGTCGCCGCGGTCCAGAATGTCTATAGCGAGGTAGCGGTCGCGCAGCAGGCCGTGCACGCATGACCGTCCTGGTTGCGGAGCCGCTCGCCGAGGCTGCAGTCGCTCTTCTGAAGTCTCAGCCAGGCTGGAACATAATCGTTTCCAGTCCCAAGGAATACTCGAACCATCTCGCGGTAGCCGATGCGCTGATTGTGCGGAGCGCCGTGCAGGTGAATCAATCGGTGCTCGACAAAGCGCCCAAGCTGCGGGTGATTGGCCGTGCGGGTGTGGGCGTCGACAACGTCGATCTGGAAGCGGCCACGGCGGCCGGCGTCCTGGTGATGAATACGCCGGGAGGCAACGCTATTTCCGTGGCCGAGCACACGCTGGCGCTGATGCTGGCCATGGCGCGCCGCATTCCGGAAGCTACGCAATCCACCACCGGTGGCAAGTGGGAAAAGAAGAAGTTCATGGGCAGCGAACTGCGCGGCAAGTCGCTGGGCATCATAGGGCTAGGCAGCATCGGCCGCGAAGTGGTGAAGCGCGCGCGCGCGTTCGAGATGCGCGTGCAGGCATACGATCCGTATGTCACTGCGCAGATCGCCAAGGATTTGGGCGTGGCGCTGGTGGATCTGGCGGCGTTATACGCGCAGAGCGATTACATCACGCTGCATGTGGCGCTCACGCCCGAGACCGACCGCATGCTTTCGCAGGAAGCCTTCGCGCAGATGAAACCCGGTGTGCGCATCGTGAATTGCGCGCGCGGCGAGTTGGTCGACGAAGAAGCGTTGCGGCAGGCCCTCGATTCGGGCAAGGTGGCTTCCGCCGCACTGGACGTGTTTGCGGTGGAGCCGCCGCCATCGGGTTACGCACTATTCGTCGGCAGCAAGGTGCTGGCCACGCCGCATATCGGCGGCTCGACCGAAGAAGCCCAGGAGATCGTGGGCGTGCGCATCGCCGAGCAGGTGGTGGAGTATCTGAAAAACGGCGTGGCGCTCAACGCGGTCAACATGCCGGCGCTGTCGCCCGAGCAATACCGCACGTTGGGGCCGTATATCAATGTCGCCGAGCGGCTGGGCAGTTTCGCGGCCTATCTCGCCGCCGGGCACATTAAGACGGTGCGGCTGGCATACTCCGGCCGCATCGGCGAGAACAACACCAACCTATTGCGCAATGCCGGCCTGGCGGGCGTGCTGAAGCGCTCCGTTTCCGAGCGCGCGAATCTGATCAACGCCATGCAGATTGCCGGGCAGCGCGGCTGGAACCTGGCGGAACGGCACGAGGCGCGGTCCGGCCCCACCGATTCGATCCGGCTGGAGCTCGAAACGGACTGCGGCGTAACGGTGGTCGAAGGCGCTGTGCTGCTGGGCAAGCCGCGCCTGATCCAGGTGGATGGCATCTATTGCGAAGCGCCGCTCTCCGGCCATTTGGTGTACATGAAGAACCTGGATGTGCCCGGCGTGATCGGGCATGTGGGCATGGTGCTGGGACGCAACAACATCAACATCGCCAATTTCTCGCTGGGCCGGGGCGAAGTTCCCGTAGTGCCGGGCGAGCCGCTGGAAGCCGTGGCGGTGGTCTCGACCGACGGCGTGGTGCCGGAGCGCGTGTTGCAGCAACTGCGGGAGAATGCGGCGGTGAAACTGGCGCGGTCGGTGGAGTTCGGGTAGTCGGCTGGTGGGGCGGACCTCCAGGTCTGTCAGGATGGGCCTGCGGCACACGAATAGCGATGAAAACCATGTGGGGCGGGCGTCCACGCCTGCGGCGGGTCTCCGGACCCGCCTGTTCCCCAACAGGTTGCGCTGGGTTTTCGACTGTGCGCGGGTCCTCCAGGACCCGCTCTGCACCCATGGGCCTGCGTTTATCGCAGCCTGACGAGCATGTTAAGCTGCCCTGTGACGTGCTGACCAAGCTCACCATCCGCAACTTCAAGCGCTTCACTAACGCGGAGATCGAGCTCGGAAATCCGGTCGTCTTTATTGGTCCTAACAACTCCGGAAAGACCACGGCGCTCCAGGCAATCACCCTGTGGGAAGTAGGGCTGCGGCGCAGCAAGCGGAACGGCGAGGAAGGCGGCACGATCAATCGCAAGGATCTGATCGCCGTACCCATACCCAATGCGAATCTGCTGTGGAAAGACCTGCGCGTACAGGACGCCCGGATGGAGATTGTCGTCGACGGCGTGACACGGGACCGTTCCTGGACGTGCGGCCTTGGATTCGAATATGCCAACGAAGAATCGCTGTACTGCCGGCCTTTGAGGAACACAGCCGCTTCACCGGAAGCGCTTGCGACTCGCGTGGCGTTCCTCCCGCCGATGTCGGGACTGGCGGACCGCGAGTTCCTCAAGCAACCCGCCGAGATCGACTTCTTGATTGGGCAAGGCCGCACCGCCGAGGTCCTCCGGAATCTCTGTTTTCGAGTCGCGCACGTTCTCGAAGATAGCGAAACGAAGTGGCAGGCGCTCGTGGTACGAATTCGCCAGTTGTTTGGCGTCGAACTGGACGAACCTGAATCCTCAGGTGACAGCGACGGGATCGCCATGACCTATCGCGAACCATCGGGTGTTCGGCTGGATCTATCCTCGGCGGGGCGCGGCGTTCACCAGACGTTGCTGCTGCTCGCGTACTTGTCCGCCAATCCGAATTCGGTGGTGCTGCTCGACGAACCCGACGCCCACTTGGAAATCTTGCGCCAGCGCCAGATCTACAATCTGCTTAGCGACGCAGCCCGCGAGCAGGAGAGCCAAGTGGTGATCGCGAGCCACTCCGAAGTCGTCCTCAACGAAGCGGCGGCGCGCGATGTGGTCGTGGCGTTTGCCGGCGAACCGCATAGATTGAACGACCGTCCCAACCAGCTTTTGAAGGCGCTGAAAGACATCGGGTTCGAAGACTACTATCAGGCTGAGCAGCGCGGCTGGGTGCTTTATCTCGAAGGCTCCACGGATCTGGCGATCTTGCGGGCATTCGCCGCTAAGCTGCAGCACGTTGCGCGAAACGAGCTCGAATCGCCTTTTGTCCACTACGTGGAGAACCAGCCGCCACGCGCACGCGACCACTTTTATGGCTTATTGGAAGCTAAGCCGGATTTGGCCGGTTTTCTGCCGAACGACCGCATGGATCGTGCGCCCCAGGCCGCAGGCGCCCTGAGGGAGGCTATGTGGGAGAGACGCGAAATCGAGAATTACCTCTGCCAACCAGACACGTTACTCGCCTGGGCGGAAGCCTCCACCGAGGAGACCTCGCCAGGGCCTCTGTTCACGCCGGCCCAGGCAGCCGCGCGCCGCAAGCTTATGGACGAGTGCACACACGAACTCGTACCTCCCCTGGCGCTCCGCAATCCCGAGGATGTTTGGTGGCGGAATGTCAAGGCCAGCGATGAATTCCTGGACCGTTTGTTTGAGTTGTTCTTCGAAAAGCTCGAACTGCCTAATTTGATGCGCAAGACCAATTACCATCAGCTCGCCAGCTTCGTGGCCGCCGATCGGATCGCTCCCGAGGTCACGCAAAAACTGGATCTCATCCACGAAGCCGCCCAACGCGCCACGCCAAGGTGATGACTACGTCCAAATCATCGTTCGCATCTGCACCTCCGCTATGCTAAAAGGAAAGTAGCGAGAACGGGATGCCCGAAACAACGCCGCCTGAAGACTTCGCCAGCCTCTACCGCAGCGCCTTCCAGGAATTCGGCGCGCTGGCGCTCTGGAGCAGCCGCCAAGTACCAAATCCAACACCCGCCGACGCTCTGGCAATCACGCGTAGCCTGCGGGTCGAAGGAAACCTCGAAGCTCGCCGGCTGGCCGAGCGGATCGAGTGCGCCTGCCGTGCCGCTGTCTAAGATCCAAACCGAAATCCTGCGGCTGCTGGCCGCGCATCGCGACCCGGAGAGCTATGTCCCCGGCAGCACGCCGCTGACCCGCTACACCACGCGCTACTCCGGCGACATCGACGTCTTCCATGACCGCGAAGAGCGCGTGGCGCATGCTGCACAAGAGGACGCAACCCTTCTCGAGGAGTCCGGGTACACACTCCATTGGCAACGGCGCGACCCGCAGATACACGCCGCCATAGTGCGGCGCGCCGTCGAGGCGATGAAACTGGAATGGGTTGCAGACAGCGATTTCCGCTTCTTTCCCACAATCCGCGACGATACGTTCGGCTACATCCTGCATCCAATCGATCTCGCAACCAACAAAGTTGCCGCCGCCTACGGCCGCCGCGAGCCGCGCGACATCGTGGATCTGTTGGCGATTCACCAGGAGACGCTGCCCATGGGAGCCGCCATCTGGGCATCCGCCGGAAAGGCTCTGGGATTCACCCCCGAAGGCATTATCAACGAGATCCGCCGCATGGCACGCTACCGCGCCGAAGACTTCCTGATGGTCGACAGCGACCCGCCCGTCGACCCCGCGGCCACCATGCGTCGCCTGTGGGAGGTCCTCGAAGAGGCGGAAACCTTCGTGCTGCGCATGCCCACCGATAAGGTCGGACTGCTCTTTCTGAAAAACGGACGGGTGCTGCAGCCCGAGCCGGACCCGGCTCGCCGAATATCAGACCCACGCCGGACACAAGCGCGGCCAGTGGCCCTCTAGCGTGGAAATCAGTGGGGCGATGCTTGAGCGCTACCGCCAAAGGCAGTGACAAAAATCAATCGCGACGCCTCCCGCGATGTCTGTTCGCTTGTCGAGGCTGCCGCCGAGACTGTAGGCCTTCCATCGCTATGGGTCCCGCCCCTCTTGGTGATACCGTAATGCACCGTGGCCGACCAAAGGCTTGCCGTTACGGCGATTCTGGTTTTACTATGTAGAATCCTATCTGGAGGGATGCGTGCGATGAAGAAAACCATGCAGCGGCAGCCGGCGGGCCGCCGGGCATTTTGAAGCTGGGCGGCGCGGCTGCGGCGGGGGTATTGGCGCATACGGCGGGCGCGCAACCCCAGGCAGCCACGGGCGAAAAGTCCAAGTCAAATCCAATAATACATTTCGAGATCGGGTGCCGCGACAGCGCTCGCACTCAGCAACTCTATCGGGACTTGTTCGATTGGAAAATCGATGCGGCGTCCATTCAGGGCGCAGGTATCGGCGGTCACATCAACTCCCTCGGTCACGAACCGCACAACTATACGATCTTTTATGTGCAGGTCGACGATG
>Ga0209274_10000840_pt1 | contig 16676 bp, 12 predicted proteins | sample HubBroMetageREF1_FD_188343 | JGI IMG/M metagenome (GOLD analysis project Ga0209274, IMG submission 188343) | Reference soil microbial communities from the Hubbard Brook experimental Forest, New Hampshire, USA - Hubbard Brook CCASE Soil... | ecosystem: Environmental > Terrestrial > Soil >...
TTTTCAGGCGGGCGGAAGTGTAGTTTCGGGTGACGCCATCTGATCCAGTATATTTTTCCTGCTCGACCTTGATGATCAGGTTACCGTCCCGTTGGGACACGTTCTCAAGACGGCTAGTGTAGTACTCCAGCTCGTTGTTGCCCCAGCCTCCGCCGCCCGTTTCTGAAACCCATTTCGATGCGTCGACTGCCGAGCCGTTGGCCCCGTTGAACTCGTCGCTCCAAACCAGTTTCCATGCCGGAGCAGTCGATTGCGGACTGGCGGCCGGCGGACTGGCCTGCGCAGCCGCGAATGCGACTGTCAGGCAAGCCACGAGCAACAGAGCCATTACGAACCAAGCCGGGCGCTTCGACTCGGATTTCATCGCCGATCTCATCCTCATTCCCAACCTCGATCTCATCGAAGCCCGTGAAGCCGGCTCGCGCGATATTAGCCGAGCCTTCACGCGATGCTCACGTCACTATACGCAAACTAAGTCGATTCGTGCCAGGAGAGCGAGGTGCCGAAGCTGGGGGATACGGAAAGCGAGCCTGGAGGATTGCAGACCGGAGATGCGGACTGGAGAAAAGACACAGCGGTTGCGAACGGGTACGTCTCCGAAATGCGATAACACGCCGCCCTGTTTCCAGACGGCAGACTACCTTAGCTTGAGCTAATCACGTTTCTCTCTCCGCGGGCTTGCCGACCCTTACGCTCGTTCGCGCGCGCCCACTTCCGCTGCAGAAACCGAACTCGGCAGATCGAAGTATGCGCTCGGGCGTTTGGGAGCAACCTTCATCTTACGAGGAACCGTCTCCTTCTCGATCTGTCGCAAGACCGTTTCGGCGGCGGATGCGCCCCATTCCGAGAGCCAATTCTGCATGTCGTCCCCCAGGGGTTCGAGAAGAGTCATGTATTCGAGGTCCACCGAAGCCACGGGCATATCCAGTTCCTGGGGCAGAACTGCATCAATCGCAATTACGCCTTCAATTCCACGCTGCAGCAACTGGACCGAAACGGTGTTCCATTCGGAGGCGCAATTAAACGTGCCGATTGCAAGCAGGTAACCGCGGCGGTGCAAGAACGCTTGCACTCCCGCCACTACGCGGGCAACGGGAGCCCGGCCAATATCAGGGGTAATGGCCGCAACCAGGCGGGTTCGTTTAGTGCGTAGGGACCGGGCCCAAAGATTCGGGCGGTAATTCAACTCGCCCGCAGCGCGTAAGACACGATCCTTAGTCCGCTGCGGAATCGCCCATGATGCCGGAGTATTGTTCAACACGGCGGAAACCGAGCAGGGAGCGAGTCCAACTCGTTCGGCGACTGTGCGCAGGCTTACCACGGATTTTTTATCCGACACATCTCCCCCTCATCCTTGATTTCAGGATTCTCAAACGCCGCGACTTTGATTAGTTGCGGGCCTTCACTAAGACGACAAGGTCAAACACGAACCCTCGCGGGGAAAGGCCAAACTACAAAAAGTTTGGAGGGTCTTCTGCGACTCTGCAGAAGATATGCGAACTACTTTGGAGCAGACTGGGCAGATAGTCCAACGCAAAAAATCCATAGGAACGATCAGTTCGGCGGCGGACCCTAAGGGGTGCAAGATTCGGACCTACGGCAAACACGGTATGGGACGGGGTGTTCATTCTGCTGCATTCTCACACGGTGCCATCGCGTCGTCTTAATATTCGCATTCGCGAACTGTGCGCCCGCGCCATAGAGGCGGACGACACCAACTTTGCGCAAATTCTCGCGGACCTCCGGTCTGCCTTGCACGAGCACGCAGCACAAATGCGCGAGATGGCATTGCAGCAAATTCCTTTACGAAAAAGAAATAGGCTCCGACAGCCGGAGAAAGAGCCATGCACGCCGATGCCGACACCAATCAGCGATTGAGCCAATTGATCGCTAAGATTGAAATAGAGCAAAATCCGAGGATGATTTCGGTTCTCGTCGAAGAACTCAACCGCCTGCTGGACAGTGATAAGCCGGTCCAGGCGCAGCTTACGCACAAGCCTGAGCCCCCTTCGGGGAACTACAAAAAGACCCTGGCTGTGGATGACGGCGCGATTCCATGACTATTTTGCCACCAAACTCTGCGCGCTGGCGCGCTTCCTCGCGGGCATCCACTTGGTATCGGCCGCGGTCGACAGCATGGGCTGAATCCAGTTCAGCATTTGCAGACCGAAGAAAATTATTGGCAATGTAAGTACGTTGGCCGGGGTCGGAGTTCTCAAGGCGTCATCCTGAACGGAGCCGTTTTTCAATCGAGGTGAAGAGCCTGCCCTGACCGTACGTGAAGGGATTTTGCGCTATGCTCAAGAGATGACACGCCGCTTCCCATCCCGCGGAGACGAAAAGCTGATCCAGATCGTCGACTCCGCATTAGCCGACGTCACGCGCCGCAGCGGGAAATGGCTAGTCTGCCGCCCAGGATGCACGCAATGCTGCATGGGTGTGTTCGCCATCAATCAACTCGATGCCCTACGCTTGCGGCGAGGTCTCGCCGATCTGGAAAGGCTGGCCCCGGAGCGTGCCGCGCGGGTCCGGGAGCGCGCGCAAGAGTCGGTCCGCCGTTTGTCGCCGGAGTTTCCGGGCGATCCCGCGACCGGTGTGTTGCGCGAGGGAGACGAGGCCGAGCAGCAGTTTGCCGACTTTGCCAATGATGAACCTTGTCCCGCGCTCGATCCGGAGACGGGAAACTGCGAGCTCTACGAATCGCGCCCGATGACCTGCCGCGTTTTTGGCCCGCCAGTGCGCTCCGAGGACGGCTTGGGCGTGTGTGAACTCTGCTTTCAAGGCGCGTCGGATGAAGAGATTGCGGCCTGCGAATTGAAGCCGGATCCCGAAAACCTGGAATCGCGCCTCCTCGAAGAACTGGGAAAAAGTACTGGCGCTCGCGGCAATACGATCATCGCTTTCTGCCTGGCATCCTGACCAGATTCGAATCAGGCTTGCTGCTTCTTCTCAAGTTCGGCCCAGCGCGCATAGAGTTCGTTCACGTCGTTCTGTGCTTCTTCCAGTTCCGCGTGAGCCTTCATGAGTCGTGTACTGTCGCTGGCAATCGATGGGTCTTCAGCCGCGGACCGCTTCGCCTCCATGAGCTGCTCGGCATCGGCAACCCGCTGCTCGATGCTGGCATATTCGCGAGCTTCCATGTACGAGAGTTTCTTCTTGGACGATGCCGCTGATTCCGTTGCAGCGGCTCGCGCAGTAACACGCGCACTATTTTGCGAGCTTTGCTGGCGCGCCGCCTGCCAGGTTTCCCATTGCGAGTAGTCAGCAAAACGTTCGGCGCCGCCTTGGCCGTCCAGCCCAATCACGACGGTCGAGACCCGATCGAGCATGTAACGGTCATGCGTCACCAGCACCAGCGAGCCGCGAAACTCGAGCAGGCTTTCCTCCAGAATTTCGAGGGTCGGAATGTCGAGGTCGTTCGTAGGCTCATCCAGCAACAGAACGTCGGCAGGCTGCAGCATCAACTGCGCGATCAATACCCGAGCCCGTTCTCCGCCCGAGAGCCGCTCGATCGGCTGGTTGAGCTGTTCGCCCTTAAAGAGAAATTTCGCGGCCCACGATGCCACGTGAGTCACGCGGTCCTGGTAGATGACGGAATCGCCCTCCGGAGCCAGCGCGCGCCGCAGAGTCACGTTGGGATCGAGTTCGCGGCGTTGATCGAAGTACACGATCCGCAACTTTTCGGCACGGCGGATCTCTCCCTCGGTCGCGGCCACTTCTCCGCGTAACAGCCGCAGCAGAGTCGTCTTACCGCTGCCGTTCGGACCAACCAATCCAACTCGCAGCCCAGCTGTGACAATGAAGTTCAGCCCCTCAAACAGCCGCCGGCCTCCAATTTCGTAGGCGACATTTTGTAGTTCGATCAGCCTCTTGGTCTTGCGGTCGGTGGCGGAGAAATCAATCTGCGCTGTGCTTGTGCGGGTGCGCGTGTTCAGGTCCGCGAGTTCTTCCATCAACTCGCCGGCCTTGCCGATGCGCGCCTTCGATTTCCTCGTACGCGCTTTCGCCCCGCGGCGCAGCCATTCGATTTCGGAATGCACCAGATTTTCCAGGGCTTCCTGCCGCTTCGATTGCGCGTGCAGAAATTCCTCTTTCTTCTCCAGGAAAACGCTGTAGCGCCCCTTCACCCGCAGCAATCCGTCAGGATAGACGCGGCTCAACTCCGCCATCTCGGTCGCTACGTTTTCTAGAAAATAGCGGTCGTGGCTGATGACAACGCATGCGAAGCCGGCCTGCTCAAGAACCTCTTCCAGCCACTCAATGCCCGCCAGGTCTAGGTGATTCGTGGGTTCATCCAACAGTAGAATGTCCGGGCCCTGCACCAGCGCCTGAACAATCGCCAGCCGTTTCTGCCAGCCCCCGGAGAGCGAAGATGCTTCGGCTTCCAGGTCCACAAAGCCCGCGCGTCCCAGGGTCTCGGCAAAACGCGTACCGCGCTCTGACTCGGGCACGGCAGAACTTTTCAATGTCGCATCAATTACCGATCGAACTGTGTCTCCGGGCCGGAACTCCGACTCCTGTTCCACGTAACTCAGCCGGAGCCGCTTCCGGAACGCAATTTCTCCGTCATCGGTGTCTTCAGTGCCCGCCAGGATTCGCAGCAGCGTAGATTTTCCTGACCCATTCGGACCGATCAGTCCGATGCGATCGCCCTCTGAAACGGTGAAGGAGACGTTCTGAAACAGCGGATCGGCTCCAAAGGTTTTCGAGATGCTGCGTACATTAATCAGCGGCGGCAACGGATGTACTGGCTCCTGAATGTCAATTGAGGATAAAGGTCTGTCTTGAGACTATCAGGAAGCGCGACGCGGACGCTGAGGCCGTGACTCCAATGGTCACGGCGATTAGAGTTGAAAGGATAGGGCCGTCTGGAAGGGAATTGAATCCGTAACTCTTACCAGGCGGGCTTGCCGTCTTTGAAGCGCAGCGTCAGCGTGTCTCCGCCTTTGACCACTTCGCGCGCCAGAGTTAGATCCGCGCCATCCTGCTTGACCTTCGAGCCCGTGACCTCGATCTCGTCATTTGCCTTGAAGTCTATGCCCATGTCGTCGAGAAATTTCTTTGGACAAAGAAAGACTTCGATCGTGTCAGAGCCGCTCTTCGTTACCAGGTAAGCAACGGGCTTCCCGCCCGTAGGAGGAACGAACTTCAACTCTTGCACGACTCCCTTGAACTTGCCTTCCGTGCCGGTATCATATTTAGGTACGGCCTGGGGAAAAGCTGCAGTGGTGAGGAAGGCAATCGCGGCAAGTTTCAGGAGCTGGTTGCACTTTAACTGGGTACACATCGGGCCAAACGCAGTCATGGCGGGCCCTCCGGTGGAATGTTAGGCTTTCAGGGTCGGAAAAGCAATCGGATTGTGCATCGCGTTAGGAGCATCTGATCTTATACTCGAATACTCTTAATCGATTGCGCTTGCTCAAGTGATTGAGGGGCCAACTTGCGATGAAATCAATTCGCTCCATCAGCGCGGTGCTGTGGTTTGCGGTCTTGGGAACCGCGCTCTCCTACGCGATAGCATTACCGGAACTCGAAGCCGAGACCGGAGCCGAGGCCTGGTTGCGCTATTCCGCATTGAGCCCACAAGCCGCCAAGAACTACAAGCGGCTGCCGGACAAGATGGTACTACTCGGCGATTCCTTGCTTCTTAACACTGCACAGCAGGAACTGGTTCGCGGCGTTTCGCAAATGCTAAGCAGGAAGTTGCTCGAGCAAGCCGTGATCGCTGGAGCTGACCCATGCGGAGGAAGTCAGATCGTTCTGGGAACGATGGCAGAACTACGGGTGCCCTACCCGGATCTGCATCCCGATCAAACCCTGAGCGACGATGGCTATTGGCTGAGGAATGCGAAGATTCAGGGGCGTGAATGTTTGCTGGTTGCAGGCGGCACGGATCGCGGTGTTTTGTACGGAGTGTTTGCTCTGTTGAGTAAGATTGCCCGAGCTGAGAGTATCGCCAACCTCAACGAAGTGCAGCAGCCCTACGCTCCCATCCGCTGGGTGAATCAGTGGGACAACCTCGACGGCCGAATCGAACGCGGATATGGTGGCCCCTCCATCTTCTTCGCCGATGGAAAAGTCCGCAGCGACTTGACCCGAGCCGGTGAGTACGCCCGCCTGCTGGCTTCGGTCGGCATCAACGGCTGCACCATCAATAACGTGAACGCAGCACCCGGCATTCTCGAAGACAGTTTCATCGCCCAGGTTAGCCGCATCGCCGACGTTTTCCGTCCCTGGGGCGTGCAGCTTTCCATGGCGGTTGATCTGGGCAGCCCCAAAATCATCGGTGGTCTCGACACGTTCGATCCACTGGATCCGCGGGTCGCCGAGTGGTGGCAAAAAAGAGTTGACGAGATCTACCGCCGCATCCCGGACTTCGGCGGCTTCGTCATGAAAGCCGACTCCGAGGGCCGCCTTGGCCCCTCCAGCTACGGCAGAACTCACGCCGCCGCCGCCAATGTAATTGCGCGCGCTCTCAAGCCGCACGGCGGCGTAGTGTTCTATCGCGCCTTCGTCTACAACCACCATCTCGACTGGCACGATTTGAAAAATGATCGCGCCAAAGCCGCTTACGACAATTTTCATCCGCTCGACGGCGCATTCGACGACAACGTGATCATTCAGATCAAGAACGGCCCCATCGATTTTCAAGTCCGCGAACCGGCATCGCCCCTCTTCGCCGGCCTGCGCCGTACTAACGAAGCCATCGAACTGCAGGTCACGCAGGAATATACCGGACAGCAGCGCCATCTCTGTTTTCTCGTCCCCATGTGGAAGGAAGTGCTCGACTTCGATATGCATGTCAGCGAGCCGCAGATTGCAACTCCGGTGAAGAATCTCGTCGCGGGCAGAACGTTTCATCGCCCGACAGGCGGTTTTGTTGGCGTGGCCAACGTCGGCATGGATGCAAACTGGCTGGGCAGTCCGTTTGCTATGGCCAATCTCTATGGCTTCGGCCGTCTGGCCTGGGATCCTAACCTCAGCGCTCAAAAAATTGTCGATGAATGGACGCGCCTCACCTTCGGCGGCGACCCGCTCGTGGTCAGGACCATCACGTCGATGCAGCTGAACTCTTGGCCCGTCTATGAGAGTTACACCGGTCCTCTGGGCGCGGGAACACTCACCAACATCACCGGAAATCACTACGACCCCGGCCCCGAGTCCTCCGAAGAAAATGGCTGGGGACAATGGCATCGCGCCGATCACTCGGAAATCGGCATGGATCGCACGATTGCGACCGGAACCGGATTTATCGGCCAATATCCGCCGGCAGTGCAAAATCTGTACGAATCGCTTGCCAAGTGCCCTGATAATCTGCTCCTGTTCTTCCACCACGTGCCCTACACCTATGTTCTGCACTCCGGAAAAACGGTGGTCCAGCACGTCTACGATTCGCACTACGATGGTGCAGATCGCGCCCGCGATGTTATTTCGCAATGGAAAACGCTCGATAGTCACATCGACCAAGAGCGTTATCGTGACATCCTGGCTCGGCTCGAGTACCAGGCCGGAGAAGCGGTTGTTTGGCGCGACGCCATCTGCAATTGGATCTATCGCCTCTCCGGAATTCCGGATAAAAAAGGCCGCCTAGGCAGCGCGCCGAACAAATGAGCTCCCACGAGGGCGCCCCGATGTCCGGCCCATCGTCCCTTCCGGCAGGTCATGCCGCTCTTTTGTTGCCCTGCCTTGCGCATTTGACCCAGTTCCGTTAACGTTTACGTTTCTGAGCGGTCCCGATGCTCCGACGCTTTAGGACCGCGCAGGAACACGGTCAAGAAAAATGGGCAAGCCTCCCACGACTCTCCGTGACATTGCGCGCGCACTGGGAACCTCGATCGGTTCCGTGCATCGGGCCATGCATGATAACCCCGGCGTCAGTCCGGAAACCAAAGAGAGAGTCCTGGAGATGGCGAGAACCCTGGGATATCGCCCAAACCTCGCCGCCCGCTATCTGTCGTCCAGAAAAACTCTGCGCATCTCGGTGAACACGCTGCAGGGCACTACATCGTTCTGGGATGAAGTGAGGGCCGGCATTCGCGAAGAAGCTGCGTCCGTCGTGCTCGAGAATGTTGAGCTTGAATTCCGCACTTATCCCCGTCTCGGGGAAGACGACGAAGCGGCTTTCGCAGCTGCTATCAACGACAAAGTGGATGGGATGATCATCTTTCCCAGCCGTCCGCAAGTGCTGCGGCCCTGGATCCGCCGCGCCTCTCGCGCCCACATTCCGGTGGTGTGCGTGGCCACCGACGCTCCCGAGAGCGGTCGATTGGGCATGGTCGCGATCGACACTCTGGCCAGCGGTTCGATCGCTGCCGACCTCATGGGAAGATTCCTTGGTCCGTGCCAGGGGTCCGTGGCAATCACCGTGTTTGACATGGCCATCACTGAGCATGCAGAAAAGTACGCCGCCTTTGACGATACTCTGCAATCTTTTTATCCCAACCTCTGCCTGCTGAAGCCCATCGAAGATCATGACATCGAGGCCGAAGCCTACGGAAAGTCCCGCGAGCTGTTTGAAAGATTCCCCAGCCTGTGCGGAATCTATGTGACCACCGAGGCCTCGATTCCGGTGCTGAACGCGGCCCGTGATGCAAAAGTGCTGGACCGTCTGACCATCATTACGACCGACCTATTCCCCGATCTCGTTCCTCAGATCAAGTCCGGCGCCGTAGCCGCAACCATCTACCAGCGTCCCCGGGCTCAGGGCCAGATCGCATTTCGCATGTTGCACGAGTTTCTGGCGGAGGGCACCAATCGGTCGCATCAAGTCGCACTGTCTCCGCATCTGTTGATGCGCGGCAACCTCGACTTCTTTCTGCAACGACAGTCCCGGGAATCGGTCAAAGAAAAAGTGCAACAGCCCCGGGAAGCAACCGACGAACTGGCGGATTTCGCCTAGATCGTGCGCCTCGCGCGCGATAGAAATATCGAGGAGGGAATATCGCGTATCTCGGCATCGATGTAGGCACAGGCGGCACCCGGGCGCTCGTCATGGGCGAGTCCGGGAAGGTCGTCGCCTCCGGCTCGGAAGAACACGACCCGTTCCTCAGCCCTCGGCCCGGCTGGGCCGAACAGGATCCGCGCGACTGGTGGCGCGCCTGCGGATTGGCCGTCAGAAAGGCGCTCCAGTCTTCAAATCTGAACGCCAACGATATTGCCTGCGTCGGTTTCTCCGGCCAGATGCATGGCGCAGTGCTTCTCGATTCTGGCGATCAGGTCGTGCGCAGCGCTATCATCTGGTGCGATCAGCGCAGCGAGGTGCAAACCCACGAATTGGAAAAGTTATTTGGCCGCGACGCCCTGATCCAGCTCACCTGCAATCCTCCACTCACGAATTTCACGCTCACCAAACTGCTCTGGGTGCGCGAGACCGAACCGCAGAACTGGGCCCGCGTCGCGCACGTCATGCTGCCCAAGGATTATGTCCGCTTCCGCCTCACCGGAGAGCGAGCCATCGACATGGCGGACGCCTCGGGAACTCTTCTTCTCGACGTGGCCAACCGCCGCTGGTCGACCGAAGTGTTAAGCAAGTCCGGCATTGATCCTGCGCTGCTCCCCGCGCTCTTCGAATCTCCTCAGGTGTGCGGAAAAATCTCCGTCGCTGGCGCCGAAGCCACCGGCCTGCGAGCCGGAACTCCCGTAGTCGCCGGAGCCGGAGACCAGGCGGCCGGCGCCGTCGGCATGGGCATTGCTCGCGCCGGCGCTGTCAGCGCCACCATTGGAACTTCCGGCGTCGTCTTTGCCGCGACAGACCGTCCCGCACTTGATCCCGCAGGACGGCTCCATACTTTCTGTCACGCCATCCCCGGACGCTGGCACGTAATGGGGGTTACGCAAGCCGCCGGTTTGTCCTTACGTTGGTTCCGCGATCGCTTCGGGATCGAATCAGGTGGGCAGGGTGGGAAGAATGCCGGACGCGATCCCTACGACATTCTTGCCGACGAAGCCAATACGGCTCCCGCCGGCTCCGAAGGTGCTTTCTGGGTGCCGTATCTGATGGGCGAGCGTACTCCTCACCTTGATCCCAACGCGCGCGCCGCGCTGCTCGGGCTCACCGCTTCCCACGCCCGCGGCCACATTATTCGCGCAGTGATGGAAGGCGTGGCCTACAGCCTCAAAGACACGTTCAGCATCTTTGGAGAGATGAAGATTCCCGTAACCTCGATCCGCCTGGGCGGCGGCGGCGCTAGATCGCCGCTATGGCGGCAAATCCAAGCCGACGTTTACGCGCACGAAGTGGAAATCGTTGCCGCCGAAGAAGGTGCAGCCTACGGCGCAGCAATTCTGGCAGGCACCGGAGCCGGAGCCTGGAATTCAGTCGATGAAGCTTGCGACAGCGTGGTTCGCGTGGCCTCGTGTATCGCCCCCGATCCCGCGGCATCGAAAACCATGCAGCAGGGCTATCGCACCTACCGCAAAATCTACCCTGCCCTGCATCAGGTCTTCAGCTAAATGCGCAGCTGACTGTGTTCAGCTAAGCAAGGCTTGTCATCCCAACCGAAGTGGAGGGACCTTGGGATCCGCTCTCCCAGCAAAGACCCATCGCGCGAACAGAACCGGACCTCACTCCGGCAATTTCACTTCCCCCCGAATCGTAAGCCGAGTGTCCGCCGCCGAAGCACCTGTCCCCGGCTGCCCGCCGCCCGTACTTATCACATAGTCTCCCGCCCCAACCATTCGGTCCCCAGCTTCGTTGACGTAACTCAAATCCCGCGGTTGCAGCGCCAGCTTCACATGCCGCGACTCGCCCGCCTCTAGGTGAACGCGGCCAAATCCGCGAAGCGCCCGCAGCGGCGCCCCCGGAAGCTTCGGGAAGCTGATATAAAGTTCTACGACTTCATCGCCCGCTCGCGAACTGCTGTTCTTTACGTCGACATCGACCGCCAGCGGATTGCCCGCGTCCAGCTCCGCACTCGACAGTTTCAGATTGCTGTATTCGAATTTCGAATAACTCAACCCGTAGCCAAAAGGATAGAGAGGAGTGCCGGCGAAATAGCGATACGTGCGGTTCTTCATCGCATAATCTTCGAACTCCGGCAACTGCTCCACACCTTTATAAAAGGTCACTGGCAACCGCCCGCCAGGATTGTTCACGCCCGCCAGAGTCTGCGCGATGGCCGTTCCACCTTCTTCTCCCGAATACCAAGCCTCAAGAATCGCGTTGGCGTGGTCGTTCGCCCAGTTCACTCCCAGCGCGCTGCCATTCATCAGCACAACGACGAGTGGCTTGCCCGTGCCTTTCAAAGCTCCCAGAAGCGCTTGTTCTTCTTCCGGCAGATTGAGGCTCGTGCGATCGCCCCCTTTGAATCCGGGCAAGTCGACTTTCATTTCCTCACCTTCCAGCCTCGACGTAATGCCGACCACCGCGACCACCACATCAGCCTCACGCGCCGCCGATACGGCTTCCACCAGCGGATCGCCGTTCACCGGCAGCCATACCAACTTGGTGACGCGGCCGCCCGCCATGTACTCAACCTTCACCGCGTAAGCATGCCCTTTTGTCAGCTGCAGCGTCGCCAGTTGCGGATTGGGATCGTGCCCAACGGCATCATCAATGACCAGCGTGCCGTCGATCCACAAGCGCTGCATGGAACCCATCAGGCCGATCTGGTACGTGCCCGATTCGGCGGGCTTCAGGATTCCCCTCCACCGGGCAGAAAAATCCTTCATGTCAACAGGCGCCGGCAGCGCATGCGGGTCCGGATGATAGGTTTGAAGATCCACGTAGGGATCGACTCGAACCACTTGCGGCGTTCCTGATAAATCCTTCGCGAAGTACTCGCCCTTGAGTCCCGGTTTTCCGTCGTCGGTCGATAACACCGAAGTTGGAATCACAGGAAGCTCGCGCAGGAAGTCGGTGCCGGCTTCAAACGAAACCTTTGCCCCGGTAAACTGTTTGCGAACCCCCTCCAGCACCGAAACCGCGTGCGAAGCCGTGCCGCTGTAGTTACCGTGCAGCACGGCGGTCTGATCCGCCAGCGGGCCGACCACGAGAATTTTCTTCACGCTCGCCGCGAAGGGAAGTACACCATCGTTCTTCAGCAACACCATTGATTCCTGCGCGGTTTTCAGCGCAAGTGCGCGGTGCGGAGCGCTGTCAATCTCGGAGTCCAGCGTCCGCGCGTACGCGACGATACTGTCAGGATCGAACATTCCCAGCCGCATGCGCGCCGTAAATAGCCGTTTCAAAGAAACATCCAGATCCGCTTCCGTGAGCAGCCCCTGCTTTACGGCGTCAACAAACGGCTTGTAGTCATGGTCATCTTTTGTGATGGTGAAAAAATCCGCGCACTCGTTGTCCATCCCCGTCTTGATCGCAGCCGCTGCAGCCGCCGCCTGGCTCGTTACGAACTTGTGCCCCTGAAAAATATCCACGATCGCGTCGCAGTCCGATACCACGTATCCGTTGAATTTCCATGCCCCACGTAACTGGTCCTGCAGCAGAAACGTATTGGCACATGCCGGCTGCCCATTGACGCGGTTATACGCGCACATCACTGACTCCGCTTTACCCTCAATCACCGCCGCGCGGAACGCCGGCAGGTAGGTATCTTCCATGTCATGCTTCGATACCTGCACATCAATCGTGTGCCGCGAAGTCTCCGGCCCGCTATGCACGGCAAAATGCTTCGGCGTGGAAATAACCCGGAAATATTTCGGATCATTCCCCTGCAGCCCGGTTACGAACGCCACGCCCATGCGTCCCGTTAGAAACGGATCTTCCCCATACGTTTCCTGCCCGCGCCCCCAACGTGGGTCGCGAAAAATGTTGATGTTCGGCGACCAGAAATCGAGCCCCTCCATAATGTCGCGCCGTCCCGCCCGCACCGCCTGATTATGTTTGGCTCGAGCTTCCGTCCCGATCACGATCGCCATCTCGTGGATCAGCGAATCGTCGAACGTAGCCGCCAGTCCAACCGGTTCAGGAAAAACCGTCGCCGTGCCAGCATTCGCCACGCCGTGGAGAGCCTCGCTCCACCAGTCGTAGCCCGGTACCTGCAGCCTGGGGATGGCCCGCGCCTGGTTCACCAGTTGCTCAGCCTTTTCCTCGAGAGTCATCTGCTTCACCAGATCATCAACCCGCACTTCAATCGGTTGGGAAGGATCGAGATAGACGGAGCTACTCGCCGTCTGCGCCGACGCACGAACCAAAATAAGAGTCAGAAAAAAAACTAATTGCAGGGTCGTTCGCACACGCGTTTCCATGGAAAAATCCTCCGCAACCGCGCGATCAACCGCTGGCGAAAGCGCTGGTGGATTGAAAGCCTAAAATCGATTTTGTTCGGTAGATGCCGCTCCGTTAACGATTACCGTCGACCGTCGCTTGTAGCACAGTGGAAATCGCGCGGTCAAGAACGCCCGCCGCCAGAGTCTGCCGTTTCACCAGAATTCGCCAGAGATGTCCGGCGATCGTTTATGTGTTCTGAGCCCGACCGATTTCAGACAAAGGGAACTCACGGGAAAAGGGAAAGCGAACTTGGAAAACGACGTGGAAAAAGGGAACGAGCGTGGAAGAGCGGCACTTCAGCGCCGCGTCACGAGTTCCGGAGGAATTGGGGCTTTAGACCCAGTGGGGTGGGTGGCGCGACGAACTCTCTACGCCCGGCCCTTTTTCGCCGCAACCGCGGCGCCCTTGCCCGCGACTTCCCACGGGCGCTTCGGACGATCCACGGCCGCCTTGTCCCGATCCTCGATGCGGTCGTAATGGTACGATTCGCTCACCGTTCCCAGCGATTCGTTGTACAGGCTCGGCAGGCCAAGCCCCTCTTTCATTTCCTCTGAGAACGACTGCAGCGCCTTCAGGTGATCAGCGCTCGCTGGAATTTCTGTTTTCGAGGTTTTAAGAAACTGCTGGAATCCGCGGTTGACCAGCTTCGAAATCTCGCTGCCGATCAGGTAGCCGGGATACGCGAAAATCTTTACCGTGTCATCCGTCGTTTTCTGAATCGCCGCGGACACATTATATTTCCTCAGGAACACGCGCACCGTGGCGCCGGGGGCCTCGGTTACGTCGAACCCGTGATCGCGAAGCCAAGCTAGCGCTTCTTCGTAGGTTCGTGCTTCAATAGTTTTAGACATTGCGTTTTACTTCAACCTTTCCTTGCCAATAACGCTTTCGGCGTTGCTCTCAGATTAGATGCATCCTCTGTAAGGACCGGGCGCAACTTAACTCTTACGCGACCTGCATCGCCGGGCCAACCCAACTCATCAAACATTCCATTACACTGGATGGGATGTAAACAAGGTACTACATACCTCGTTTCGAGCCATATAGCACATTACGTTAGTCGCGGCATTTCGGTTTCATCAATGGCATACGGAACTACAAAAAGTGTGGCCACGTCGGCTCCCGTGAAAGTCGACGGACCCCGAAAAGCGGCCTCAGGACTGGGTGAAACGCTCGGCCATAGCCTGATCGAGCGCATCGGCAATACTCCGCTCCTGCGCCTGGACGCGCTCACCGCCGACCTGCCGGGCGTAGCACTTTTGGGTAAAGCCGAATGGTACAACCCCGGCGGATCGGTCAAAGATCGGGCCGCCGCCAATATCGTCGCCGAAGCCCGCCGCCGCGGCCAACTTGGTCCCGGCCAGATTCTGCTCGATGCCACCAGCGGTAATACCGGCATTGCTTATGCGATGCTCGGCGCGGCCGAAGGTTTTCCCGTCACCCTGTGCATGCCGCAAAATGTCTCCCGCGAGCGTAAGCAGATCCTGCACGGCTACGGCGCCAACATTGTTTATACCGATCCCGCCGACGGTTCCGACGGCGCCATCCGCATGGCCCGCGAGCTCGTCGCTAAGAGTCCCGAAGAATATTTTTACGCCGACCAGTATTCCAACGAAGCCAACTGGAAGGCCCACTATCACGGCACGGCCAACGAAATCTGGCAGCAGACTCAAGGGCGGATCACGCATTTTGTCTCCATGCTCGGTACGAGCGGAACTTTCGTCGGTACGACTCGCCGCCTCAAAGAATTGAATCCCTCGGTACAATGCATCTCCCTCCAGCCTGATTCGTCATTTCACGGCATCGAAGGCGCGAAACACATGTCGAGCGCGATCGTGCCCAAGATTTATGACGCAACGCTCGCCGATCAGAACCTCGAAATTTCCACCGAAGATGCCTACGCCATGGCACGCCACCTCTCCCGCAACGCCGGATTGCTGGTTGGTATTTCCGCCGCCGCTGCAGTTGTCGGATGCCTGGAGGTCGCCCGCGACCTGTCGTTGAAGGAAAATGACGAAGCCGTAATCGTGACCATTCTCTGCGACTCCGGCGACAAGTACTTAAGCGAAAGATTCTGGAACGAAGGATGAGCGAGATTTCACCACAGAGTCACAGAGGCACAGAGAAAATCAAAAACAAAAATCGTCCTAGAGAGTTTAGTACTAATCGGTCGGGATGGGGCCCCCATGTTCTCGCTTCAGGATTTTAAGTATTTCTCTGTGACTCTGTGGTGAAACGGTTCTTTATGTTAAGACTTTCCCGCCAAGACTACGACGCCCTCCGCCGCCACGGCGAGAAGACCTACCCCAACGAATGCTGCGGCATCCTGCTCGGCAGCGTCCAAGACGACGGCACCCGCGTCGTGACCTCAACCGCCCGTGCCGGCAACACCCGCACCGACTCCGCCCACAACCGCTACAACATCGATCCCAAAGAACTCGTGCGCATCCAGCGCGAAGGCCGGGAGCGCGGCGAAGACATCATCGGCTTCTACCACTCCCATCCCGACCACCCTGCCCAGTGGTCAAAGACTGACCTTGCTGAGGCCCACTGGTTCGGCTGCTCCTACGTCATCACCAGCGTGGAGCATGGAAAGGCCGCGGTAACAAACTCGTTCGAACTCACCGGCTCCGACGAATCCGACAAGCGCTTACTGGACGAAAAATTAGGAGTCTTTTGAGACTCACGTTCGAGAGGCTCCGAAAACTCCTGTACAACCGTGGAAGAACGACCCTTCAGGGCCGCGTAAGGTTTCGCCGGGATGATCGCAGGGCTTCAGCCCCTGGGTTCATGTTTCGATGCCTATGGTTCGACCCCTAAGCTGGCCGCACTCCTACGGCGCCCACATTACAGATCCCTTGCCAGACGCGGGAGGTGCGCGATATTCACAGGCCGGAAACAATCCTCGACTTTCTAACCCTCCCCTTTTCTCCCCAATGAATCAAGCGAAAAGCCGCGTCTGGCGCGGCTTCCGCGAGAAATGCATTGCGGGCTTGCACCAAATCCGGTCATAGGCTTGTGGACGGGCTGCACTCGATTGAAAATACATGTACTTACAAACGCGTATTTTCCGTTGACGGAAAAAGTAGAAGGAGTACAACGGGATTGTTCTTTGACAGCTTCTTAAGTTTTTCCGGTTGGTGCGGCGTCCGGGGCTCGAGCGGAATCACTTTCCTGATCGCAAGATTGGGAAGGAGGGTGAGCAAGGGTCTATAGCAAAGCGCTGGTTGAGGAGAACGAAGAAGAAACGTTGAAGGCAAGATAGAGTTCCGAGGCGTAGGGTAGGTTTATCCGGTTGGCGGTGAGCCCGGAGCCCAAGCGAAGATCGCGCGGAGTGCCCGCAAGGGAAGCTCTGAAAGCAGGTCGAGCAAGGGTCAAACGCGAGCTACTGGCCGAGACGAATGGACCCCACACCACCTCGGAACTCTTATTTTTTGTAGCTGTCAGC
>Ga0209274_10000843_pt1 | contig 16669 bp, 15 predicted proteins | sample HubBroMetageREF1_FD_188343 | JGI IMG/M metagenome (GOLD analysis project Ga0209274, IMG submission 188343) | Reference soil microbial communities from the Hubbard Brook experimental Forest, New Hampshire, USA - Hubbard Brook CCASE Soil... | ecosystem: Environmental > Terrestrial > Soil >...
GTGAATCGCCCTGCCATAAGTCTGTACGGCCTGAGCCGACAGCAGTGACCCCGGAGGCTGGTTCATAAACGGCATGAATTTATCCGGGAAGCCCGGCATCGTGCATCCAATGCAGATGCCGCCCACGTTCGGGCATCCGCCAATCCCGCCCATCCATCCCCGCTTGCCCACGTTGCACTGCACCACCGGACCCCAGCATCCCAGCTTCACAATACACAACGGAGATCCGTACTCCTCGGCAAACTCGCCCTGTTCGTAATATCCGCCGCGATCGCATCCCTCGTGTAACGTGCTGCCGAACAGCCACGTCGGACGCAGCGCCTCATCGAGCGAAATCATCGGCGCGCGCCCGCTCGTCATATAGAGAAGATAGAGAATCGTCTCCATCATATTGTCCGGCTGCACCGGACATCCCGGCACGCACACGATCGGGATCTGCGCCTTCGATTTCCATTCCCATCCCAGATAATCCGGCAGCCCCATGCAACCAGTCGGATTCCCCTCAATCGCATGAATCCCGCCGTAAGTCGCGCAGGTCCCAGCCGCAATAATGGCCCACGCGTTCGGCGCTAGCCGGTCAATCCATTCGCAAGTAGTAATCGGCTGGCCCGTCGCCGGATCGGTTCCGAACGAAGCCCAGTATCCCTCAGTCTTGTTATTCTCGTTCGGGATGGAACCTTCAACGACTAAAATAAACGGCCTTTGCGATATGCCCTCAGCCGCTTCGCGGAACGGCCGAACAAACTCGTCCCCGTTTTCGTACGCCAGAAAAGGATTGTAGAACTTGACCTTCGGAATCCAGGGCAGAGCGCCCGTCACAATATCTTCGATGCTCGGCTGCGTGGCCCCGGTCATCGCGATCGTGTCCCCGTCGCAGCCCAGCCCCGCCGTCATCCAGAGGATGTCGATTTCTTCAATCTTCGCGCTGCTCCCGACCGTTCGACCCCCCGCAGCGTCCCCCATCCCTTCACTCCACTGCGCACGACCGCTCGCGCCTGCGTATTCTAGCTTATTTCGCAGGCGGCAGAGGCGCAGCGCGGTGAGCCATATCAACCGGAAACTTCTGCAGGTGCGAACGACCAACCCTCCCGATTTCAACAGGCAGTAATTAACGAGCGACCGTTCCCGATTTCAGCGAGCAGTACCCATATACTCCGGCGGTTGAAAATGCTTGCGCATTAATCACTTCGGTAATAGCCCATAAGAGCCATTCCCACGGGTCGCCTCAAACGCTACTCTGTGATTGAGCAGACTTCGGGGGAGGGCTGTTCGACATACGTCCCATGACTCAATTGAGTCTGGGGCGTTTTGTTTTGCGTGAAGATCTGTATAAGAACGAAGATTCTGTCTCAATATCCCAAGGCGAGGATTCACGCTGATGGATATATCTGGTGGCGGCGGTAGGACTCGAACCTACGACCTACGGATTATGAGACCGTCGCTCTAACCACCTGAGCTACGCCGCCACTGCCTGCAAATCGGGAAGGATGCGCGAAAGGAACTTTGCCGCTGGCACAGCCCCCGCACTCGCAGCACGGAAGCAACCAGCGCGTCGCTGCGCCGCGTCCAGTTTTCAATTCTAAGAGCGCCCGCGCAATAGGTCAAACCAGGTTGACCCAGCAAAGTTCACCCACCACCCTCGAATCAAACTTGTACTAGCCCAATTCTCGGGATAAAATCCGTCAAGTTTCACCGGCAGTTCGCGGAAAGCAGCGGGCGCCGGCTTCCACCCGACCTGGATTCTGGGAACCCATGAAACGTCTTTTTGTTCTAGCTCCGCTGGCCACCACTCTAATTCTGGGACTGGCAACTTCGACCGGCTGCGGCAGCGGCTCGTCGAGCACTCAACCACCTCCGCCGCCCTCAATCACCAGCTTCACTGCGAATCCCACTTCCATTACAGGTGGATCAAGCGCGACTCTGACCGGCGTCTTCGCAAACGGCACCGGCGTCATCACTCCCGGCAATCTTCCAGCCACCAGCGGCACAACCGTAACTGTGAGTCCCACGACGACCACCACCTACACGCTGACCGTTACTCCTACGAGTGGCGCGGCAGTGACTGCGACGGCTACCGTCACCGTGAACCCTGCGCCTGCACCGACAATCACCAGCTTCACCACAGGTCCCACAACCATTACGACAGGAACCAGCGCGACTCTGACCGGCGTCTTCGCAAACGGCACCGGCGTCATCACTCCGGGTAGTCTGGCCGCCACCAGCGGGGCGGGCGTGACCGTCAGCCCCACGACGACCACCACCTACATCCTCACCGTGACCAATGCCAGCGGCACAGCTGTGGCCGCGGCAACTGTCGTAACGGTGGCCTCGGCCACGGTTAGCTCAGTGTCAGTGGACCTGACGAGCACCGGCCCCGCCGTGACCAACAAGCTGCTGGGAGTGAACATGGCCGTCTGGTACGACCTGGTCGGCAACCAGAGCGGGATTTTGAGTGCATTCCAGTCCGCAGGTATTACACAGGTGCGCTGGCCAGGCGGATCGGATTCCGACCTCTACCACTGGGAGACCAACACGCTGTGCGATAGCGGCTATGCCGATCCTAATGACACGTTTGCGAATTTCGTCAGCGACCTCGCCAAGCCTGCGAACGTTGATGTGGCGCTGACCGCGAATTACGGCTCAGACCCAACCTGCACCACGGGTGGCGAACCCCGCGAAGCTGCCGCCTGGGTCACGCAGGCTCTCGCCGACGGCGTTACCGTCAGCCATATGACGGTGGGCAACGAGCAGTACGGAAGCTGGGAAGAGGATATCCCCACTAACAATACCCCCGACCCGACCATGTACGCCGCCGCGGTGGTAGGAACAGACGGCTTCTACAACTCAATTAAGGCGGCCAGCCCGAACACGCTCGTCGGCATCGATGTCGACGCGGATAATACCACCGGAGGGTGGGACAATGCCGTGATGGCGAATGCCATGGGGTCGTACGACTTCGTGGAATATCACTACTATCCCGAAACGCCGGGCGAGGAAAGCGACACCTTCATCGTGCAGCAGGCGGCGCAACAGTTGACCACCAACATCAACACCCTCAAGTCGGAACTAGCCGAATGGGGGACTCCGAATACGCCCATTTACGTGGGTGAGATCGGAGGAGCTTATACCAATCCAGGCAAGCAGAGCTGGTCGATTACGCAGGGTTTGTATGCCGGCCAGGTGCTGGGGGAAATGATGAATGATGGAGTCTCGCGCCTGACTTGGTGGATTGGCTTTGGGGGATGCAGCACCAGCGGAAACATGAGTACGTCGCTATACGGATGGCAGGATTTCGGCGGCTACAACGTGTTCTCGGATGGACCCGACGACGGTGCCGACTGTCCCGGCGCTGGACCGACCGGCACTATGTCCCCCACGGCGGTCGCGTTTCAGCTCTTCAGCCAGATGGACGTCATCGGCCAGACTGTGCTGACAGCGACTGTCGCCGGTGACACGACCGACGTCCGTGCCTACGCCGCGACCAACCCCAGCGGCACCGCCGTGCTGTTGTTCAACGACAACGAAAACCTCGCCCAGCCGGTGACGATCACGCTTTCGGGCGAGACCTCATCTTCCAAGGTGACCGTTACCACCTATGACAAAGCCATCTACGATCTGTCGGGTTCGCCGACCGGCACTCCTCCGGACCCGGTAGGGACGAACACCTGGGCCCCACCGACGACTACTAACATGGGCACGCAGACCCTACCTCTGACCCTGACTCTCACTCCCTGGAGCATGAACATGGTCATCATTCAATAACCGGCCCGGAAGATCGAAATATCCATGAAAGCAATCGCCGTTATCCCTGCCCGTTTGGCGTCCACGCGTCTGCCCCGTAAGATGCTGCGCGAAATTTCGGGCAAGCCGCTGATCGGCGTGGTCTACGAAGCGGTACGCTCGTCGCCCCTGCTGGCGGAAGTTCTAATCGCCACCGACTCCGAAGAAATCCTGCAAGCCTGCCGCGACCACGGCTGGAACGCGCAACTGACTTCCACCGCGCATCGCAGCGGCACCGAGCGAGTGCATGAGGTATCGGGGCGCACGACAGCCGAAGTCTACATCAACGTCCAGGGCGACGAGCCTCTCACCCGCCGCGAGCACATCGCAGCCTTGCTGCAGGTCATGGAAAATTCTGCCGCTCAAGTGGGCACGTTGATGACTCCCGCGGCCGCGACTGACATTCCGAACCCGAATGCCGTGAAAGTGGTCACCGATCTCAGCGGACGCGCGCTCTATTTCTCCCGCACCACGATTCCGTTTGATCGCGACAGCACGCGGCCTCGCTACTTCAAGCATCTGGGACTCTACGCGTATCGCAAAACCGCGCTGGACGCTTTTGTGAAATTGCCAGAGTCATCGCTCGAAAAAACTGAGCGGCTGGAGCAGCTACGATTTCTTGAAAACGGCATCCCGATTTATGTCGGCGAAACTCCGCATGACAGTGTAGGGGTTGATACGGAAGAAGACCTGCAACGCGTGATCAAGATGATGGCGAAACACTGACCTTCGGAACTCAAACCTGCAGTTCAACCCGTGCGACTCAAACCTGTGCGGCTCAAACCTGCGGATTCAAGTCCTGCTTTCGGTCCCATTCCTTCGCTGCCGCCAGACGCCTTGAGATGGCAGGATGCGAATGGAAAAACCATTCCACCCACTTTGAAGGCGTTCGCTCCGCCAGGTTCTGCTCTGCCAGCTTGTTCATGGATGAAATAAAAGGCTCGACCGTGGCAATCGACTCGAAGGCATAGCGATCCGCCTGCCGCTCGTTGAAGCGCGAATAGGCGTTAAGCGCCGGCATCAGCAAGAACGACAACACCACCGAAACCAGCGCCAGCAGCGGCAGGTTCGCGAAATCCGACATTTCCTCGAACCAGCGCTGGTCCACCGCGTAATGCAGGGTCCAGTTTGCCGCCCAGAACCCGGCCAGTGTGATGACGGCCTGCACGAAAATACTTTTCAGGATGTGCCGGTGCACATGGTGCCCAAGCTCATGCGCCAGCACCGCTTCAATCTCTTCGGGCGTGTAGTTGTCGAGCAGCGTGTCCGCCAGAATGATCCGGCGGGTCGCGCCCAACCCGGTCAGAGCCGCGTTCGCCTTCTTGCTTTTTTCCGAGAGCTTCCAGCGGTATACGCCGCGCACCCGCGTCCCGGCACGTTCGCTCAGCACCACCAGACGCCGCCGCAGGTCTTCATTATCGAGTGCTTCGAACTTGTAAAAAATCGGAAACAGCACGACCGGCGCCAGTTGCGCCAGCAAGATGAACAGCCCCATGAACAGCACCCAGGCTATAACCCACCAATACTGCGGCCATTGCCGAATCGTGAAGTACAAGATTTCCACCACGACGCTCCCCATCACCAGGCCGACCAGGAAGCCTTTCGTCTCATCCCAAATCCATGAACGGAATTTCTGCGTCGAAAGCTTAAACCTTCTCTCGAGCGCGAAGCCATAGTAGTCAAGCCCGATTCCCAACCCTTTGCTGATCGCCAGCAGCAGCAACAGATACATGAAGAGTGACAGTGAATAATTCTGGAATCCCAGACGGTACGCCATGTCCCGCAGCCAACCCGACCATCCAGTCAACAGTAAGACAATGAGAAAGGCGAACCCAACCGCAAAATCGGCAATTCCCAGCCATCGCCGGATGCGGTTGTAGCGCCGTGCCTCCGGCGAATCGACCTGAACCGGATTAGGATCGTCTGCCATGATGTTTCGTTTACCGAACTCGCTACCCGCTAGTCTTCACCGGCCACTGATCACCGACCGCTAGGCACTGTTCCTCACAAAGCTCTCGCCCGTAGTCAGGAGTTCATTGACCAACTCCGGCGACGAAGCCTCCGTGTAAAGTCGCAAGAGCGGCTCCGTCCCGGACGCGCGGAACAGTACCCACGCCTCCGCTCCATTCCCGTTAGTCGGAGCATCCAGAAAAAACTTTACCCCATCCAGATTCTCTTTCTTCAGCACGCGGTATCGCCCCAGAGTCTGCGTACCCTCCGCGCGCGCCCGCTGAATCGCATTCTGCTTCATGTCTTCGGGAATGTGCAGATCGCGCCGCCCGTAATAATGCGCCCCAAACTCGCGCTGCAACTCGGCCACCAGTTGCCCCAGCGGCTTGCCTTCCTCCGCCATCACGTTCGCAAGCAGCAGGCAGTTCAGTACGCCATCGCGTTCGGGCAGAAACCGCGAGTACCCAATCCCGCCCGACTCTTCGCCTCCCATCAGAATGTCGCCTTCCATCATGAGATCGGCTATATATTTAAATCCGATGGAAGTCTCGTGCAGCTTCCGTCCATACTTCGCCGCGATGCGGTCGATCATTCTCGTGGTATTGAAAGCGCGCACCACATCGCCCGGCCACTTCTTACGCTCCAGCAGCCAGTGCAGCAACACGCAGAAAATCTTATGCGAGTCCACGAAGCTGCCATCTTCGGCAACCGCACCAATGCGATCTGCGTCCCCGTCCGTGGCTAGCCCGGCGTCGCACTTCTCGCGAACCACCGTCTGCTGCAGCATCGCAATATGCGGTTCAATCGGCTCAGGATTGATCCCCGGAAACAGCGGGTTGAGTTCCTCGCGAATCGCCACGTACTGCACGCCGCGCTCGGCAAATATTCCACTCAGAACTCCGCGCCCAGACCCATACATGGCGTCGACGGCAAACTTGAACTTCGTTTTCGCGATCAGGTCCATGTCAGCGAACGCGCAAACGGCGGCGATGTAGTCTCGCTTAAGATCCACTTCCTCGACAGCGGCCCGGTTTCCTTTTGGCGCGGCATCCGATGCCAGCTCTTCCTCGATCTTCTTCATGATCGCCGGCGTAGCCGACCCGCCAAACTTGCCCTTGAATTTCACCCCGTTCCAGTTCCACGGATTATGGCTCGAGGTAACCATCACCCCGCCCGCTGCCCCCTGACGCTTCACCGCGTAGGAAACCGCAGGCGTCGGCGTGTAATCATTGGCCAGCTTCACCGGAATTCCGGCCGCAGCAATCACTTCAGCCACGATCTGCGCCGCCCGCCCGGACGCAAAGCGCGTGTCGAACCCCACGACTACTCCACGTTGCGCCTCCTCGCATTTCAATACATACGAAGCAATCGCGCGCGCAACCCGGCGCACATTTTCAAAGGTAAAATCATCGGCGATGATTCCACGCCACCCATCAGTCCCGAACTTGATCGCTTGCGCCATAGGATTCTGACTGGCCACCGGCCACTAACCACTGACCACGGTGTTTTTCAGACCAGCTTATGCATTTTCTTCTCGTCCAGATGCTTCACAACCTTGCCCACATCCTGCGCGTGTTGCCGGGTGGTAATCAGCAAAGCATCCGGGGTGTCCACCACCACCAGATCGCTCACCCCAACCGCGGCAACAAACTTCCCCGGAGCATAAATATAATTACCGCGTGCGTTCATCAGAAACTCTCCCAAACCCGCTACCAGATTGCCTTCCGGCGGACTGCTCTTGGCGACATGATGCTCGTGCAGCGCCGTCCACGAGCCCAGATCGTTCCAGCCAAAATCGGCGGGGAGGCAGAAAATGTTCCCCGCCAGTTCCCCCTTAGCAGAGCGCGGTTCAAGCACCGCATAGTCCACGCTGATGTTTTCGGTTTTGGGATACAGCTTTCGAAACGTCGCAGCAAATTTGCGCGTGTCGAACGTCGCGGCGATTTCTTCCAGCAGGCCCGCGGTCTTCGGCAGATGTTCCCACAGCGCATCCACCAGCGTGCGCGCACTCCACAAAAACATTCCGCTGTTCCAGAAATAATTTCCCGCAGCCACAAATTCCGCGGCCTTCTGCGAGTCCGGCTTCTCGGTGAAGCGCCGCACGCGCAAAGCCCCATTGTTAGATGCGCTCCCCGCCTCAATGTATCCGTACCCGGTTTCCGCGCGATTCGGCCGGATGCCGAGCACCACGATGTTCGCACCCGCCGCCGCAATCTCGATCCCGCGCCCCAGAGTCCCGCGATAGCGTTTCTGATCGCCGATAACGTGATCGGAGGGGAACAGACCAAGCACCGCGTCCGGATTCTCCCGCAAAAGCAGAAACGCTGCCAGCCCAATCGCCGGGGCCGTATTCCGTCCCACGGGTTCAGCTAATATCTGCGCCTTGGGCAGCTTCGGAAGCTGCTTCGCGATCGCAGATCGCCCATCGTCGTTGGTAATGATCCAGAATTGTTTAGCCGCAGCCAGCGGCAGCAACCGTGCGACCGTCTGCTGAATCATCGTCTGCTTGCCGTCGAGCGCCAGCAACTGCTTGGCGCGCTTCTTCCGGCTCAGCGGCCAGAAGCGCGTCCCGCGCCCTCCGGCCAAAATAACGGGATAGAAATTGAGATTTTTAGCCACGAATTCTCACGGATATTCACGGATCAACAAATCAAATCACATTCTCGTTGCCGGCTCCGGCAGCGCATTACTGGGTACATAAGCCCGCAAGAACTCCAGGGCCCACTGAGGCCGCGCGCCGAACTTACCCACACTGGCAGGAACGACAACCGCGTCGCCTTTCGTCAGCGTCACCGGATCCATCTCGGCCGCCTCGATCACACCGCAACCTTCTACCGCCACCAGAATATGTACCGAGCTCCGCCCGGAATCGTCCCGCGTAGAAAGCTCCAGCGGTTCCTTTGCCTCAAACATATCCACGACAAAATACGGCGCCCGGACCAGCGGTGCATGCCGGTTCCTGCCGCCTCGAATCTGCTCCGGCGCCGGCCTTACCACCTTGCCCGAATTCGTCTTCTCCTTCACCGCCGCCATCCCGTCTTTCAGATGCAGCTCGCGCGACCGCCCGTAATCATATAAACGATACGTCGTATCGGACTGCTGCTGCGTCTCCACCACCACCGATCCCGGACCCAGCGTGTGCACCGTGCCTCCGGCGACGTAGATCATGTCTCCTGCATAAACATTCATCCAGTTGAGAACTTCCTCAGCCCGCTTCTGATGAATCGCTTCTTCCAATTCTTTTGCAGCGACGCCCGGCTTCAGGCCCAACGCAATCTGCGCCCCCGGTTTCGCGTGCGCAATGTACCAGCACTCGGTCTTGCCCCAAGGTTGGCCAACGCGCTGAGCCTGCGCGTCATCGGGATGAACCTGCACGGAAAGTTTCTCGTGCGGGAACAGAAACTTAAGCAGCAGCGGAAACCGCTTAGGGTCGCGCGCCGCATCGCCCACCAATTCACGCTGGTACTCCTCGCTTAAGTGCGAAAGCGTTTGGCCCTTGAGCGGCCCGTTCGCGACCTTGCAGTCGTCGCCACTCAACCACGCCTCGCCGATCTTCTCTTCGAACTTGTGATTGGGATAAATCGGCGACAAGTCCTGCGTTCCCCACGGACGGGGATCAAAGCCCGGAAGCATCAGCAATGGATAAAGATTTCCCATGCAAAACCAGCGCCCACAAAAAAAGACCGCTCGCAAACGGAACGGCCCTTGCCGAACCTGATGATCCCCAACCTCAATCCGCCAACATTACACTCCCGCAAAAAACTTCCGCATCCGCTCCAGGCCGCGATCCAACTCAGCCTTCGAAGTAGCGTACGACACGCGAATGTGTTCGCTTGTGCCGAAGCCCTCGCCGGGAACCGTAGCCACGTGAACATCACGCAACAGCCGCCCCGCCACGTCGGCTGCCGACTTCAGCCCGCCCCGGCCAAGAAACGATGAGATGTTGGGGTAAGCGTAAAACGCCCCCTCTGGCATCGTGCACGACACGCCCGGAATCGAGCGCAATCCTGCCACCACATGGTCACGAAGCTGGATGTACTCCAGCCGCATCTGCTCCACACATTCCTGCGGGCCCTGCAGTGCGGCCACCGCGGCCTTCTGCACAATCGAAGTCGGATTCGACGTCGACTGGCTTTGCAGTTTCGCCATCGCGCTCACCACTGCCGCCGGGGCCAGCGCGTATCCCAGTCGCCATCCGGTCATGGCATAAGTTTTCGAGAGCGATCCCAGCACCACGATTCGTTCCTTATATTCGCGCAGCGACCCAACCGAAAAATTCTTGCCCGTGTAATTCAGATACACGTAGCATTCGTCCGACAAAACCCAAATCCCGCGCTGGTGCGCCAGTCGAATGACCTCAGTCATATCCTCCGGACTCATCACCGCTCCCGACGGATTCGATGGCGAATTGAGAATGATCGCCTTGGTGCGCGGAGTAATCAGACGCGCCACCATCTCCGGCGTGACGCGAAAACCCTGCGCTTCGTCCGATTCCAGCAGAACGCAATTTCCGCCGGCATACCGCACAATATCTTTGAACGAAACCCAGTACGGCACCGGCAGAATCACTTCGTCACCGTGATCCACCAAAACCTGAATCGCGTTGAACAGCGCATGCTTGCCGCCAGTTGACGCGATCGCCTCCTCGCGCTGGTAATCCGATTCGAAGTCTGCGGCATGCCGGTGCACGATCGCATCCCGCAGCTCGGCAGTCCCCGCCACGGCCGTATATTTCGTGAAGTTTCCGTTGATGGCTGCAATGGCGGCGTCTTTGATGTGCTGCGGCGTAGCGAAATGCGGCTCGCCCGCGCCGAAATCGACCACGTCGATTCCCTGCTGCCGCAGCTTGTCTGCCTCGGCTACCACCGCCATCGTGGCGGAGGGTTCGATCCGGTTGATTCTCTCGGTCAGTCGTAGCGCTTCCGTGGTTGCCGTGGTCATGCCTTCCTCTTCCTTTTTCTCGGGACTTCGATGAGTTCCGTGTCCCGAAGTTTGTATGCGGGGTCCAGTTTTTCACGCAACTTTTGTTCCACCACTTCGGGGACAAGATCTTTCACCGGTCCCCCCGCCTGCGCCACCTCGCGCACCAGCCGCGAACTTACGTAGGAATACTTGACGGCCGGCATCATGAAAACCGTTTCAAGAGTGGGCTCCAACTTGCGATTCATCAGCGCCATCTGCAGTTCGTATTCGTAGTCGCTGATGGCGCGAATGCCTCGCAGCACACACATGGCGTCAATCGACTTGGCGTATTCCACCATCAGGCCGTCGAAGGTGTCGATGCGAACATTGCTCCAGTCGGCGGTAAGCTGTCGCAGCATCTCGAGCCGCTCCACCAGGCTGAACATCGGAGTCTTCTCCGAGTTACGCAAAACCGCAACCACCAGTTGTTCGAACATCTTGCTGCCCCGCTCAATCAAATCGAGATGCCCGTTGGTGGGCGGATCAAACGAGCCGGGATAAACCGCGATGCCCTTATTCAATCGTCCTCACAGGAAGGCCGTGGCTTCAGCACTTTGAGCAGCAGAGAAGCAAAGAAGATTTTATGCGGGTAGGCTCGGAATGGCAATTCGAACGGCTGAGCGGGCACCGATCCCGCCCCAACGATTGTCATCCCGAGCAACGCGAGGGACCTGGGTGTTTGCCTCGCAGCCAGTAGCAAGATCCTAGGTCCCTCGCTTCGCTCGGGATGGCAACTCTTCGTTAACTTCGCAGCGATCGGAGCAGCTGTCGTTCCTTAGCGCCTTGCCGCCACGATCGGCGCCTTCACCGGCTCCGCCGCCGTCGGCATGGTCGTCACACGCGCGCCCGCAGGTGTCGCGGCATTCGCAGGCGCAGCCGCCGGTTGCGCCGGGCCCTGCGTCAAACCAAGCGCCTTCCGCACCTCGGTGTCGAGCTTAGCCATGACGTCTTTGTTGTCTTTCAGGAATTGCCGGGCATTCTCGCGTCCCTGTCCGATGCGTTCGCCCTTGTAGCTGTACCAGGAGCCAGATTTTTCGACGATGTTGTTGTTCGAGGCAATGTCGAGCAGATCGCCTTCCCGCGAAATCCCTTCTCCGTAGAGGATGTCGAACTCCGCCTCACGGAACGGCGCCGCAACTTTGTTCTTCACCACCTTCACGCGAGTACGCGAACCGGTGACCACATCGCCATCTTTAATGGCCGCGATGCGCCGGATATCAATCCGCACCGAGGAATAAAACTTCAGAGCCTTTCCGCCAGTAGTAGTCTCGGGATTGCCAAACATCACTCCAATCTTTTCGCGAATCTGGTTAATAAAGATCAGGCAGGTGCGCGATTTCGAAACCGTCCCCGTCAGTTTGCGCAGCGCTTGCGACATCAGCCGCGCCTGCAATCCCATGTGACTGTCGCCCATTTCACCATCGAGTTCGGCCTTGGGCACCAGCGCCGCCACCGAATCGACCACCAGCACGTCGATGGCATTGGACCGCACCAGCGTTTCGGTAATCTCCAGCGCCTGTTCGCCGTAATCCGGTTGCGAAACCAGCAGGTTGTCCACGTCCACGCCCAACTTCTTGGCGTAGCCGGGATCGAGCGCATGCTCCGCGTCGACGAACGCCGCCATGCCACCGGTCTTCTGCGCCTCAGCAATCACCTGCAGCGTAATGGTCGTCTTGCCCGACGACTCCGGTCCAAACACCTCAATCACGCGCCCCCGCGGAAAGCCCCCCACGCCCAGCGCCGCGTCAAATGAGATCGACCCGGTCGGAATCACCGCGATGGGGACGATCGCCTCCTTCGACCCGAGCCGCATGATCGAGCCCTTGCCAAACTGTTTCTCAATCTGCGCAAACGCCATCTCAATCGCCTTGCCCCGTTCATCCGCCATGGAAGTGGCTCCTTTAGAAGTGCAGCTTAATCCCGCCGCGTGAAAATCAATCTGGCCGGATTATACATACAGATCGAAGCGAAGAAAAGGCGAATCAAGATAATAACGGTGGAAATCGTCCCGAATCGGGCGAAGGGGTCATGTGGCGCGGGCACTCTTGCCCGCGAAATCTAGCCAGGAACAGGAACGATGTGCCTGGCAATCCACTCGCGCAACAGGGCAAAGCGGAATTTGCCCGCTTCCATGGTCTTGATCATGAACTCGAAGGCAGCCTTGCCAGAAACATCCAAATCGAAGCCATTCACGAGAAGGAACGTGTGCATGGCGGCAAATCCGACCCGCTTGTTGCCGTCCACAAAAGCATGATTATTGACCAGCGACTCGAACAGCGCCGCTGCCTCTTCGCTCAAGTCGTTGTAATAGCCGGTCTGAGGCCGGAAAACCGCGGCTTCCAACGCGCCCTGATCGCGCAGCCCGTGCGAACCGCCATATTCCTCGATCTGGTGATGATGAATGGCGACGACTTCGGCCACCGTCAGGTAGACACGCTCAGCCATTACTTGGCCAGTTTCTTATACAACTCACGATACTTCTCATTGGACCGGCGATAGGCAGCCATGACCTCGGGCCTCACCATCCGCTGCGACGGGACAACATTGTGCAGGTAATGCTCCAGAGCCCGTTCCAGCACAAACCGCTGCGACTGCCCATTCTCCTTGGCCACGGAGACGAGCTCTTGGTACAGCTTGGCATCGATTTCTGGAGCAATCTTGACGGAACGCGGCATGGGCGCCTCTTGATCAAATTCTAGCCGCGGAGACTGGCAGGGTCAAGATAAATCTAGATATTGCTACAAATGTCATTCTAAGGGCAGAGCGGAGTTCGCTCGATGTATTCCTCCCTAAGCCTTTCGTCCGGGCCAAAGACCAGCACCACCTGTATTTTGTAGCTGCAAGGAAACTGCTCGGCTTCGCTTTCGATCTGCGCCGAGATCAGCCGATCGCCGGGCCTTGCCATAATCTTTGCATGGGCGTTCTGAAAAACAGGCTCTTCGGCGCTTATTTCGTATTCATGGCTATCTACCGAACTCGCACGCAGAAATGCGCGCCCAGCTTCCAGGGTCGAACCAAGAGGAAGTCCACTTCGAAGAATTCTCTCTTCGTCAGCCAACTGCGTCATGCCACGTGGCCAGAGCGGACTCACCGATGGGATACAAGCCACAATGGCGACGATCAACACCGGAATCGCGATAGCAACAGTTACACGTCTTACCTTCGAAAGGTCAAAGCGAACCCAGAAACGAAACGCGACGAAGGCAATCACTGAATAGATAATGGCATTCAGCGCGAGAAGCACCACCGGCGAGCCTAGACCTTGGGATCTGAAGACCAGCGAGGCCAAGATGCCGCCGGGCGTTAGGAGCAGTGAAGCGAGGAACACAGTCGCGAAAGACGGGACATTGATGAGGAGAGCGCTTAGGGCAGCAAATCCTATTCCGCACAGCAATGCCAAAATCACTCTGTACACACAAGCCGTCCTTACCTGCTTGAAACGCGCTACCGCTGCAGCAAATCCACCGGCGCCGTCACATCGTGCACCCGGAAATACTTAGCCAGCGCTGGATACTTCGGCCTCGCAACATCCTGCAAGCCGCCCAGTCTACTTCTGCGTCGCAATCGCATTCTCGAGCGCCAGGCGGATGAAGCGCTGATAGGGTAATCCTGCGTGGGTGGCGCGCCGGCGCACTGCATCGTAAAGTTCTTCGGGCAGCCGCAAATTGATGGATTTGTCCTTGCGCTTCATCTCAAAGCGTACGGTTTGCGCGCCCGAGAGGTCATACTGTGACAAGTCGGCCTTCTCGACGAAGGACGCCGCCGCGCGGCCGCTCTTAAACGCCGGGATTTTCTTTTTCATAGGATTCGATTTCCTTTTTGTGCATGTAACGCGCGCTGATCGGCCTGATCAATTGTCTTTCACCCCCGTGCTTATCCCCCTTGCGTCGCAGCGTGAACACAAGAAACACTCTCCGGCCGTTGCCAGTTTCTCCCACAGCGCAAAAGCGGCGTTCCTCTTGCGAATCAGCCGCGCCCGGAAGGATGGCAAGAGGCCGGGTGAACAAGCTCTCAATCAGCGCAATGGAAAGCCCGTGCTTCTGGCACTTGGCTCTATTACCTCGATCCCAATCGAAGCCGTCAAACTGCAAGACCATCATAGCGGACGAGGTACTCAAATGTATAGGCAAATGTGACTACATTACCGCTGCAGCAAATCCACCGGCGCCGTCACATCATGCACGCGGAAATACTTGGCCAACGCCGGATACTTCCGCGCCACCGCCTCATACATGGCATAAGCCACGTTGCGATACGAAACATGCCCCGCCGGAGTAGTCCGCAGCTCGGAAATGTAAACTGCCTCGGCAAAATCCATCTTGAACAGCGCCCGCTTGCGGAATGCCAGCGGAATCGCATACTGCGAATTTTCCTCGGCCTCGGGAGTCTTGCGCGCAGCCAAATTTTCGACCGCCGCCTGCACCCGCAGCATGGCCGCGTCGAAGCGTCCGCGTACTCCGGCATCTTCCACGTCGAGCAGCATCTCGTAGCCGTGCTGCGTAGTGAATCCCTGCATGACCTGAATGCACCGCCGATGCCGATGCATGTCGCGGAACCCGCCCGTATCCATCAATATGTCGAAGCGAAACTGCTGTCCCGCGCGGAATCCGCGCAGCAACTCATCATGCTTGCCGCGATGCCGCAGCCCCAGGTCAATAATCTCCCGCCGATATCTCTCCCCCGAAACCTGCAGCGCCTGCCGAATCTGACGATAAGAATGGTGCGAGTGCTCATACAGCAGCGTGGTCGCAATCTCCACTTCCAGCGGCTCCTCGTCCAGCAAGTCGACAATCGCCTTTGACGGCGCCAGCGGCTCGTCGGCCATCAACTCCCGAGCCGCCTGCCGCAACTCGCGCCGCGTCGCCATCTCATACTCATTCGGATCGGCATACTTCACCAAAGTCGGCGCCACTCGCACTTCGCGCAGCAATTCCTGCTCGGCCCGCGCCCCCAACTCCGGACTCACCGCCCGAATTTGCGAAACCAAATCCTGCAGCGACTCCGCATTCACGTTATAAGCCGCCCCAGTCGCCGCCTTCTTCAACGACTCGCCCAGCACCCTGACTTCTTTATGGGTATGACTAAGAAGATGCGCCACCTGGATTTCCAAAGTTCGCGCATTCACGATCTCGCCCAGAGAGGTGTTGGTGGCCAAAGGTAAAAGATAGCGCGTGATGTCGAACGCCCGCGCCTTCAGCGTCCGCTCATACGCCTCCTGCTTCATGTCCGCTGGCTTCGGCGTGATGTTGATCAAATGCTGGGTCATGTGTGCCGAAAGCGCTTCATACTCTGCGAACAGAAAGTCCAGAGTCTCGCGATAAAGTTTCCGCGCGTCCTCATCCGAACCAAACTCGGGAACGTAGTACCCGCTCTTCTTGAAATCCTGATAGCGCGTCGACCGCTCCTGCCCATCCCAGCGCTGCTCATCGGCCACTTCAATCGCCGCCAGAATCGACAGCCGCTCGACCGCCAGCGCAATATGCGCGAGGTCGGCAATCGACCGGTGCCCATACTGAAAATAAAAAGTGTTAAGAAACTTCTCCGCCTTCTGCGTGCTGATCTCGCGCAGCGACTCCTTCATCGACAGCGACGACCGCGAATACTTCGCCATGGCATAAGCCTGAATCTCCGGCTCCACGCCAAACACGGCAAACACCTCGGTCGAGGGCTCAGGATTTTTCGCCGGCGATTCGGCAGGCAACTCGATCGGCACGGCATTCCCGGCCGAGGCGCGCGCCGTCGATCGGTGCCCGGCATCCGCAGGGGATGAGTTTTTGTTGTTAAAGGGATCGGGCATCGTGATCACATTCGTCGCAGTCTGTGGCATGAGTGCTGGAATGTTACTCGGCGCCCTTGTGGATTAGCAATGCGTTTTCCGAGGGCTCAGTTTCCGCCAAAGGTTCGTGTGGGACCGGGTCTCTGACCCGGTCGTCGAGAAAGTGTGTCATCCCGAGCAAAAGCGAGGGACCTGGGTTCT
>Ga0209274_10000844_pt1 | contig 16668 bp, 14 predicted proteins | sample HubBroMetageREF1_FD_188343 | JGI IMG/M metagenome (GOLD analysis project Ga0209274, IMG submission 188343) | Reference soil microbial communities from the Hubbard Brook experimental Forest, New Hampshire, USA - Hubbard Brook CCASE Soil... | ecosystem: Environmental > Terrestrial > Soil >...
GACCGGCTATCGCTGCCGGGGTGAGCGCCGCAACTCCCGGACGCTGTCGGATCGGGCGGTTTCGGCGCCCACCCGAGCCGACAGTTTTCGAAACGCCGCTGCACGCCGAGGGCGGCGGCATTTCCTCTCGGGCTTGCGGCGACGCCCCTTCGCGTCTCGATCGGGCCGGGAGCGCGAAATGAGACACGGACTCCGAAGGCGGCGCGCGGCGCTGGCGATATGACGCCTCGGGTCGAGATTTCCAACACGAGACTCGCCCGCGGAATTCCACAGCAGGATCTCGGTCCTCGATGTCCGCTCCCTGCTATCCCGTAATTCCCTCCGGACGGGTCGGTCGGCCGGTCCCCGACCTTTCCAGCAATCCCGCCAGCACCAGCGCGAAACCATGGGCGTCGCCCGGCCAGCGGGCCGAGACATAATTGCCGTCGGTCACGGTGAAGCCGCTCGGCCGCTCCGGCGTATCGCGTCCGATCGGCAGCGGCCCGGGGTCGAAATCGGCGGCCCGCGCCAATGCTGCGGTGACCTCGTCTTCGACCGGCACCGGGTATGTCCGGTAGTAGTCGCCGAGCTGGAGCCGGGTCAGGGTCCAGGCGAGCAGTTCCTGGCGGCGCAGCAGCGCCGTCGTCCGGCGGCCATGGAGCACCGATCGGCCCGATGCGGTCCGGGCGCGCGCCGCCAGCAGGACACCGTGGCAGATCGCACCGACCGGGATGCCGGCGGCGAAACACGCGGTGACCGATTGCTGCAGCAGGGCCGATTCGAGATAGGGGATCATGCCCTTGGCGTGGCCGCCGGGGAGCAGCAGCGCGTCGAACCGCTCTGTTTCGATCTCCGCCCAGGCGATCGGCCGGCGAAACTCCCGGCTCTCGGCCATCGCCGCCCAGGCGCTGCGGCCATTGCGATCGGCCCGGAGCACCCGGGCGAAGACACCGAGACCGGCACCGGTCACCATCCGCTCGTCGGCTGCCCCGGCCGTCCCGTCCGGGGTGGCGAAGACGATGCGATGGCCGCGCCCGCTCAGCACCCGCCAGGGCACGGCGGTCTCGGTCGGGTCGAAGTCCCGGCTCGGCAGCGGCATCAGAATTGTCGCCATCCTGATCGTCTCCTCGGGCAGTGCCGCCAATTCGATTGCTTTCGGCCGGCGTCGTCAACATCATCGCACCCGTCCGGCAACTCTTAGGGATGTGACCCCAGCATGGCTCTGACCCTGGCCAATCTCCTCGATCATGTGCACAAGGAAGTCGGTGTCTCCGACTGGCTCACCATCGATCAGGAGCGCATCGACCGGTTCGCCGAATGCACCGGCGATTTCCAATGGATCCATGTCGATCGCGAGCGGGCCAAGGACGGCCCTTACGGCGCCACCGTGGCCCACGGCTTCCTCACCCTGTCGCTGATCCCGGTCATGGCCGCCGGCATCTGGGGCAAGCCGTCGGGGATCAAGGCCTCGTTCAATTACGGGCTCAATCGCGTCCGGTTCGCCGCCCCGGTCAAATGCGGCGACCGGATCCGCGACCGGATCACGCTCAGCCACATCGACGACAAGGGCGGCGGCCGGGTGCTGCTGACCATGGATCACGTCGTCGAGATCGAAGGCCAGGAGAAACCGGCCCTGGTCGCGACCACCCTCGCCATGGTGATGGGCTAGGGCCCCGCTGCCGCAGAGATGACGGCACCGCCCGCTGCCGACGACCGGCTGCGCGCCAAGCGCAGCCGGCTGCGGCGGATGCGGGTGTTGGCGACCGGCCTGCTCCTGCTCATGGCGGCCGTCCTGGTCGCCTCGGTGGCCTTCGAGAAGCGCTTTCCCTGGCTCGTCTGGGTCGAAGCCTTCGCCGAGGCCGCGGTCATCGGCGCCGTGGCCGACTGGTTCGCCGTGGTCGCCCTCTTCCGCCACCCGCTCGGCCTGCCGATCCCGCATACCGCGATCGTCCCGCGCAACAAGGACCGGATCGGCGCCGAGCTCGGGAAATTCGTCGAACAGAATTTCCTCACGCCTGAAAACATCGTCGCCAAGCTCGCCGAATTCGATCTGGTCGGCCAGGCGGTCGGCTGGCTGGCCGAGCCCGAGCACAGCCGCGAGGTGGCGGCGGTCATCCGCGATTTCCTGCCGCGCCTGCTCGCCGCCTTCGACGATGCCGAGATCGAGCGCCTCATCGCCGGCACGGTCGCGGCCCGGATCGAGGCGATCGATCTGGCCAAGGCGTCGGGCGGGATTCTCGCCATCGTCACGGCCGGCGACCGGCACCAAGCCGTGCTCGACCAGATCTTGCGCCGGGTCGGGATCTGGCTCCACCACAACCGCGAGGTCATAAAGGACAAGTTCAGCGCGCATTCCTCATTCACGCCGCGGTTCGTCGACGCGTATATCGTCAATCGCTTCGTCGACGGCATCATCGATCTGATCAGCGAAGTAGCGGTGACGCCGCGACACGAGCTGCGCCTCAGCTTCGACCTCTATCTTCATGAATTCATCGATCGGTTGCGCTTCGAGCCGGAGTTCCAGGCCAGAGCCGAGGCGCTGAAGCGCGATGTGTTGCGCGGCGTCGCCCTGGACGAGTTCGTGGCGGCGATCTGGACCGAGATCAAGCACCAGATCCTGGCCGATGCCGCGGCCGAGAGCTCGGTCATCGAGGCCCAGCTGGTCGAGGCGCTGCTGCGTCTGGCGGCCCAACTGCAGAGCGAGCGGGCGGTGCTGGACCGGCTGAATGTCGGGCTCTCTTCCGTGTTCGAAGCCGGTCTGCTCCGTTTTCGCGACCAGATCGCTCTGCTCATCGAAGAAGTGGTGCGACGCTGGAACGCACGCGACGTGACCCTGAAGATCGAGTTGGAGGTCGGCAGCGATTTGCAATTCATCCGCCTCAATGGCACCATCGTCGGCGGAACGGTCGGGCTCGGGCTGCAGGCGGCGCTGATGCTGCTGGGTCTGCGCTGACGGCTCCGGGTGCTGGTCTCGCGACCGCTCTTTCGAGAGCCGCCGGGCGTACGAGGTGAAGATGAGACACTGGGATCGGCGGCTCCTTCCGGCCGCCCTGGCGCTCGCCGCTGCCGGCGCAGCCGCGCAGGAGCCGGCACCGTCACCCGCGGGCGAAGGCGCGCGGATCGTCCTCGCCGATCCGGCGCGCGGCTTCGATCGGCCGGCTCCCGGGCTGACGCTCGACGTTTCGACCAGTGCGGCGATCGCCGGGCCGGCGTCGGAACGGGATCTGTCGGAGTCGGCGCCTTCGCTCGATCTGCGGCTCAATCCGGCCGATGTCGACAGCTATCTCGCGTCCAAGGACTATGAGCAGCTGACCGACCATTATTTCCGCAAGAACCCGGTCGGTGCGGGCAAGCAATTCAAGAAGCTGGGCACGGCCGCGGTCGCTGCGTTGATCAAGTTGGGGCAGGACGAGTTGCTCGACGAACTGGGCGAGCGGGCCGCCGAATTCACCGAGAAATTGCCGGCGGGCGAGGCTGCCGCCGTCGGCCTCGGCGCCCAGGCTCTCGAAGTGGGAGCACAGCTGGGCGAGGTCGCGGCCCTGGCCAAGCCGATCTCGAAATGACCGAGGCCGGTCTCGCTCCGCTTGCGATCGGGGCGCGCGGGCCGATATTCGAGGGATCGGCTGGGATTTCGGGTGACATCCGCGAAAGGCGGCGATGATGCGAACGAATTCGAGATTTACCCTGGCCGGACTGGCCGGGCTGGCGCTGACTGCTTCGGCTGCCCTGGCGCAGCCGGCAGCGCAATCGGCAGGGGTGACCATCCGCGTCGCTCCCGACGCCGTGATCACGGTCCCGAACGACCCGGCAGCCGGCTTCGATGCGCCCCCGCCCCTGCTGAATCTGCAGGCGCCGAGCACCGACGCCCGCTTCGGCCCGACGCCGGGGCGGGATCTGGTCGGCGACGGCGGACCGGACTCGCCGCGCCCGTCCGCCGCCGATACCGATACCTACTTCGCCACCAAGGAGTTCCAGGACAAGGACGAAACGATCCGGCGCAAGGGACATGCCGGTGCCGGCCAGCAATTCGCCGGCGCCGGCAAGGCGGCGGCGGGCAATCTGCTGCTGGACGGGATCGGCGCGCTGATTACCGGGAATTAGCGGCGCCGTCGTTAGAGCGAGGGCGGCTGCCCCTTTCCGCAGACGGCGGGCACCCAGTCACCGGGCTGTCGGGATCGACGTTGATCGTATTGTGTCGGTTACGAGTGGGGCGGGCGTCTCGCCCGCCTGCCGGCGCCAGCCGGCATCTCTCGCCCGGCGAAATATATCGCCGGATAGGCCTTTGCCGCCTCCGGCAGCAGGCGGGCGAGACACCCGCCCCACTGGGTTTCTTCCTACTTGTGATCCCTCCCAGCCTCGATTAGGAACGAGGGTATCGTGCCGTCGCGTCCGGCGACGTGCTGGCCGGCGGTGGAGCGGGCGGCGTGACGATGTCGGGTTGTTGAGAGCTTGCAGCCGGGCGCGTCGCGCCGGGCGGCGGGGTTTCGGGGTGGCCAGCCGGAGACGGATTGGCCGGGGAATGCGCGGCCGTTCTGACAATCGCCGGGACATTCGAGTATGCAGGCGGAAGGATCGCGGGCATGAGGTTCATGCCTCCCATGTTCTGCGTGATTGGTTGCGGCGACGGCAGCTCGCTTCCAACGTCCGTCTCGGCCCGAGGGCTTACGAACCGGGCTGCCGGGCCGCCGCATCGGGCGTCGGCGGGGGTGGTGGTGGCGGTGAGGGCGGCGGAGACGGCGGCGGTACGACTATCTCGGGTTGCTCACTGCCGCCAGCCGGGCGGGTCACACCACCCGGCGGCGCGCCGGGATGCAGTATCTGAGCGGGATGGGCGGGTGAGTGGGCTGATGCCCTGATGATCGCGGGCACTTCTACGGATGGTGGCGGCAGGATTACGGGCATAAGGTTCATGCCTCCCATGTTCGGCGTGATCCGTCCCAGCCTCGATTAAGAACGAGGGTACCGTGCCGTCGCGTCCGGCGACGTGCTGGCAGGCGGCGGTAGAGCGGGAGGCGGAGATAGCGGCGGCGTGACGATGTCGGGGTTTTGCACAGTGCTGGCCGGGCGCGCCACCCCGGGCGGTGGCGCGGGGCGGCTCGTCGGCACCGAGTTGGCGGGTGAGTGTGCGGCCGTTCTGACAATCGCCGGGACATTCGAGTATGCAGGCGGAAGGATCGCGGGCATGAGGTTCATGCCTCCCATGTTCTGCGTGATTGGTTGCGGCGACGGCAGCTCGCTTCCAACGTCCGCCTCGGCCCGAGGGCTTACGAACCGGGCTGCCGGGTCGCCGAATCAGGCGTCGGCGGTGGTGGCGGTGAGGGCGGCGGCCCGACGATATCGGGATTTTGACCAGTTGCAGCTGGGCGCGAAACCCCTGGGAGCTTGGGCGTTGGGCGATGAACGGCGGTAGGGCTACTAGGCGACCGGGCTGCTACCATGACGATCGCCGGTACATCCAAAGGTGGTGGCGGAATTACAACAGGCATAAGGTTCATGCCTCCAATGTTTGGCGTGATCGGTCCCGGCAACGGATGCGTAGCTGACCGGGCTGTCCGCCGGTGTATTTTTATGACGTGTATACAACCTTCCGAATGCGCGCCTCATGGCGCGGGGTCATCTGGCGAAACGACCCTCCGGACGATGAAATTGGCAGCACGATCTTCGTCCCATGAGGCGCCCTCGGCGGTGAAGGTCTGGATAATGCCGAGTTCGAGGTTCGCTTCCAGGATCTTAGACGCGAAATCGTAGATCTGCCGTTCGGTTGGTTCTCGAATCTCGCCGTTACGGTCGTATTCGGCATCCACCCAACCGACGAGTTGGGCCGCCTCAGCGAACCGACCTTCAAGAGCGGCGATCAGCGCCCAGACCAATACGCAAGCCCTTAGGTAATATCCGCCCTCCTGAATGAGGAGTGATAACGCCTCCCTGGCATGTACGCGAGCTTCAATATGATCCCCACGGAATGCCAAGTAGGACGCGAGATTGGTCAATGGCGGTCCGCGCCGGGCGAGCTGTCCGGCGCTACGGAGTTCGCTTGCGGCCTCCCGGGCATATTCGATCGCCGAGTCGATCGCGCCAAGGCGGAATTCGACCTCGCCAAGATTAAAGATAGCATTGGTCTCGCGAATAACATCCTTTAACTTACGAGCATGAACGCGCGCGAGCACGCAATACTGTCGGGCCTCGTTGGGTTCAGCTGGCAGGGCAAGAGAACCTAGATCATTCATGATATTGAGTTGCGACTTTGTCAGATTACCGCCAGAGAGGATCTCCTGCGCCTCGTCGAGGGTTGTTTTTGCTTCGTCATGTCGTTTGAGATACACGCAGTTACCACCGATCAAACCTAGAACTATACCCAGGTTGAGCCGGTCTCCAACTTCACGATAGAGCGTGGCCGACCGCTCCATTAGTGCCACGGCCCGCCCACGATCGGCATAGCGCCACAGGCTGCCGTCGTATCTCAGCAGTCGTGCAGCATCGGCCGCCGATGTATTCGGCCCGATGCGCTCAACGAATTGATCGCAGTACAGCCTTCCTTCCGGCACCAGATCGAGCATGTACCAAAGACGCCCCGACCGTCCGGCCAAGGCGATGCCGGCGGCGGTACGCTCCGGCTTTTCCAGCGACCGGTCCAGCGCGACGCGGACATTGTCGATCTCCAGCTCGTAGGCCTTTCGCCATTCTTCGTCCGGCATCGTCTCCCATATCCCGTCCGCCGGGTCGAAGAGCGCGATGAAGTACCGGATATGTCGTTCGAAGGCGTTCTCGGTCTCGCCGGTCTCTTCGAGCTTTCTCACCCCGTAATGCTGCAGCGTTTCGAGCAGGCGGTAGCGCGGCCGCGCGCCGTCTTCGAAGGTCAGCAAGGATTTGTCGACCAGCCGCTGGAGAGCGTCGGCCATCTCGTGGCGCGTGGCGCCGTCCGGCCCGGCGACGGCGATGGCGGCCTCGCGCGAGAAGCTGCCGGAGAAGCAGGCGAGGCGGCGGAAGATTTTCTGATCGCCGGCGTCGAGCAGCCCGTGGCTCCAATCGACCGTGGCCAGCAGGGTCTGCTGGCGGGCGGCGGCGGTCAGCGGGCCGTTGACCAGGGTCTGGAACCGTTCGTCCCGTTCGAGCCCGGCCCGCATCGCCTCCAGGCCCAGCGCCGGCACGCGCCGGGCCACCAGTTCGAGCGCGTGCGGGATGCAGCCGACGCGCCGGCAGATCTCGGCCAGGGCCGACTCGTTGCCGCCGTCGCGCTCGAAACGGTGATCGATCGCAGAGATCAGGGCCACGAGCAGGGCGATGGCGTCGGCCGGCGGCAGAGGGTCGAGGCGAAGAACCCGTTCGCCCGGGAGGTTCAGGATCTGCTGGCTCGTCGCCAGCACGGTGAGATTGGCCGCCCGCGTCATCAGCCCCTCGATGAAGGCGGCCGAAGCGGCGGCGACATAGTCGCAAGAATCGAAGATGAGCAGCATCGGCCCGCGGTCGCGGATCGATCGGGCGATGACCTCGACCGGCGCCTTGGTACCGCGCAGGGCCACGCCCAGCATCTTTGCCGCGGTGCTGGCGACCCCCGCTGCTTCCTTGACCGGCGCCAGATCGATCAGATGTGCGCCGCCGGTGAATTTGTCGCTCTCGCGCCAGCCCAATTCGCGCGCGAGCCAGGTCTTGCCGATGCCGCCCGGGCCGACCAGGGTCAGGAGACGGTTTTCGGCGAGATCCGCCGCCGCCCGGGCCAGTTCGGCCTCGCGGCCGATCCGCGTGACCGCCCGGGGCGGCAGGGCATTGGACGGCCTGGCCGCGGCGGACGGCAGCAGCTCCGGCGGCGGCCCCGCCAGCGGCTCGACCATGAGCGTGCATTGATAGCCCTGGTTGATCGCGATCAGGGACTCGGTTCCGAACAGGTCACGGAACATCGCGACATAATTCGCCATCGTCGAGTCGCTGATGGCGACCTTTTCCCAGGCCCCGGCGATGATCTCCTTCTTGCGCAGGCGACGGCCGGGATTGCGGATCATGAAGACGACGAGGCTGAAGACGGCCTGCCCGACATGAAGCTGCACGTCGCCGCGGAACAGAAGGCGCTGCGCGGGGTAAATCCGAAATTCGCCGAACTGGTAGCCGTGCGGTTCGGTCTCTTCGCCCAAGGTCGTCCAGCCTTCGTGATGCGTTGGCGTGCGGGTTCACGCTAACACCGATATGGTGCAATTCACACGAGATAATACCCGTATGGACGATCACAATCCAACTCTCCCGAGCCTTGCTGCATTGTGATCCGATGGGTTGCGAACCCGGCGGGCGGCGCAGGCTGCGCGTCATGCATGGCAGTGTCAGCGCCGGGTCGACCCTATCCGGAGAAAATCGGGAAGAATCTGGATTCGGCTCACGGCCGAGCGGATCGCATCGGACGACCGCTCCGAACTCGGCGCCCCTAAGCTGCTCGGGCGGCATCAATCTTTTCCGGGGGTTGAACAGTGGGCGATTCGTGTACGAGATATTGCCTCTATGAGATTTACGGAGAGACGATCGCCCATATCCGCAATCTCGTAAAGCAAGGCCACGGGAGAATGGCTTCATCTCTTCTGATCACGGAATTTTCTCATCTCACGCCTCGGCATCAGCACCTGATCCTGAACGGCACATATTGTGACGACAAGGATTGCTGCGTTTCCCGGAGGCGCAATTCAAGTTAGCTGTGGATTCTAGGATTTGGGCGGGTTCATTTGGCTGAATTGCCCGAGAGAGTTCCGGTGCGAGCCATCGGCCCAAGCTAAATTGTCTCGTGATCGGCGTCTGGCCTGCTGGACAGAGGCGGGGCGCGGCAGCGATCCTAAAACCGTCTCCGTCCGAGGGTCATGATGTCCAAAAGGGTTCGCCACCAAATCTCCGCCGCCGTATTCGTCGCCCTGATACGGGATGAAGCCGTATGCCTCCTCCGGCGCCTCGGCACCGGCTGGATGGACGGCCATTTTAGTCTTCCTGCCGGGACGCTCGAAGCCGATGAGACAATCCGATCCGCTGCTGTCCGCGAAGCGAAGGAGGAAATCGGTGTCGATCTCGATCCTGCCGACCTGCACCATTCCCATCTGCTTCATAGTCTCACCGAAGGAAGCAGCTGGACCGGGCACTTCTTCGTTGCAACGAAGTGGTCGGGTGAACCGATGATCTGCGAGCCTGACAAGCATGGGGAACTTCGCTGGTTCTCCTTCGCGCACCTTCCCGCCGATATCATTCCCTACGTTCGCCAAGCGCTGGCCGGAATTGGCAACGGCCAGCCCTATTCCGAGTTTGGCTGGGAAGAGGGGACAGGGCTGGGCAGATAGGTATGGATCAGCGTGTCGTAGAGCAGGTTCTCGGCCGAGAAGCCGGGCCTACGGATGGCTCGCTGCCAGCCGAGATAGGCCGGAAGATATCGCGTCGAGACGCCGTTCGCCTGCCGGTTCACGAAGGTCTTCAGCCGCTGATGATGGGCGTTCAGCCGGCCCCGCCCCAAGCGCCCGGCCTTGCGCGGCTTACCGCCGATCGCCTTCGTCAGCCAGTCCTTGCGAGGCGCTTTGATGCGGCGAAGCTCCGAACCGGACTGCACCGCGACATCGACGTAAGCGCGCAGGCCATCGGAGCAAACGACCGAGCCTTGCTCGATCTTGCCCGCCAGCGATGCGGCGATTCCGGCGCAGCTCGGCAGGACGCGCTCGACGCCGCCGCCGCTACGATCCACCGCCGTAACCACCGGCACCTGTTCGCCGGACAGTCCCGGCTTGAGCGCCGCGCCGCCCCGATAGCGAGGCGGCCGATTCTCTGGCGGCGTCCCGCGCTTCCAGCCACGACTGCCCTTGTACGCAGTTCGGAAGAACGTCTCGTCGGCCTCGACTACGCCTCCGAGTTGGCCCGGCTCGATGACCGACTGGACCGTCAGCAGCCTGTGCCGCCACTGCCAGGCCGTGGGGCGCGACACGCCAACGCCGCTGGCGACGGCCTTCGAGATCGACTTGTGCGCACCCATCGTCGCGGCGAACGCCATCCATTGGTCGGGCTTCCGCATCCGAGCCAGAACAGTGTTGGTCAGACCGTTGAACGTCCGGCCGCAGCCGACGACCTCGCCATCCTCGGTGATGCCGCTGCGGCAGCGGAAACGCTGACGGCCATTACCGTCACGGCCATGCTTGACGACATCGGTATGGCCGCAATAGGAGCACCTGCGGTTTTCCAGCATCATCTCGGTCCGGCGTTCGATCGCAATCTCGCCGAGTCGAGCGCGGGCCAGTCGTCGCAGCAGTTCGGACAGATCGAGGCATTGCGCCGGATTCAATTGATCCGCCACGCGCGTCTTCAGCCTTTCAAACTCCAGATCGTCCATTTTGCCGCTCCAAAAGCGGCACAGACATTACGCTTCAGCTCGTTCTGGCGCAACCGAAGCGGCAGAATCCACAGCTAACCTAAATTGCGCCTTCCCGGAAACTCGAGAGGTTCAGCGATACTTTCCTGCCGGCGAACCGGGAAGCTCTGAACATCTCCACGCCTCGAGCACTCGGGATCGACGCGCCGCCGTCGATCCCGGGCAGCGAGCCCGGCGGATAGGTCCCATCTGCAGCCGGGGCGGTGACGGGCCGGTCACGGCGTGCCTAAGATGCACCCTGCGAACCACCCGGAGACTGGCGTGCGCAAGGTCGAGCCCGAGGGCAAGCCGATGGATGCGGGCGTGCCGACGCGCGAGGAGGCGCCGCGCACCTATGGCCGGATGCTGTCGGGCCGCCGGCTGCATCTGCTCGACCCGAGCCCGCTCGATCTCGATCTCGAGGATCTCGTCATCGGCATCAGCCGGGTCAATCGCTGGTGCGGCCAGACCATCGGCGAGATCGGCTTCAACGTCGCCCACCATTCGGTCCTGGTCGAAGCGATCCTGGGCGAGATGGTGTGGCCGGCCGCCGCCTTCGAAGTCCGCCGCTGGGCGCTCGCCCATGATCTGGCCGAGGCCGTCTACGGCGATGCCGTGACGCCGGTGAAGGCCGTGCTGGGCCAGCCTTATCGCGAACTCGAGCAGCGTCTCGAACGCGCACTCTGCCTGGCCCTGGGCTTCGGCGCCGCAGTGCCGGAGGCGTGGCGCCGGGCAGTGAAGCGGGCCGACCGGATCGCAGCCGTCAGCGAGGCGGTGCAGCTCGCCGGCTGGACGGAGAAGGAGGCGCGCCAACTGGTCGGTCGCGGCTACCGCGGCAAGCTCTGGCCGGAAGCGCTCGAACCCTGGCCCGAACTGAAGGCGCGGGAGCAGTGGAAGGCGCGCTTTCGGGCGCTGGGCGGCCGGATTTGAGCGCCGGACTGCTTCCGGCCGAGCCGATGACGCGTGGGCCCGCGCGCATCGAGGCGGGCACGCGCGCGTTCCGCGATACGAATCTGGCGATGTTCGCGGCCGGCTTCGCCACGTTCGTCCTGCTCTATTGCGTCCAGCCGCTGATGCCGGTCTTCGCCGGCGAATTCGGAATATCGCCGGCGATGAGCAGTCTCACCGTCTCGCTGACGACGGCCGCCCTCTCGGTCACCATCGTCGTTGCCGGCACGCTCAGCGAAAGTCTGGGCCGCAAGCCGATCATGAGCCTGTCGCTCGCCGCCTCGGCGGCTCTCACCTTGTGCAGTGCCGTCGCCGACTCGTTCGAGCAATTGCTGCTGCTCCGGCTGCTGATGGGGGTGGCGCTCTCCGGCGTGCCGTCGGTGGCGCTGGCCTATCTGGGCGAGGAGATCGCGACCCGCTCGGTCGGGCTCGCCATCGGACTGTTCATCGGCGGCAGCGCCTTGGGCGGGATGAGCGGGCGATTCCTCTGTGCCGCCCTCACCGATCTCGGCGGCTGGCGACTGGGGCTCGCCGGTGTCGGCGCCGTGAGCGCGCTCTGTGCCGCGATCTTCTGGGTGGCTCTGCCCCAGTCGCGGCACTTCCGGCCGCGTCCGCTCCGCTTGCGCCGGACCTTGTCCAGCATCGGCGGCAGCCTCGCCGATCCGGGCCTGCGCTGGCTCTGTGTCTGCGGGTTCCTGCTCATGGGCAGCTTCGTCACCGTTTATAATTATGTCGGATTCCGGCTGCAGGCGCCGCCCTACGGCTTCAGCCAGACTCAAATCGGCGCCCTGTTCAGCGTCTATGTCCTGGGCATGCTCGCTTCGACCTGGACCGGCAGCCTCGCCGACCGATTCGGCCGGCGGACGATGCTCGGGTCGAGCATCGCTCTTCTGCTGGCCGGGGTCGAGCTGACCCGGGCCGAACCGGCAGCCCTGATCGTGCTCGGGGTCGCCGTGGTCACGATCGGCTTCTTCGGCGCCCATGCCGTCTGCAGCGCCTGGGTCCAGCAGCGCGCCTCGACCGCCAAGGCCGAGGCGGCCTCGCTCTATCTTTTCTGCTACTATGTCGGATCGAGCGTGGTCGGATCGCTGAGCGGCATGGTCTATCAGGCGTGGGGCTGGCCCGGGATCGCCGATCTGCTGACGATCCTGCAAGCGATCGGGCTGGCGATCGCGCTCAGACTCTCCTTTCTGCCGCCGTCGAGGGAGCACAGATGAAGGCTTTGGTCACCGGCTTCGAACCGTTCGGGGGCGAGAGCCTCAATCCGGCGCTGGAGGCGATCCGGCGGCTCCGGCCTGCACTGGGAGACCTCACGATCGAGACCCGCGCGCTGCCGACCGTGTTCGGCCGTAGCCTCGAGGCACTGGCCCGAGCCATCGAAACGACCGCCCCCGATCTCGTGCTCGCCGTGGGCCTCGCCGGCGGGCGGCCCGCGCTGTCGCTGGAGCGGGTCGCGGTCAATATCGACGATGCCGCGATCGCCGACAATGAAGGGCAGCAGCCGGTCGACCAGCCGGTCGTGGCCGGCGGACCTTCCGCCTACTTCGCGAGCCTGCCGATCAAGGCCGCGGTTCGGGCGCTCCGCAACGCCGGGCTGCCGGCGATCGTCTCGAACAGTGCCGGCACCTTCGTCTGCAACCATCTCTTCTACGGGCTGATGCATCTGGCGGCCCAGAGCGGCAATCGCTGGCGCGGCGGCTTTCTCCACATCCCCTATCTGCCGCAGCAGGCCGCCCGCCATGCCGGGGCGCCGTCCATGGCGATCGAGCATGTCGTCCAGGGCATCGAGATCATTCTCGCCACGTCGGCGGCGCGCGCCGACGATCTGGCGTCGGCGGAGGGCGCCTTGCCCTGAAGGCTCCGGCCGGGAGGCGATCATGAGCATCGAGATCCGACACCACAACGACATCGCCATCGTCGCGATCGACCGGCCGGAACGGCGCAATGCCGTCGATGCCGCGACTGCCGGCGAACTGGCCGAGGCGTTCCGCGCCTTCGACGCCGATCCCGGCCTCTCGGTCGCAATTCTGACCGGCAAGGGCGGGTCGTTCTGTGCCGGGGCGGATCTCCGGGAAGTCGCGGCAGGCGAGAGGCGTGCGCTGTCGGAAGAGGGCGACGGGCCGATGGGGCCCACTCGTCTCAGCCTCTCCAAGCCGGTGATCGCGGCGATCGAGGGCGCGGCGGTGGCGGGCGGACTCGAGCTGGCCCTCTGGTGCGATCTGCGCGTGGTCGCCCGCGACGCCGTCCTGGGCGTCTTCTGCCGGCGCTGGGGCGTGCCCCTGATCGATCTCGGCACGGTTCGGCTGCCGCGACTGATCGGCCAGTCGCGCGCCCTGGATCTGATCCTGACCGGCAGGCCGGTGTCGGCCGAAGAAGCGCTCGCCATCGGCCTCGCCAACCGCCTGGCCGAGCCGGGCGGGGCCCTCGCGGCGGCGCTCGATCTCGCTGTCCAGATCGCCCATTTCCCGCAAATCTGCCTGCGCCACGACCGGCTTTCGGCGCTCCAACAATGGGATCTCGATTGGGACGAGGCTGTGCGCAACGAATTCCGCCACGGCCGGATGGCGCTGGATGCCGGCGAAAGCCGTGCCGGGGCCGAACGTTTCCGCCGCGGCGAGGGCCGGCACGGCCGATTCGCCTGAATTTGGCCCCAGGCCGATGGAGCATCAGGCAGGTCATGAAGATCGAGATCAAAGCTAAAGACCTAGAGAGAATTACAAGGGTGCTGCCTTACTTGGCCTTCGGGCTATTGCTGGTGGTTGTAACCATAGGAATTTCGGTTCGTTTATTTGAATCTTTCTTTCCTCACCTTCTTGACGGCGGAAACATCTATAACAAGTCGAACACCTCCGATCTCGCCGTTGACGGTGCGCCGAATAGCAGTAGAAACTTTTTTGAGTTCTTCAGTTTCCTTGGCGGATCGATATCGGGATTGGCGCTGCCACTTATTTCTCTGTTCGCCATTTTCTTTACCGTTAGGCAAATTCAAACCGCCGTCAATGCGAGCGCGTTCGATGCCTACTATCGGACTCTGGCAAAGTGGGAGCGTACCGCCATTATCGATGCGAGGAATTTTTATCTCGATCTACATGACGGGTGGAGACGAGGCGGCCAGATCGGCTCGTTCAGCGACGACGTTCACCAGAGGCTGCGGGAGACTAGAGCCAACGACTCCACCAAATACCGGGGAATGTTTATCGAACTTGCCGGGCTCCTGGAGGAAATAGGCTTTCTTTGTGAAGAAGACGCGAATTTTCGTAACTATATGCTGGAAAACATCGGGAGTGACTTGAAATTCATGACATCAGCTGTGCTCGAGCATGTCAAATGGCGGCGTGGAGCCGTTGAACAATCACAGACAACTTACTGCCATTTAATTTACCTGTATAAGGTGACGCAAGAATTGGACATCAAATTCATCGACGGATTTATGAGGGATACCTGAAAGACCGGCGCCTCGAGTCGCTGATCCTTGCTGCGACGCCTTCAACCGCGAGATTGGGGCGACGCCAGGGCCCTCTCGGCCCAGACCCCATCGGGGATCGAGGCTATCGCCTGGTCTCGCGAATATTTCAATCCTTGGGCAGCAGCGGGTCGAGCGGCCGGTCGCAGGCGAGAGACATCGGGTAGACATCGACCGGAAAGCCCGACGGCGCCGGCACCGACGGATGATGCGAGACTTTCGAGCCGGCCGTAGAGGTACGAGACGATCGATTCATGATCCATTCCATAGAATTCGGTTCCATCTCCGAGCTACGAGACTAGCGCCTTCGCAGGGGGTGACGCGCGCATCCAGAACAAGGCAGACATGCGTTCCCTGTCGCCGATTGCCGAGCAGCAATTGACCGACAATGGGCACATGGGCAGTCTTTCCGGCCGAACAATCACACCGTCTGCAGGGCAGAAGCCGGAAATCGGCGGCAGCTCCCAGCCGGTGCCGGGGGTGCCGGTTCGGAGCTGGGCTCGGCCGCTCGCTGCGACGCTGGATCTCGCCGCCGATATCGCGCTTTTCCCGCTATTATGCGTCTGCGACGGCCGCCTGTTCTCATCGCGGCCCCGGAGAAGAGGTGCGGCATGGCGCGCAAGCCCGACGAGACCGACGAAGAGACGAAATACCGCCCGGCCTTGCGCCTCTTGCAGATCGAGCTGGTCAAGTTCCAGCGCCATCTGATCGCCGAGGGCGAGCGCATCCTGGTTCTGTTCGAGGGCCGCGACGCCGCCGGCAAGGATGGCACGATCAAACACATCACTGAACATCTGAGCCCGCGCGAGACCCGGATCGTCGCCCTCGGCACGCCGTCGGACCGCGAGCGTACGGAATGGTACTTCCAGCGCTGGGTTCCGCATTTACCGGCGGCGCGCGAATTCGTCCTGTTCAATCGCAGCTGGTACAACCGTGCCGGTGTCGAGCGGGTCATGGGCTTTTGTACCGCCGAAGAATGCGAGTCCTTCTTGCGCATGGTTCCGGGCTTCGAAGGCATGCTGGTCGAGTCGGGCATCAAGCTGTTCAAATACTATCTCGACATCAGCCGCGACGAGCAGAAGCAGCGGCTGAAGGACCGGCGCATCGATCCGCTGAAGCAATGGAAATTGAGCCCGATCGACGAGGCGGCGCAGGGTCACTGGGCCGATTACAGCACGGCGCGAAATATAATGCTGGCGCGCACCGATACGGCCGAGGCACCCTGGACCGTGGTGCACGCCGACGACAAGCACGCGGCGCGCCTCAACGTGATCCGCAATCTATTGACCCGGCTGACGTATCGGGACAAGAACGAGGGTCTGCTCACGGCCGATCCGGGGATCGTATTTCCCTATGGCGAGGCGGCGCTGCACCAGGGGCTGATCGCGGCCTGACCGTGCCGGGCCCGGTACTTCCAGGTCCGGACAATCCCCAGCCCGAACGCCTGGGCGATCAGCTCGTAGGAGCGCCGCCGGGCGGCATGGTCGTGGGTGATGGTCACGATCAACACTTCTTCGGCGCCATATTCCTCGGCCAGCGCCACGATCCCGGCGCGCACCGTCGCTGGCGCCCCGACGATCGCGCGGCGCGCGGCGACGGTGCCGTTCGGCGGCTGACTCTGCTCGGCGAAGAATCGTTGTGCCGTCTCGATCGACGGCACGGGCACGAGAGTACCCCGGCGCAGCAAGGTCGAGAGCATCCGACCGCTGGCCGCGAGACGATCGGCTTCCGCATCGGTTTCGGCGCAGATGACGCTCGCGGCGACGCCGAGCCGGGGTGCCGCCAACGTCTGCGACCGGGTGAAATCCCGCCGGTAGTGCCGAGCGATGGCGGCACCGGCAGGGTTGATGAAATCGGCGAACATATAAGGCAGGCCCAGTTCCGCGGCCCAGATGCCGCTTTGCGGCGACGAGCCGAGCAGCCA
>Ga0209274_10000846_pt1 | contig 16579 bp, 12 predicted proteins | sample HubBroMetageREF1_FD_188343 | JGI IMG/M metagenome (GOLD analysis project Ga0209274, IMG submission 188343) | Reference soil microbial communities from the Hubbard Brook experimental Forest, New Hampshire, USA - Hubbard Brook CCASE Soil... | ecosystem: Environmental > Terrestrial > Soil >...
CCTCCTGGCAAAGCGTACTCGCCGGCCGTCGACCAATCCGTGTTGGCAAGCAAGTTCGATCTCAACGCCGCCCGGCGCGCCCCGTCCTTCGGCAAAATGTGTCGCGAGATCGAACGTTTCTGTTCTCTCGCGCTTACGGTTTAAAGTGGAATAACCGTGACTCTGATCGATCAACGACTGCAACAGATCTTCCGGGAAGCTTTCGAGAACGACAAGCTGACCCTCAACGACAGCTTTTCGCCGGAGACCATGCCGGCGTGGGACAGCCTGGCACATGTGAAGCTCATCATGGGCTGCGAGGAAGAATTCGGCGTCAAGTTCACGATCGAGGAGACGGTGGAGAGCACCAGCGTCGCAAAACTCAAGGCAGTGCTGGCTTCCAAGGGGGTGGCGCGCTGATCTCGCCGGTCGCCGAGCCTGAGCTGGGTGAGGTGATGCGCTTCCTGCGGGGCGTTTTCGGCGTCGGTGAGAGCCACCGTATGTTCCAAGCGGATGTGCTGCGCTGGAAGTGCTTCGCGCCGCATCCGTTCTGGGAGGGCAGCCGCGGCTATGCGCTCCGCTATAAAGGGGAAATCGCGGCTTTCGGCTGCCTGGTTCCGTGCCGGTTTCTAACCGGATCGGGAACGGTCGCCAGTTGCAACGTCATCGATTGGGCGGCCAGCAAGGCGGCGCCTAGCGCCGGAATCCTGCTCTACCGGCATATCCAGGGCCTGGCTGGCACAATGATCAATATCGGCGGGACCGAGGACGCCCGCACGGTGCTGCCAAAGATAGGATTTCAGGCGCGGGCCGATCTGCACCATTATACGTGCGTGCTGCGGCCGTGGCGTCACTTCCGCGTGGCCGATCGGAAAGATTGGAAATCGCCGCTACGATTGGCGCGGGATTACCGCGAGTTGGGGCGCGCGGTACCGGACGCGGGGCACGCGCTGACGGCACGGCGCTTGGATCGCTTGGATGATATTCCGGCGGATGTCTTTCCCGATCCGTTGTCGGCGCAGCGGGTGGTTTGCGCGCGCACTCCCGAGTTGCTGGGCTATTTCCTGGCCTGTCCCGCAGCCGAAGTGGAAGCGTATCTACTGGAGCGCGACCGCGCGCCGGTTGGGTATTTCCTGTTGAGCCGGGTGGGTCGCCAGTGCCGCATCGCGGATCTGTGGATTCGTTCGGGGGATGGCCAGGTTTGGTTGGAGTCCTACGCCACGGCCACAGCAGCCGCTCGCACGGCCCCCCACATCACCGAGGTAACGGTTGCGGCATCATTGCCGCTGGAGATCGGCGCGCTCCAACGGATGGGATACCGGCGCACGCATACGGAGCCGGTTTTTGTTCTGGACCCGGACCGGCGGCTGGGGGACCGGAACGATCTGGCCTTGAGTTTGTTGGAGAACGACGGGTATTATTGGAGCGGCGGCGGGTAGGAAATCATAGGCCGGCGAGACGTCGCGCGAAATACATTGTTTCGTGACTGGGGTCGGCACCTATGCGGCGCAAGAGGAAAGCGTCCTGGTGGATCCGGTTCAAGCCCGGCTCAGCCGTCACCGCCGTTTGCATGCCGGCTGCCCGCACGGTTTCCGCCGCCGCCGGCCCGATGTCCTCCATTTTGCCGTTGGGGTAGCAGAAATGCAGCACCGGCCGATCCAGTTCGGACTCGATGCGCGCCTTCGAGCCGGCGATCTCTTCCCGCAACTCGTCCGGATCGGTCAGCGCCGACAGAATCGGATGGGTCTTGGTATGCGCGCCGAACTCCACGCCGGATGCCGCCAGCAAGCGGACAGTGTGCCATGATAGCGGCCTGTATTCGGCCGGCGCCTCTTCCGGCATCTCCGCTTGCAGCAACCGCGGCAGCGTCTCGACCAGTTCGCGGCGGTCCGCGGGGCTCAGGGCCACCGCAAGATCGGCCGAGCGCTGGCCCGCGGCCCGGCGGGAAGCCGCGGATTCCAGCTTGAAGCGCAATACGTTTCCATCGGGCATTTCCACGGACGCCTCAAAAACTTTCGCCTGCCCGAACGCATATACCACGCGGTCAAACCACAGCCACGATCTACCGTCGATGAAGTCGGTAGCCAGAAAAACCGTCACCGGAATTCCATACTCGGCGAAGACGGGATGACCCGCTTCCTGGAAATCGCCGTAGCCGTCGTCCACCGTGACTGCGAGGGCATAAGGCGGCAAGCTACGCCCGGCGTGCAGCCACTCGGACACGGCGGCCATCGAAACGGGCTGGTAGTGCCGGCGAATGTGAGCGCACTGGCGGGCCAACGCGGCGCGATCGGCAAAGCGATGGTACATCAGAATGCGGAGACTTTGGCGGTTGAGCCATCGCACTGCCGCGAGGCCGCCCGCGTGGTGGAATGCGGCTGCAGCGGCGGATTTTAGCGGGTTTGGCAACTGGACCAATGTAGCGTATGGACAGGCCGGGAGGCCTGTCCTACTGCTACATTAGTCCACTGAATCTATGCCTATCCATGAGCGCATCCTGGTCACAGGGGGCGCCGGTTTTGTGGGATCGAGCGTCGCGCTGGCCCTGAAGGGGAGCCATCCGCAGACGCAGGTAACCGCCTTCGACAACCTGCATCGCCGCGGTTCGGAACTTAACCTGAGCCGGCTGCGTGAAGCAGGTGTGGCGTTTGCGCATGGCGATATCCGCTCGCTGGCCGATCTGGCCGGCCTGCCAGAGCCTCCGGATCTGATCGTGGAGTGCTCTGCGGAGCCGTCCGCGCAGGCGGGCTATGGCGGATCGCCGGAATACCTGATCGACACCAACTTGACCGGCTGTTATCACTGCCTGGAGCTGGCGCGGCGCGTCCACGCCGATTTTGTCTTCATTTCGACCAGCCGCGTGTATCCTTACCGGCGCTTGAACGAGCTGGCTTACGAGGAAGGGCCGGAACGCTTCCATCTTTCCGCGGAACAGACCGTGGCGGGCGCTTCGGGTTTGGGCGTAAACGAAGATTTTCCACTGGATGGGCCGCGCTCACTTTATGGGATGACGAAGCTGGCGGGAGAATTGATGGTGACCGAGTATGCCGATGCCTACGGGATCCGTTGCGTGATCGACCGCTGCGGCCTACTGACCGGGCCTTGGCAGATGGCCAAAGCGGACCAGGGCGTCATGGCGCTATGGGTGGCCGCGCATTATTTCCGCCGAAATCTTTCTTATATCGGATTCGATGGCAGCGGCAGGCAGGTGCGCGATTTTCTGCATGTCGACGATTTCTGCGAGCTGCTGTTGGAACAGATCGGCAATTTCGATACCTATCGGGGGCGCCTGTTTAATGTGGGCGGCGGGCTGGCTTGCAGTCTGTCGCTGCAAGAGACCACGCGGTTATGCGAGGAGATCACGGGCAACCGGTTGCAGATTGCGCCGGTAGCCGAAACCCGCCCTGCCGACGTGCGCATCTATCTCACCGACCACCGGCGCCTGACGGCGATGAATGGCTGGCGGCCGCGGCGCGACGCCCACGCCACGCTCACGGATATCTTCAACTGGATTCGCGGGGCCGAGGCGCAGGTGCGGTACGCGCTGGGATAAGCCCGACGCTCTCTCAGGCGCTCGACCACCGCCGGAAAACATCTGCCAAATGTTCGGTATTACGCCGTAGGTCGAACTTCTCCAGGACCTTCAGCCTGGCTCTTTGTCCCAGGGCCTGCCGGAGTTCTGCATCGTCCATTAGTCTGGCGATGGCGCCCGCCAGCGCCTCCGCATCGCCCGGCGGCACCAGCAGGCCATCGGTTTCATGGGTAACGATCTCCGGAATTCCGTTCACCCACGGAGCCACACAAGGAATTTCCATGGACATGGCTTCCATTAGAACCACGGGCAATCCCTCGGCAAAGCTGGAGAGCACCATGGCATCGGATTCGCGATACATATCCAGCAGCTTGTCTTGATTGAGGTTGCCCTCGAACGAGACACGGTCCGACAACCCGCGGTTGTCCACGTCCCGACACAGAGCGGTGCGGTCGGGTCCGTCTCCCGCGAAACGCAGGCGGATGTCGCGGCCTTCTTTGGCCAGAGCCGCCATTGCGGCAATTAGCACGTGCTGGCCTTTCACGGGCGCCAGCCGTCCGACGCAAACGATTTGGAATGGCGCGGGCCTCGCCCTAAACGGACGCGGCGGGAATCCCTCGGGATCCACGCCTAGGGCGGTGAATTCCAATTTCGGCCACTCCGCGTAGCCGCAGGCGTACATCAGTTGACTGACACCGTACTGGCTGATGGCACACGAGAAGAGAGACGCCTGGACTTTCTCCGCGAGCCGGGACCCGGCCGGATCCTCAAACTCCGCAGGACCGTGAAAGGTAATCGATAGCGTAACAGGGAAGATCCGCTTCACCAGAAAGCCCACCGTCGATGCATAGTGAGTGTGCACGTGGGTTAACCCATGGCGACTCATCCAATACCCCACGGCAACCGCTTCGGCGAAATAGAACAGGCCGTGCAAAGCCTCATCGCGCAGCGCGCCGGCCAAGCCGCCGAGGTAGTGGCCCGGCCGTGAAACCAACGTGTGACCGTGAGCTAGCACGAGCCGGAACAGACCAGAGCTCTTCACGTAATAAGTTGACCGCGTTTCCTCCCGCTCGGCAGCCGTCATCGAGCCATGGTCACGATCCGGGTTTCGAATCGAGGCCACCTGAATATCGAGCCCGAGCTCGCGCAGAAAGCACACCTCGCGCAGCATGAACACGTGATTCACTGCGGGATACTGACTCAGGAGGTACGCCACCCGGAGGGGGCGCTCGGATTCCACGATCTGAGTCTAGCAGCCTACGGAGTGATTTCAAACGGCGGTCCCCAGCCGTATTGGCCGCCGCGGATAGCCGCCCCGTAGAGGTTGCCCGAAGAGTCCAGCGTCACGCCCGCGTACGTACCCCAAGCCTCATTGCCATTGCACAGAGTATCCCCAGATGAAGCGGTAGTACAAATACGCCGCGTCTAAACCCGTGGGAGCCGGACTGATCTTCGTCGGCGCACTGGCCGGGCCGACCAGGACCATGCCGGATAACGGAAAGCCGGGGCCGACTGAGGGCAAGGCCTGCAGCACATAGGTGGGCACCTCGAACGACCCGCCCCCGGCCGGCACCACACACTCCACGTACGTAGCGGGCTCCGGATTGGTCACAGATGGCAGGGTGTTCTGTAAAGTGGAGCCGATCAGCGTGATGTCCACAAACCCTTGCGGATCCCCGCCGGTCCATGTGATGCTCAGCGGCGCGTTGCGAGGTATCACGGGCGTGGCGGTCTGGTCGTTGAAAGTACTCGAATTGGTCCACTCGAATCCTGCCGCCGCGGCCGAAACATCGACAGTCCCCGTGAAGGCGCTCACTACCGCACCACCGGGGCCAGTGATCGTGTAATTGCCGGAAGCGATGCCGGTCACGTTGAAAGTGCCGTCGCCGTTCGGGGTGGAGTTGTAGTAGAACGGGGCCTCGCCTAGTTGCGCCACCACGCCGCCATTGGCGGTCGTAGCGCCCCCCACCAGGCCATCGTAGTCGCCGGTTGAGTTTTTTGGGATGGAGACGGGTTGAGTTTCGACGGGACCCAGAATATTCAAAGCTGGTCCGGCATCCAGGTATTTCACATAACCGAGGCCATAGTCCGCCGGCGGGGGATAGCCCAGATACGGAATCGCCGTGCAACTATTGACCGAAGGCAGGCGCGTGAAGCCCCGGAATAAATCCAGCGCCGCCGTGTCGTATGTGCCGATCTGGCCGTCTACGATATCGTTGTCCCACTGGATAAACGTGCCGCCGCTAAGGTTGATATTCCAAAAGTTGCTGAGCAGCCCGAAGGCTGCGACGTTCGCCGACCCCTTGCTTTGCATGGCCGCTGCGATATCGTTCATATTCACACCATCGGCATCCTGGCAGGTGGCGCCATTGGGATCCACCGGCATGGTGGTGAAGTTGCTAGTGATCTGGGTTCCGCCGGGAGGGCCGGTCTGGACCGCTACACTGACGTAGCAGCCGGTCGTTACGCCGCTGGGAACGTAGAAGATGATCTCGTCTTCGCCGGAATAGCCCGACCTTCCGGCATAATACAGATTGGCTGCCTGAACTTGCTGATTCCCCACCCAAACAGTGACCGACAGGTTCGGGCCGCGTAGATCGCAGGTGTTCGGACACGGAGGGGCGGTGGCTTCGGTGCCAGGATCCGGGGCGGGCCCCAGGCCCGTGCCCCAGAGGATCACAGCTTGTCCCGGCTTGGCGGTGTGGAACGGTGTCAACACAGCATAGTTCACGTCGGTGATGATCCCCGGACCGTCGCCGGCCTGATTCTGCGCAAACGCTCCGAAAGAGCTGGCCACAACATTGATGGCCGCCGGAGCGCTGGTCTGCCCGTTATACGTTACAGTCAGCGTGCCGGCGCCGATGGGTGTGCTGGAAGGCAAAATCGCGTTGAGCTGAGAATACCCGTTAAGCTGGGCGGCAAATTCGATGTAGGCTGCCACCGGGGGATTTTGGCCGACGGTTATGCTCACTGAAGTGCCCCCAGTCTCGGTCGGCAAGGGGTAGGGATTCCAAATCGCGGCCGCCCCGCCAAAGCCGTTTCCATAGACGGTAAAGTACGATCCCTGCGCGATGGATCCGTTGGGCAAGGTGTTCCACCCGCTTTGCGGCGCGGGCACCGACAGGCTGGCGCTGGCGGCATTACTTATTTGGGAAACCGTGGGCTGCGCAAAGCCGGTGGCCCCGCACAAGCCAAAAACCGCAACAACCGCTAAAACACTTTTCATGGTGTCTCCTCATTCCCGTTTAGGACTCTTTCACTATCCGTCCGGCTCTTAGAAGGCGAATTTCAGACCAAACTGCACCGTGCGCGGACGGTGAGCGTCCACCGGATGCAGGAACGCGCTACCCGTCAGGCAGTCAACCCCGTCGCCGCCCGCGGCGGAATAGCCCGTAGCCGGAGGGCCATAGCAACTGACCGTATTGTTCGCCTGACTTCCCAGGTTCGAATCGTAGATACGGAACTGGGTGTGATTGAAAGTGTTGAATGTCTCCAGCCGCAACTCCAGTTCGGAGTGTTCCCGAACCTTGATGTGCTTCAGCAGAGCCATGTCGAAGTTGAGCCGGCTGGGATTGTTGAGTGCGTTGCGCCCGGCGTCGCCGAAGGTTAGCCCGGTAGGCGCGGCGAAAGCGCCCGGATTCAGCAGCAGCGGTCCGAAGCTCTCGCCGTTGTTGCCGCCCCCCGGGACTGGCCCGTAGGGATTACCCACGACATTCGGGTAGGATCCCAAGCCGAGGTTGTTCGCCACGCCCGCATTGTCCGGCACCGAAATGCCGTTAAACCCGCTGCCCGCATTGACCACGCTGAATGGCGTGCCCGACTGAAACGTCGTAATGCCGGACAGTTCCCAGCCCTTTAGAGCTTTCTGCGCGGACTCGGAAACCTGGCCTGTGCCATCGCTCGAAAACATCTGTCCTATCGGGCTGGCTATAAACTGCAGGAACGGGATTTCGTAAATGTAGCTGACGTTCAACAAGTTGCGCTGATCGAAATTGGAGCTTGCCCGGTTGGACTCCAGATCGTAGGAGTTGACGAAAGTGGCATCCGACCGGTCCGAGGAGTCATCGAGAGAGTGGCTATAGGTATAAGAGATGCCCAACGTAAGTGGACCGGCTGTCCGCCGGAGCGTCGTTTGGAAGGCGGTGTACGTCGAGTTGGCGACGTTCTCCAGCGCGATAATATTTCCCAAGCCGGGATACGGGCGCAGGCTGTTTGGGTCCGGCAATTCGCCGGGCGATAGCTCGCCGTAACAGGCCGCCTGCATGTTGGCGTAGCCGGGCGACCCCGGAGCGATGACCGCCCCGTTCCCCAGCGTGAAAACGTTGGTTCCAATGTAGGTCACGCAATCACCGGGTGCGCCGCTCGCGCTGTTCGCATAGAAATTCACTTGCGGGACGAACGGCTCGGCCGGACTGTACGGATTCTGCGAAGCAGGCACCGGCGCAAGTTGGTTGAGGTTGGTCTCCAGCGTCAGATGCGTTCCTTTACTGCCCACATATGCAAACGTCCCTACCATGCCGCCGGGCAACTCGCGCTGTACGCTTAGGCTCCACTGCTGTACATAAGGCCAGACGGCTTTGGCCGGAATGCTTGTAACGTTTGGGGGGAAAGCCGACGCCGGCGCGCAATCGTTAGTGTCCACGCCCCCGATGCAGCCGTAGGCTGTGGGATAGTTCTGGGTCATGTTCAGCACCAACGGCGAGCTCGCTTCCAAAGAACCGGTGTTGGCCTCGTTGCCGGTGCCATGCTCGTAGAAGATTCCGTAACCGGCCCGGATGGACGTTTTGCCGTCGCCTTTGGGGTCGAAAGCGAAACCTATGCGCGGCGCCCAGTTGAACAAGTGGCCCTGCATGCAACTGGCGGGAAGCGTCATCGCGGAACTGGGGTTGGCCAGCGAGCCCGCGCCCGCGCCGCAGTGCACCAGGCCGTTGGTGATGGACGGATCCAGATTGTTCAGGTTCAGGGGCACCGGATCGTTTTCTCCGGTATTCGGATCTATCTGGCTGTACTCAAGCGCGCCCGTGTAATTGTCGACGATTACCGAGTTGGCGATGGACTGGCTAAAGGCGCCGGGAACCCAATTATATTCGTTCTGGTTCGGCGTGTGATAAGTTCCAAACAAGCTCAACCGCAACCCCAAATTGACTGTTAGACGCGAAGTGACCCGCCAGTCGTCCTGTAGATATGGTTCGGCTACCTGGTACCGTTGGTGATAGACGCCTTGGGCGCTGTCCTGGGTAAAGCTCTTGACATAGTTGACCTCATTTGCGCCGGCGCCGAGATATAGGAAATCGGCGAACGCGTTGCCGGTGGTGTTGTAGTTCGCCACGTTGGAGAAGTTCAGGACGCCCTGCGTATCGCCGGTGGCCGCGCCGATCGCGGAATTCGTTTGATCCCGACGATACAGGAGCACTTGAGCGCCGAACTGTAGATTGTGCCTTCCGAACACTTTGCTCAGGTGGTCGGCCAAGCTGTAGATGGGGTTTGTATGGTACCAGGGCATGTAGCCCGCATCCACGGCGAAACCGGCGCCACCATACTCCTGGTTGGTTCCACCGATCACGACGCCCGGCATCTTGCCGCCAAAGCCGTTGTCGAACAGGTATCCGATGGGGCACTGGTTGCCGGAAGTGCCGAATGAGTTGGTTTCCACGGCGCATGGCTGGTCCAGCACCGAGGGCCGCTGCCACTGCGCTCCGGGACCGTTGGTGTCCATTAGAGTGATGGTGGAATTCGTATAGCTGAAGGAGAACTCCTGTAAAAGCGTGGGCGACAGGGTTTGGGTAAGACGGGCCACCATGCTGATACCCGGCCCCGTAAATTCGTTCTCAATCGTCGGAAAGCTGTTCTGGATGGAGCCCCACTGCGGCGTCGGCACGACGGTATCCCACGAATCGTGAATGTACCGAAACGTCAGCCGCGTCTTCTCGGTAAAGTTGTGATCGATACGGAACAGCTCTTCGCGCCAGTTCGTCGGCGGGGACACGGTGGTGTCGTAGCACGATCCGATGGTCGAGTTGCAGCCCGAGGTGGCATTGGGGGCGGGAATAACGCCTGAATTCAGGATGGCGACAGCGTTCCTATCCAGCAGCGAGAAATAGCTGTTGATTTGGTTGTCTGGGAACGCATACCCGGTGGTGGGATTGTTAAGGGTGCCGACCGTGACGGTGCTGGGGCAATCGGGATACTGGGTCCGCAGGAATTTGGGGTAGCCCTTGTTTGTGGACGCCGGACAAACGTCGCTGAAATCGCCGCTGCGCTCGGCCATGGAAGGGACGGCCTGATTGTACTGATACGGCGATTTCTCCAGCCGGTACTCTTCTGAGAAAAAGAAAAAGGTCTTGTCCTTTTTGGTGTTGTAGCGGTTGGGAATATACAGCGGGCCCCCGATGGTGCCACCCAGGTCGGACCGGCGATAGAGCGGCGCACCCTGGGTTTCATCGAAGAAATTCCGGGCATTCAACGCTTCGTTGCGGCCGAAGTAATAGCCGTCTCCGTGAAAATCCTGTGTTCCTGTTTTGGTGGCCACCAGGACCGTGCCGGAAGCCGTTCTGCCGTACATCGCACCGTAGTTGGAGGTCAACACTTTCACTTCCTGGATGGCATCCAGGCTGGGATACACGATGAGCGTGCTGTTGGAACCGTTGATCCCGACATTGAGCAGATCGGAGCCGTCCACATCGAACGTGTTGTATTCGACGCGGCCGCCATTGACGCTGTATTTCGTGCTGCCGACCACGCCGACTTTAGCCTCGTCCTGGCCGGTCTGATTGCTGACGCCGGGAGCCAGCGCAATCAATTGTGTGAAGTTACGGCCGTTCAGTCCGGTCTCCACGACCTCTTTCTGCGTGATGGTGCCGGAAAGCTGGGCGGTATCTGTTTCCACCCCGGCAGCGTTCTGCCCCTGCACCTCCACGGAAGTATTGGCCTCGGCCGGCTCCAGCGTGATGTCCACGCGCGCCATCTCTCCGACAGCGACATGCACTCCCGACTTCTCAAATCTCTTAAATCCCTGCGCCGAGATGGAAACCGTGTACGAGCCGAGGGGCAACTCGAGCACCGAATATGCGCCCCGTTCGTTGGTCACCGCCGTTTGGGGCGTCCCGGACGCACCGAATACAGTCACCGTGACTCCCGGAAAGACCGCGCCGCTTTTGTCCGTGACCGTACCGCCGATCCCGGCGGAGGCCGACAGAGATTGTGCAAAAGCGGCCAGCGCGAAAGCGGTGACCATTACCAGGAATGAAACATACGGTGCCGTTTTCAAGATCTTCGTTCCTACCTTTTCGGGTACTTATGGTACAGGCGCCGGCCGAAGCTGGTCCTTGATCCAGTCAAAGAACTTCAGCTTGGCGGCTTTGTACTGCGCCACGGCGTCCGGCAATGGAATGATTTTTGCCTGTTCCGGCGCGGCGGAGACCATGCGCTCCCTGGCGATCTGAGGAGTTACCGCCGGATCGCTCAGGTATTGCAACCGCACCGGAATGTTCACCTGCCCAAACCACCGGACTGGGTCGAGCGGCGCGGCTATCTTCAAGAACTCCGGCTTCACATATGCCGCGCGCTCATCCTCCGGAATCAAGCTCGATTTCGCGAGCCAGTCCGGCCAGTCGCCCCAGGGATCCACTATGTCGAGCGCCTTGATGCGCGGGTCTGCGGCAGCCGCCAATATGCCGATGGCTGCGCCCGAACCTTCCCCAAACATGCCCGCCCGCGTGACATCCACATCGCCCCGGGCGGCTAAATAGTTCAATAGCATTTGCACGTCCGCGACCGAGTTGACTAGCGCCTCCGGCAGTTCGCTAACAAACCATTCCTTCATGGGACGGTCATGGTAGCGTTGGCCGGTTAGCGCCGATACGAAGCCGGCCGCGGCAAAACCGCCCTGCGCCAGAAACTTACAGAAATCGTCGTTCATGAAACGGTCCGTATCGGAGGGGTAGCTATACAGGTAGAGGATAACCGGCGGTTTCGTCCGGCCCTTGGGGAGGATCAGGAATAAGTCGATCGGATCTCCCGCGCGCCACGTCAACCGGATCATGTCGCGGCTAAACGAGGGGTAATCGTCGTGTTCGCCGATGAGCGCTTCTTGTATCTTCAGACCGCTGTTGCGCACCGAAAGCGGCATCGAACCGTTCTGGCCGGTGACCTGGCGTGCCACACTGTCTGGTCCGGGCTGTTGCGCGGCGCCGCATACGTTTAGCGAGAAGACTAAGATTGCAGTTCTGGCAACTGATTTCGCGGAAGCTCTCATAGGCTGAATTAAAACAGCGGCAGACCGGCCTTGGGAGCCGGCCTGCCGCGATAAAACGCAAGATCAACGGATGCTTATTGGTGACAGCTCAATACGCCCGGCGCGGGTCCGATAGGCTCGATGCAGCCGCCCATGTCGCCGCCCGTTTCTTTCTCGCCGCTGAGTCCATTATTCCCCGTCACTCCCGACTGCAAGTAGTGCGAACGGTAATACTTCAACCCAGGGTCGCCGCCCACCGCGGAGAAAGGCACGAAGTCCGGCACCGAGCTGTTGACATTGTCCTGAATTGCGGTGACCAGCAATTTAGTGTTGGTCAAGTTGATACCGGAGGCGTTGGTGACCACGCGCAGGACCGACCACGCTTTATAGCTTCCATTACGCAGGTTCGGGAAGCTGGCGCCGGGCGTCGCCGGGCATGGTGAAGGGTTACACGCGGGAAGCTCGCCATTGGTGTAGGTGGTTTGAATCGGATCGATGCCGGACAGGGTCAGGTATCCGTAATTGGGGCTGGCAGCCAGTTTCGAAACGTTGCCAAATCCCCAGAACGTGTATCCGATGGAATCGACTGTGTTCAATATGGCGGTGCTGTCCATTTCGCTGGTGCCGATGGCGCGCTGGCGCGTGCCACCACCGGCCTGGCATACCATATTGAGCGGATTGTTCGCATTCGTGGCGCCCTGCGGCGGTGGATCAACACCCACTTCCTGCGAATTGTCTTCGCTGTTCCCCGTGATCGGGCAACCCCCCGCTGGCTTTCCGCAGCGGAAAGTGGTGAACTCAGTTGTGTTCATTGTGCCGGACATGGGCTCGCGTTGCATTACATGTACCGGAACGTCGATCGGCGGTCCGGCGGCTTCAAACGCGTTGGTATCGCACTGGGTGCCGTTCCACAGCGTCTGCGCGATGGGGACAGTTAGATTGGTGATTGCCGGTGTGCCCGCGCCGCCATATCCCAGACCATTGGGGTTTGTGCGGTTGACCAGGAACACGATGGGCGAAGCTCCCACATCCACCGTGGTGTAAGCGGCGATCGCTTTCCCTGTAAACGGGTCCGTACCCTTGATATTGAAATTCACCGGGTTGGCAACTGAACTCGAGAAGGCGCTCAAGATCTGCGTGCCGATCAAGGTGGTGCAGGTGGTTCCGGTTCCGTACCCCAGACCGGCATAGGTCGTCGTGTTCAACTCGTTCAACGTGCGGCAACTCGCGAACTTCGCGTCTTCCGGGCGGATGTCCGTGAATGCCGTGGTGATTTCGGCGTTGTTGAGCGCGGTATAGACAGCGCTCGGTAAGACGGCAGCGTCCGTGCCCCATAGACTGGAAGCGATCAGGTTTGTCTGGCCCGACGGTACGCCCGTTTCGGTTTCGGGATCCACCTGCAGTGTGGTTCTGGGGGTCGCGAAGAAGGAACGGTTGCCGACTACGGAATCGACCGAGATATAGGCCCAAACTTCCGTCTCCGCGGAGTTCCAGACGACCCACAGGTTGCCGCCTTCCGGAAGGATCGATGAACTCCGCGAATCGTGGATCTGGGCGCAGTTCGGGTTAGTAGTGCAAGTTCCTTTGACGGTGTAGTGTCCCGCGCCGGAGCCGGCCAGTTGCTCGAAGGCTCCGAGGGCCGCTGTCTGCCACATGGCAGAGGAGCCGGCGCCGAGCACCTTGACTGTTGCCCCATTGACGGCGGGCGTCGCGATTGCCACCGCGGCGGCGAACAGAGCCGCGGACAGAAATTTCGATTGTCTCATTCGTGATCTCCTTTTTCTCTTTCAAAGAGTTAATTGCTATTGTTCCGTGCGGGATACGGCGCCACGTTGGTATGCGGAATCCCGCCCTCCAACCCGGGAAAGCAGGCCGTCCGCCGCAAGAGCGCGGCAAGCCCGCGTGTCGTCGGCGCGCGCACTTGACCTACAGACCTCGCACGGCCACCGAAGAGTATAGTCCGATGCGTATGACGAAGTGATGAATAGTGAGTATATATTTGGTTTCTGTTTTGGTTCCGGAGGTTATCGAGCCGGGAAAGCGCTCACGGAGCGATCCGTGCGCTTTGTAACCTGAAATTCATTCTATTTCTATTGTTCGCTTCAGTGACGCATAGTAAGATATTGCGGGTGACTACTTACGATCACCGGAGAAGGAGAATGCAAATCGATGAAATCTAACATGTCAGTCTTAGCCTGTTCCGCGTTATGGGCGTTGGCTCCGCATGCGCTGGCACAGAAGGCGGCGGCTCCCATTGACTTGGGCACACTGGGAGGGAGCTACAGCGCAGCCAATGGAATCAATACGGGCGACGTGGTGGTAGGCGGCGGCAACGTCTTCACGGACGTTTACGAGCACGCCTTCTACACCAATTCGCTCGGTTATCTGGAGGACTTGGAGTCCCTCATCGGCGTATATGGCAACAGCGTAGCCGCCAGTATCAGCACCAAGGGCGACATCGCCGGCACCTCCGATCAGATTATAGATTCGTACGGCGACACCGCTTCGCACGCCTTCTATTTCGTGTCGTCGCGCACCGGCTTGGTGGATTTGGGAACCAATGGCGGCACGCTGGCGCAGGGCAACGCCACCCAAAGCGGTATGGTGGTGGGTGCATCCACGGTGGCCCAGGATGTGGCTTACGTCGCGTTCGTTTGGACTAGCGCAAAAGGCATGGTCAACCTGAATACGCTGGCCGGCGATTTCGGTTTGGAAGGCTACAACAGCTATGCGTTTGGTATGAATACCAAGGGTTTGGCGGTAGGCAATTCGGACTCTCCCGACGGCACCACCCATGCGGTGACCTGGAATCTGAAGACCGACGCCATCCGCGACCTCAAGAGCTTGGGTGGAAGCTACGCGCAAGTGAATGCCGTCAATGACAGCAATTTCATGGCGGGCTTCAGCACCCTGCCGGGCGATGCCCAAACGAATGCCTTTGTCAGCAACGGCGGCACTCCGGTAGACATCGGGAATCTGGGCGGCTCTTACGCGCAAGCCAACGGTGTGAACGATAGCGGCGCGGTGGTGGGATCGTCGAATATTACCGGTGACACGGACGTGCACGCATTCGTCTGGACGCAAGCCGGAGGCATGGTGGATCTGAACAGCCTGCCGGGTCTGAACGGTTCTGCGTTTATCGAGTTGAATTCGGCCAACGCCATCGCGGCGGATGGGACCATCGTCGGCGTCGGAACCGCTCTGGACGGGCAGTTCCACGCGTTCGTTTGGTGAGGACCGGGTATCGGACAAACGGCTAAAATCGCGGCGCTCCGGTTTTTCTTGGGGCAGGAGTCTGCGCTCCTGCCCTTTTCCATTTTATGCGTGCCTACGGAGTGATTTCGAACAGCGTTCCCCAGCCGTATTGGCCGCCGCGGGTAGCCGCCCCGTAGATGTTGCCCGAAGAGTCCAGCGTCACGCCCGCGTACGGATACGCGCCGTCCGTTCCATTGGTGAAACTGTAAAGAGTGGTCAGGGTGCCGGCCGAATTCAGTTCGAACACGGTGCCGTAGCCCTTGGCGCCGCCCGCGTTGGTTGTGCCGTAAAAGTTCCCCTGACCGTCTGAAACCAAGGCAGCCAGAGGCTGTGAGCCGTCGGCTCCCGTAAAGGTGTGCACCACGGTGTATTGCTGGCTCTTGATATTCAGCATGAAAATGACTCCATTGCCGGCGTTTTGGTTGGCGCTGCCGCCCGCCGAGGCCGTGCCATACAGATTGCCCTTCCCGTCCAACGCTAGTCCGCCCACAGGGGTTCCGCCCTTCGGTCCCCCTCGAAAATCGTAAAGGATCGCTTCCGCTTTCGTCTTAACGTTGACACTGAACACCGTGCCCCAACCGTACGTACCGCCTTCCGTGGTAACGCCGTACAGAACACCCTGGTGCAGGAGAACGCTGGATGCCGGACCTATCCCGTCGCCCTTATAGTCGCCGAAATTATAGAGCTGGACGAAACTGCCGTCCACGCTAAACGCGAACACGGTCCCGGAGTCGTTGGTTCCGCCATTGCTAGTAGTGCCGTAGAGGTTCCCGACCGCATCGATGAAGAGGCTGCCCTCGGGAGTGTCGCCGTTCTGGCCGTTAAAGTTAGTCACCACGACTTCGGAGCCTTGGCTGATCTCGTAGATGGTTCCGCGCAGACTGAACCCGCCCTGAGTGGTGGTCCCAAAGAAGTCGCCAAAGCCGTCCGTGATCAGGCCGCCCATGGGGGACGACCCGTCAAATGGCTGGCCGGCGAATTGGTACAAGTAGCTGCCGGTGAGAGTGGTCGTAAGGAACTCAAAAACCGTCCCGGCATCGTTTGCGGACGAGTTGCCGCCATAGAAGGTCGTCTGGTAAAGAATGCCTCCGCTTAATAGCGGAGTTCCCCAGGGACCGCCGCCATCGGCTCCGCCAGTGAAGGCGTAGAGTGTTTTGAACGTCTGTGCGGAGGCCTTTGGGGTCGCGGAGATGGCGGGTATCAGCGACAGGCCCCACACAAGCGCCGCTCCGACAAATCTCGATCTGCGATTGGGCTTACGTTGCAAGTCGTCTCTCATAAGATAACTCCATCGTTACACGCGCGCATTGGGACAGCTAGTGGCCGGCTTCACTGCCATTGTTACGGTATAGCCCGAGATAAAGCGGTAGTACAAATACGCCGCATCCAAACCCGAGGGCGCAGGGCTGATCGGCGTCACGGCGCTGGCCGGCCCAACCAAGACCAGACCGGCTAACGGCGCGTTGTTGGCGCCTGCCGGGAGGGCTTCGAGCACATATGTAGGCACGTTGAACGACCCGGCGTTGGCCGGCACAATGAAGTCGACCCTGGTGCCCGACGACGAGCGGGCCGATTATCTG
>Ga0209274_10000848_pt1 | contig 16542 bp, 13 predicted proteins | sample HubBroMetageREF1_FD_188343 | JGI IMG/M metagenome (GOLD analysis project Ga0209274, IMG submission 188343) | Reference soil microbial communities from the Hubbard Brook experimental Forest, New Hampshire, USA - Hubbard Brook CCASE Soil... | ecosystem: Environmental > Terrestrial > Soil >...
GACCGGCAACTACGAAGCCGCCTACTACGACGCGCTAGCCTCGGGAAAAACTCCTCCCGCCAGCCCGTTCACCGTCAGCGGCTGTAGCCCGGGCGGAACGGCAACATCGCCGCTGCCCTATGTCGATGCCTCGCTGATGAACTTCTTCCGCCCCGGCGGCCTGAATCCCTCGATCATCGGCGCGTATGCTGTTGCCGATCCGGCCTGCATTGCCCAGGCGGCAGCCTTGGTTGCCACCATCCCGGGATTCAACGCGAACTGCAATCCCGCCACCTTCGTCGGCTGCGTCCCCTTCGGCGACATGGACGCCAACTATTCCAACGGCAGCTCCATTTACCACGGCTTCAGCGCCAACCTGCGCAAGCGCTTCAACAGCCACTACGAATTCCTCGCGTCCTACACCTGGTCGCACGCCATTGATGACTCCACCGATTTGCAATCGACCCTTACGCCAGAGGACAGCTATTACCCCGCCCTCGACCGCTCCACATCTCTGTTCGACCAGCGTCATCGCTTCGTCTTCAGCGGTGTTTATCAGAGTGGAAAGCTCTCAGGCAGCAGCTTCGCCGACGCATTCTTCAGCTACTGGACCATTGCCCCGATCCTCGACGTTTCTTCCGGGCGTCCCTTCAACATCATCACCGGCGACGGCGACAACCTGCAGCTTTCTTCCCTGACCGGCCGGCCCAACACCACGGTCGATCCGGTTTGCACGGCCTCCGGGTATGCGCCGGTCGCCTCCAAGTACTCCGCGAGCGGAACACTGCAGGAGCCCTGCATCAACGGCTTCATCGCCTCCGGCACCGTCCCTACGCTGCTGCAGCTCGACGGCAATCTCGCCCGCAACGCCGGCATCCAGCCCTGGACCATCTTCAACGATATGCGTGTTTCCAAACGCATCCCCTTCGGCGAGCGCTTCAGCGCCGACCTCATCGTCGACATGTTCAACATCGCCAACAAAATGAACGTAGCCGCCGTCAGCCCGCTCTTCACCAACGCCGGCCAGCCCACCGCCGCCTACGATCCCCGCCAGTTCCAGTTTGCGCTGAAACTAAACTGGTAGGTATCGCGATGCGAAAACGAAGACGCCTTGTCATCCTGAGACCCGCGTTCTTTGCGGGCCGAAGGACCTATGCAATTAGCCGGCGCAATCACGACATCCGCCACTTTCACATCGAAAATTTCATGAACGGCTTGATTCATCAAACTGTAGAATCACGCTTCGCGTCGAACTCCCATCATGAATAGTCCCGAAACTCTTCCTCCGCTGAAATCATCCGCGCCGCCCGACACCATCTTCCGCGGCCCCAACGGCATCCGCGCTGGCTGGCGCGTGCTGATCTTCCTCGCCCTGATGGTCATCGTTACTCTCGTCTTGATGACTCCATTCGTGGTGCTGCGCGCGCTCCGAGGCGGCGCCGGCCCGCAAGTCAGCATCGGAATCGGTGGCCTTACGCCGGGCGCACTCGCCATCACCGAAGGAAGTCTTTTTCTCATCACGGCAATCTCCGCGCTCATCATGGCGCGCATCGAGCACCGTAAATTCGGCCTGTACGGCTTGCCCGCGCGCCACGCCTTCGGAAAAGATTTCTGGATCGGCACCGTGGTCGGCTTCTCGGCAATCAGCGCCTGCCTGCTGGGAATCTACGCGTTGCATGGATTCCATCTCACCGGCCTCGCCATCCACGGCAGCACCATCGCATCTGCAACGGCCGCATGGGCCGCGACGTTCGTACTGGTCGGCTTGGCCGAAGAATTCTCGTTCCGCGGATATCTCCAGTTCACCCTCACCACCGGCATCGGCTTCTGGCCCGCGGCAATCCTGCTCTCCGCGCTCTTCGGCCTGGCGCACGCAAGCAATCCCGGCGAGAGCAAGGCAGGACTGCTCTCGGTGGTCCTCTTCGGATTGCTGTTCTGCCTGATCCTGCGCCGCCGCGGAAATCTCTGGTGGGCCGTGGGATTTCACGCCGGATGGGATTGGGGCCAAACATTCTTCTACGGCGTTCCCGACAGCGGCCTCTCTCCGTATCACAATCTCTTCGGCTCCGCTTTCAGCGGCTCGCGCTGGCTCACCGGCGGCAGCGTCGGCCCCGAAGCCAGCATCTTCACCCCCATCGTGCTCGGGATGGTCGTGATCCTGTTCGCAAGCGCATACCGCGAAAACAAATACCAGACAGGAACTGAGAGCACGAACTGAAAGCTGACGGCTGATAGCTGACAGCTCTTTTGCAGTGTTACACTTTTCCTTCACCCATCCTTGGCGCTTGCCCGGAGTTCGTTCCCCAATGTCTGAAACTCAAATGCCCAGCGCGCGCACCCGCGTGGTCCGCGAACCTCACCGTGGCGTCTACGATCGCGAGTCCGTCTACCAGATTCTCGATGAAGGCTTCCTCTGCCACGTCGGCTTCGCCGTCGACGGCCAGCCCTTCGTGATCCCAACTTCGTACGGCCGCAAGGACGCCAGCCTCTACATCCACGGCTCCGCCGCCAGCCGCATGCTGCGCCAGATGAAAGGCGGAGTCCAGGTTTGCATCACCGTGACCCTGCTCGACGGCCTCGTGCTCGCCCGCTCTATTTTCAATCACTCGATGAATTACCGCTCGGCGGTGATTCTAGGCAAAGCCACGCTGGTGGACGATCCGGAAGAAAAGTTAGAAGCCCTGCGCCTTCTGTCCGAGCACATTCTCCCCGGCCGCTGGGATGATTCGCGCCAACCCAACCAGAGCGAACTCAAACAAACGTCAGTCCTGCGTGTCCCGATTGAAGAATTCTCCGCCAAAGTCCGCCAGGGCCCAGCCATCGACGACGAAGAAGACTACGCCTTCCCCACCTGGGCCGGAGTTATCCCGCTGCAGGTGGTCGCAGGCCAGCCGATTGACGACGCGAGACTGCTCCCGGGAAAAGAAGCGCCTGCCTACGCGAAACACTACTCGCGCGAACGCTAGCCGGGATCCTGCTGCCCAATCGACGCCCAACGCCGTCGGAATCCTTGACAAGTGTGCATCCCTGGCGCAGACTCTATCGCGTTCCCGGGCCCCGTTCTCCCACGACAAGCGCACGACATGGAGGTTGCATCATGGCAACTTCAGTTGCGGCACATCCCGCCCGGGTTTCTCGCTCCGGAATTGTGCTCGCACTCTCTCTGCTCGCGGTTCTGGGTGTAGCCGGGAAGTTCCTCATCCACTATGCGTTGCCGTACTTCGCTTTCGATCCCACGTATTTCGACTACTACTGGCCGCACCGCTTCCGCCTGATTACCCACGTCTGCGGCGGCATTCTGGCTCTCAGCTGTGGTCCGTTTCAGTTCTGGACCGGACTGCGGGGGAAGGCGCTCGGCATCCATCGCTGGACCGGCCGGCTGTACCTGCTGGGAGTGCTGGTCGGCGCGAGCGGCGCCGGCATGATGGCGTACTTTACCCAGCCTCGCAACTTCGGAGTCTCGCTGGGCTTCATGGCGCTGGCCTGGGTTCTCTGTACAGGGATTGCTTATCTGGCAATCCTTCGCGGGCTAGTGCCGCTGCACAAAGAATGGATGGTGCGTTCCTACCTGATCACGTTTGGTTTCGTCACGTTCCGCCTGATCAACGACTACCCTCCGGGTATAGGGTGGGGCACGGTCGAGGACCGCGTCGCCACGTTGACCTGGGCTTGCTGGGCGTTGCCTCTGCTGGGGTACGAGATCGTGCGCGCGGCTCAGCGTCTGCTGGCTGCCAAGCCCGCGTAAATTGCCCATCCTCGAATGGAACAACGCCCTCTAGACCGCCGCACGCACGGTAAGAGTCAAGGCACCAGCAGCAGTTTCCCCGTGATCTTCCGCGCTTCCATGTCGCGATGCGCCTGCGGCGCTTCCGCCAGCGGATACGTCTTCGCAATCCTCACCCTGAGTGTGCCGTCGCCGATCATCGCGAAAAGCGCGCCCGTACGCGCCAGCAGTTCCTCGCGCGTGGCCGTGAAGTGCGCCAGCGTGGTCCGCGCCATGTACAGCGACCCTTTCTCCGACAGCCTCGCCGGATCCACCGGCGGCACCGGCCCGCTCGACATGCCATAGAGCACCAGCATCCCGCGCGGGCGCATCACATTCAGATTTTTCTCAAACGTTGCCTTGCCCACGCCGTCATAAACCACATCAACGCCCTTGCCCCCGGTCAGCCGCTTCACTTCCTCCTCAAAATCCTGCTGCGTAAACACGATCACTTCCTCCGCACCCGCTTCTCGCGCCAGCCACCCTTTTTCCTCGCTCGACGCCGTGCCAATCACCCGCGCTCCAATGGCGCGCGCCATCTGTACCAGCAGCAATCCCACGCCGCCCGCAGCCGCATGCACTAACGCAGTCTCGCCCGCTTTCAATTTATGCGCATCGTTCGCAAGATAGTGCGCGGTCAACCCATGCATCATGGCAGCGGCGGCCTGCTCATCGGTCACGTTCGCAGGCACCGGCACCAGATGCTCCTCCGGCGACACCACGAACTCCGCATACGACCCCAACACTCCGCTCCAGGCCACGCGGTCGCCAACCTTCACCGTCTTCGCCTGCGCGCCCACCGCCGACACCACTCCCGCACCTTCCTGCCCCGGGATAAACGGCAGCGGCGTCCGCAAACTCCCATCACGGAAGTGCCCATCAATCGAGTTCACTCCCGCAACGGATACCTTCACCGCAGCTTCCGTCGCCTTCGGCAGAGGCAGCGGGACCTCTACCAGTTCCATCACCTCCGGCCCGCCCGTACGCTGCACGCGAATGGCTTTCATGAGCGATGATATAGCTGACTAACCCAACTGCCTTAACTTGAGGGTGCCGTGATAGGGCTTGGGGGAACTCGGGGTGGGTCATAGGTGACAACAACGGGATAGCGACTGCCCTCAATCCAGTCTGAGTCTCCCGCTTTGTGCCATTTCGCTATTAATTCGTAGCGGCCTTCTGGGAGTAGAGGGATGACATCAAAGTTGCCGACCAACCGCTGGATTTTCGTAGGGCTAGGAAATGTAAATTGTGTCACGTTCGTAAATGCCAATTCACCTGAGCCTAACGCAAGTGCTATGCATTGTTCATAGGCCTGCCCCTCAATATCACCTTCTTCTACTTCCCATTGGGTAAAGACTGCCCACCTGAAAAATGCTCCCGTACCCGCAGGTATATTTTTGAAGGCGTCCGGAGTAGGTTGGCCAAAATGAATTTCTGACAGCACGACGATTAGTGAGACAGTCTGATCGTGGCCGAACAGCACTTTTTCGCACGGCAGAAATGTCAAGAGGCGCATCGGGTTCCTACTGGAATTTCGAGCACGCTTTGAACTGGAATTCGACCTTTGTATATGCGGTTTTCTGATTGAGGATTAGGAACATCATAAGGCAACAGCGCAGCATCTAACTGGTCCCAAGCGTTCCAGCGAGGTTGAGCAATGAAACTTGGGCATTCGATATTGAACCACTTGCCGCCCTTGCGAAGCCAGATATTCCTTAACTCGTGATAGGGGTGTGCTACGTCATCGTACCCGAAGTGAGTGCCACAGCACGGACAGATAAGGTGATCCTCTGGAGGACTCTCTAGCTGACTGAATGCGCAAACTGGGCAAGTGTAGGTAGTCATATTTCAATCTCAATAATGCGCGCACTCTTGATGAAAATAATCTAAATTTGACGGCAACCCGTGCCACGCCACGGTCGGCTTCATGTACGTCCTGATGAATCCATCCGACGAAAAAATAGCAAATTCATCAGTGACGGAATCATACCTCACAACATCCCCTCGACGTCGAGTACATTCGTGCAATGTCCCATAAGGAGGTTTCGTCAGGAAATCCAAAGCTTTTAGCTCATATTCGGGACAGTCTTTTGCTCCGACTTCTATACGATGCTTCAGACAGTGATTTTGATATTCCGTAAGGCTGCGAAACAGCACGGCCAGAAATGATACCTGAGCTTTGCCTCGGTTGGGTACGCTATTGTGAATCGCCGAATTGGGGGTATCTTGGGCGGATGAAGTCTAAACTCGACGCTCCGCCCTACGGTATCAGCAGCAACTTCCCCGTAGTCTTCCGTCCTTCCAGCTCGCGATGCGCCCGCTGCGCCTCACCCAGCGGATACAAATGATCGATCCGCAACTTGAGCTTGCCCGCGGCAATCATGCCAAACACCGCGCCCGATCGCGCCACCAATTCCTCTCGCGACGCAATATAGTGCAGCAAAGACGGACGCGTCACGAAGAGCGACCCTTTCTGCGACAGCCCAATCAGATCAAACGGAGGCACCGCCCCGCTCGAACCGCCAAACAGCACCATCATCCCGCGCGGCCGCAGCACATTGAGCCCCTTCTCGAACGTCGTCTTCCCTACCGAATCATAAACAACATCCACACCCTTCCCGCCGGTCAGCCGTTTCGTCTCAGCTTCAAAATCAGCCTGCGTGTAGAGAATCACTTCGTCCGCTCCGGCCTCACGCGCCAGCTTCGCCTTCTCGTCGGTCGAGACTGTCGCGATCACGCGCGCCCCAATGTTGTGCGCCATCTGCACCAGCAGCAGCCCCACGCCTCCAGCCGCGGCGTGCACCAGCGCCGTCTCCCCGCGTTTCAGTGGATAAGTGTCATGCGCGAGATAGTGCGCAGTCATCCCCTGCAACATGGCTGCGGCCGCCTGCTGCTCGCTCACTCCCGGCGGAATCGTTACCAGCCGGTCCGCGAGCACAGCCGCATATTCGGCATACGATCCAAATGGTCCACACCATGCCACGCGATCGCCAGCCTTCAACGATTTCACGTCAGCACCTACCGCCGTCACCACCCCCGCTCCCTCCTGCCCCAGCACCAGCGGCAGCGGAGCCTTGTAGCGCCCTTCTCGGAAGTACACGTCGATAAAGTTCACGCCCGAAGCGGCCAGCTTCACCACCGCCTCACTCGCCTTCGGCTCCGGAACCGGCAACTCCACCAGTTCCATCGCCTCCGGCCCACCCGGTTGTTTGACTTGAATTGCTTTCATAAGAGTTCGGATTCGCCGTCGTGCCAGATTGATTCCAGCGAATGAATTCCGGCGACATGTGATTCTACACGCGCGGGAAATTAATCTAGTCTGAGGCTAGCCTGAGGCCTGTTTCCCGGTAGTGTCTCAATTTCAGAGGTATCTCAACCGGATGTCATTCTGAGCGCGGCGACAGCCGGGCGAGGAACCCTACGCAGGCCGACACCGTTGATGCCGTGGACGGCAGCGCCTCCGAAAAGTACTCCCCATCTCTGCTAAACTGGCTCGTCTTTCCGCAGGGAGCACCCTATGGCCGAAAATAAGCCGCAGACTTTTGCCGATCACACCCGCTGGGACCCGCCATTTCATTTCTTCATCCTCCCGGTCTTCGCGCTGGGACTGCTGCTGACGCTGATCCATTTTTTTGCCCATATTACAGAAGGCGATCTCCGCGACCACATCCATGCAGGCCTGCTGATTCTGCTGGCCGTCGCCTGCCTGTTGCTGGTAACCAAGGTGCGCCTCTACCCGATCAAGGTGCAGGACCGCATCATCCGCCTGGAAGAGCGCCTGCGCCTGACCCAGCTTCTGCCAGAACCTCTGCGCTCCCGCATCCCTGAATTGACAGAAGCTCAGCTCTGCGCCCTCCGTTTCGCCTCCGACGCCGAAGTTGCCAAGCTAGCCGAGCGCGCCCTGAACGAAAAACTCTCCCGCGCCGACATCAAGAAAGCGATCCAGACCTGGCGCCCAGATTACTGGCGAGTGTAAACTGCCCTCCGAATCGGCGAAGCGGGAAGCCCGCGCGATCCACACCTGGCGGCCAGATTACTGACGGGTATGAAAGACGGCCCCGGTCGACAACCCTGGCCAGACGATCGACCATCCAATCTTAAGTTCCAAGTGCCGGCCTTCCCGGTAACCATCCCGAGTTGGTGCCGAAAGTAACCCGGTGGGTCCCTTTTCGGCGATTGACCCGGGCCCTGCCGCCGCGTACGATTTGGTAGAATTCACCCGGCATAGGTTAGAGGAGAAGCGCGCATCTCATAGCAAAACATGCGATTAGTCAGCCCACAGTTACAGACAAAGTTACACACAAAGTTACGGACTGCCGCGCTCGCCGCCCTTCTTCTGGCCGCCAGTGCCTGCCAGACGGCGCAGAAGCCGGTGTCCCTGCTACCACCCGGTAGCACACCCGCCCTGCAGCCAGCTCCGGCACCCGCCCGAGTTCCGGCGCCGGCAGCGCAAACTGCAGCAGCGCAAGCGCCTGCTCCGCCTCAGAAAGCGGCAGCTCCCGACGCCGCCGCGCCCAACCAGCCTTCCGCTCAGGTTTCCGACCCGGTCGCCGATCTGATCGCCGGGGCTGAAAAGGAATACCAGGCCGGCCTCGCCAGCTACCACGCGGGCCAGCACGAAGAAGCCAAGCAGGATTTCGACAACGCCCTGAACGCCCTGCTGAGCAGCAATCTCGACATCCGCTCCGACGATCGTCTGCAAAAAGAATTCGACCATATCGTCCAGGGCGTGAACGAACTCTACCCCGGCGGCCCCGCCGCCTCCGATTCCGACGCGCCGCAAGAGGCCCAGCAGAAGTCCGAGCCCGCACCCATCGATATTACGAACGACGCAACCAACGGCATCACTCCCGCCGCCGACGCCGGCGTCGCCGCCAAGGCCCAGGCCGAAATCAAGCACACCCGCTCCGACCTGCCGCTGATGATGACCGACCAGGTCGCCGGCTACATCACCTACTTCTCGGGCCGCGGACGCGGCGTCTTCGAGCGCGCCTTCGCCCGCTCCGGCCGCTACCACGACATGATCGTGACAACGCTAAAAGATGAAGGCGTCCCGCAGGACTTGATCTATCTGGCGCAGGCCGAGTCCGGATTCCATCCGCTCGCCGTCTCGCGCGCCGGCGCACGCGGCATCTGGCAGTTCATGGCCTCTCGCGGCCGCGGCTACGGCCTCTACCACAACCAGTGGGTCGATGATCGCCAGGACCCCGAAAAGTCCACCCGCGCCGCCGCCCGCCATCTAAAAGATCTCTATAACCAGTTCGGCGACTGGTACCTCGCCATGGCCGCGTACAATTCAGGCCCCGGCACCGTCCAGGCGGCCGTGAAGCGCACCGGCTATGCCGACTTCTGGGAACTCTACAACCGCAACGTTCTACCCAAGGAAACCAAGAATTACGTCCCCATCATTCTGGCCGTGACCATCATGACCAAGAATCCGTCGCAGTACGGATTGGACACGATCACCAGGGATCGCCCGGCAGAGTCTGACACGGTCACCATCAACTATCCCGTCGATCTGCGCTTGGTAGCTGAGTGTGTGAACTCGACGCCCGACGAGCTGCAGGATTTGAATCCGAGCCTCCTGCGCCTCACCACCCCGCGTGAAGGCAAGTTCGAACTCCACCTGCCCTCCGGGACGAAAGATCAGTACGAAACCGCGATCAATTCGATTCCCGCGGACATGCGCCTGTGGTGGCGCTATCACACGGTTCACTCCGGCGACACCCTGGCCACACTCGCCCGAACGTATCGCGTTACGGCCAAGTCAATCGCAGCCGCCAACCATCTCGACAGCACCGGCACGGAACTCGAAGCCGACGCCAAGCTGGTGATCCCCGTCACGCCCGGCAAGCATCCAGTCAGCGACACGGCAACCTACGCCCGCCGCATCACCCGCTACAAAGTTCACTCCGGCGACACCGTAGAAACCGTCGCCGAAAACTTCGGCGTTTCGCCACAGATGCTGCGCCGCTGGAACGGCATCCGCGGCAACAGCCTCAGCGGACGCCGAATCCTGGCCCTGCACCTGCCAGTTTCGCCAAGCGCGCACGACACTGAAGTGGCATCATCGCGCACCAAAGCAAAGCACCCGGCCGCCGCTCCGGCGCCCGCCGAGACCGCCACGGTGAAGCCTCCAGCCACCAAGTCCGCGCAGATCGAACGTATAGAAACGGCGCAGGCCGCCGTAGTTCGCCACAAAGTCAAAACCGGCGAGACCCTCTACTCGATCGCCAATCTTTACAAGACAACGGTCGCCGCCCTCAAACGCGACAACCGCGACGTTTCGGTCATCCGCCCCGGCATGATCCTGATCGTGCAATCCACACGCTAACAAACGCGAGGCTGCCCCCAAGGCGCTAACTTAAGGGGGAATTCCCTTGCCCCGCCCTGAACTCTCCCGGCTTATACTCGTTCGTCGAATCAGAATGCAGCCGTGCGGTGAGGTCGGGGATCGGGAAGTGCTTGCAAGCCGTGAGCAGCTGCCCCCGCAAAGGAGTTGTCCTTGTTCTTTCAGATGTTAATCCTGTGGCTTGTCTTTTTTTTGGGGCTGTTGACATGCTTCGGCGTGGCAGCGGTAGCCGAGTTTCGATCGAGCCCGAAAGCAGCCGGGCTGTTCCTGCGCATGGTCGAGATCTCGGTTGGAATCATTGCGACTTGCGCTTTAGCGTTCGGATTCCTGGCAGACGCTGGCCTTTCTCGCGCGTGGTTGAGTTGGACGATGGTGTACGTCTTAGTTCTGATGGGCCTTCTATCTTTGTTCAGCAAGTACGCTTCGCCAGCCGCGCTGATTCTTGTACTCCTTGGGAACGGAATACTGGCGTACCTGTGGTACCTCAATGGCGCCTATCATAATGTCACCGATGACCACACCGACAGCATTCACTGGGCGAATGAATTGGAGCGTGGGGCCCTACGCTTTCCCCCGACCTATGGTCCAGACGGGACCGTCTACCTCCTCAAGCCAGATGACGGCACCAGTCCAAGGGGACTCTCGCTCATGGCGTTAGCGACCGAGCTGCTGTGGCAGATTCGACCGCCCGGCGGAATCTGTACGGTACCGGCCATTGCAGACGATGGCACCATTTTGTTCGGAACCGGCACGAACGACAACACTTCCCAACCTATCTATGTCGGCCAAGGTCCAGTGTGGGCGGTTTCGCCCCAGGGCAAGAAGAAGTGGACTTATGAGTTTGCCCCTGCGACTTTCTCCCACACCCGTGACTTTGTCAGTGGGGCCGGTGTTCCGGGTAAATCGCCAGCCTGTAGCCAACCTGCGGTTGGGGCGGACGGGACCACATACTGGATGGGTCATGGCGTCTATGCGCTCGCCAGCGACGGGGCTCTGCGATGGGCCTTCGATCCCAGCGAGGACTTCTACTCCCTCGCAATCGCCGAGGATGGCTCGGTGTACGCGCTCGCCGATGGCGCCCTTTTCGCCTTAGCGCCCGATGGCATTCAGAAATGGAAATACGCGTTTGAAAAGTCGGATTATTTTGAAGGTGATCTTGCCGTTGGCACCGACGGCACCGTTTATTTCACCATTCGACACCCCGGGGGACTGGCCTCGCAGTTGATCGCTCTAACCTCTCAAGGAACGGTGAAGTGGCGTACTGAGTCTTACGAGCTTCAGGGTGGTCCATTAATAGCGTCCGACGGCACCGTATACATAACCGTATTTGTCCACATAGAGGGCGACGGAACCGCGAAGTCGGTCGTAGCCTTCGACCGCAACGGAGAAGCTAAATGGAATACCCTGAACGGAAGCAATCTGTTGCATCTCTCTTCCGATGGTACGGTCTATATCTGCTACATTCGAGACCTCTTCGCCATTAGCCCTGGCGGGAGAATGCTGTGGAAAGCGAACCTGCCCGACGATCCGTTCATTCACATTCCAACCGAAGCGGTGACCCTTGCTCCGAATGCCAAATTTTTTATCGGGGACTTCCATGGCCGACTAGGTACGCTTGACGCGCCCGCAGGATTGGCAGCGTCCGGCTGGCCCTCGCGGTTCCACGATGCTCGCAATACGGCCCGCGCCGGAGCGCGTTAGAATGCAGTGCCTCAGCTCAAGCAGTTTTGCGCTTAGGATGTGTGGGGAGGCGGGGAAATGACTTCGCCCACCGTTTCTTCTTTTTCCCCTTCCCTTTTCCCGGCCCGCTGTGATAACAGGATAGCCAGCAGTCTGTGTCCGCAGTCCTTGCAAACTGCACCGAACGTCGTGCTATAATCGCGCGCCGTTGCAGCAGAAGGTTCCGGTGGTCTTTTAAATTCTTTTGTGCCCGCAGCCAGGGAGCCCCATCCGCACCCGGCCGCCACTGAATCAGGAGGAACAATGTTCGACGATCCCACTCTCTACGCCCGTGAAGAAGACGAAGAATTCGGCGACAGCGGCGCTTACAGCGAGTCGCTGGAAGAAGATTTCGAAGAGGAAGAAGAGGAAGAAGAGTCCGGCCTGCCGACGCCCGCAGCCAGCGAGCCGACACCTGCGCCTCCGCCTCCCGCGCCCAAACCCGCGCCATCCGCCCCGAGCGGTGGCGGCGGCAAGCCCAAAGCAAAAAAGAAAGCCGCCAAGAAGCCGGCCGCCAAGAAGAAACGGGCGAAGAAGGCTCCGAAAAAAGCTGCCAAGAAAAAAGCTGCCAAGAAACCAGCCAAGAAAGCTGCCAAGAAGCCGGCGAAGAAGAAAGGCAAGAAGCGCCGTTAACCTGCGGCCTGGCCGCGACCGCCTCCTCTACACAACCCTTCAGAACCGCGCCCGAACAGGGCGCGGTTTTTTCTCGTCCAGCCCCTTGTATAATTCCCGCGCTTGCTCCAGAGGCCTTTCGATGCCAACGAAAAAGCTTGCACCGCTCTTTGTTTCTCTCTACCTGTCCGCCTGCATTCTCAGATTCCCCGCGGTCGCGCAGACCGCATCCATCCCCAAGCCGCCCGACACTCCCAGGAACCCCGTCGCCGACGAATATTTCGGCATCACCGTCACTGACGATTACCGCTGGCTTGAGAACTGGGACGACCCAAAGGTGAAGCAATGGAGCGCGGCAGAAAACGCCCGCACCCGCGAATATCTCGACCACCTGCCGGCACGCGCCGCCATCAAAGATCGCCTGAAACAGCTTATCGCCGCCGGCTCCGCGTCCTACTACGATCTGCAATTCCGCGCCGGAATGTTGTTCGCCATGAAGTATCAACCGCCGCAGCAGCAGCCCACGCTGGTCGTGCTGCGTTCCGCCGACGATCCCGCCAGCGCCCGGGTCATCTTCGATCCCAACGCCGCCAGCGCCCAGGGTTCGATCTCAATGGATTACTACGTGCCCTCCTTCGGAGCCAAGTACGTGGCGGTCGCGCTCTCGGAGAACGGCTCAGAAGATTCCTCGGCGCACATCTTCGAAGTGGCGACGGGTAAACAACTTTCTGACGTCGTCCCCCGCGTGAACTTCGCCACCGGCGGCGGCAGCATCGCGTGGAAGGCCGACAGCTCCGGCTTCTACTACACGCGCTATCCGCAGGGCAGCGAGCGCCCGCCGGAAGACGCCAACTTCTACCAGCAGGTCTACTTTCACCAACTCGGCACCGACGCCAAACACGATACCTACGTCATCGGCAAAGAATTCCCCCGCATCGCCGAAACTCTGCTGCACACCAGCGACGACGGGGACTGGCTGCTGGTCTCGGTAGCCAATGGCGATGGCGGCCAGTTCGCCCACTACCTGATGGATTCCGACGGCAAGTGGACCCAGCTCACCCACTTCGAAGACGGAATCGTCTCGGTAAAGTTCGGCGTCGACCCGGCGCTCTACCTGCTTTCGCGCAAAGATGCTCCGCGCGGCCAGATTCTGCGTCTGCCGCTCTCGCACCTCGACCTCGCACAGGCCAAAGTAGTCGTTCCGCAAACTCCCGGCGGCGGCGACGAAAGCAACCGCGCTTCCATTCAAGATTTCGTGCCAGCCTGGGATCGCCTCTACGTGATCGACATCATGGGCGGCCCCTCGCGGGTGCGCATCTTCGGAAGAAAAACTTCCGAGCGCGGCCAGCGCGGCCCAGCGCCGCTTGAAGCCATGGGAGAAGTGCCTCTGCCCCCAATCTCGGCCGTCGGCCAGGTGGTTTCGACCGGCGGCGGCGACGCGCTTTTCTACACTTCCACCTACATCACCCCAGCTGCCTGGTACCACTTTGACGCGACCGAGGGTAAAGCCACCCGCACGGCGCTCGTCGAAACTTCTCCCGTAAACTTCGACGATGCCGAAGTGCTGCGAGAGTTCGCCGTTTCGAAAGACGGCACCCGCGTCCCGGTAAACATCATTCGCCGCAAAGGCACCCGGCTCGACGGCACGAACCCCACCCTGCTCTATGGCTACGGCGGCTTCGGCATCAGCGAGGAGCCGTTTTTTCTCGGATCGTTCGCACGCCTCTGGCTCGATCAAGGGGGCATCTACGTCGACGCCAATCTGCGCGGCGGCGCCGAATACGGCGAGGAATGGCACCTGGCCGGCAACCTCACGCGCAAACAGAATGTCTTCGACGATTTCCTGGCCTGCGCGCAATATTTAATCGACCAGAAATACACTTCGCCCGCGCATCTCGCGATTCTCGGCGGCAGCAACGGAGGCCTGCTGATGGGCGCAGCCTTCACCCAGCGCCCTGACCTGTTCCGCGCGGTCGTCTCCGAAGTCGGAATCTACGATATGCTGCGCGTCGAACTTGACCCCAACGGCACATTCAACGTCACCGAGCTCGGCACCGTGAAAGATCCCGACCAATTCAAGGCGCTTTACGCCTACTCGCCCTACCATCACGTGAAAGACGGCACGGCCTATCCCGCGATTTTGATGTCCACGGGAGAAAACGATCACCGCGTCAATCCCATGGAGTCGCGCAAAATGATTGCACGTCTGCAGGCAGCCGACAGCTCCGGCCATCCCTTCCTGCTGCGCACCTCATCGAACGCCGGACACGGGTACGGCACCGCCCTCGACGAACAGACCGAAGAACAGGCTGACGAGCTCAGCTTTTTGTTTGATCAGCTGGGGATTCAGTATTCAGACGGGCAGCTGAAATGAGGAAGACTGCGCCGACGAATTGGGCGCAGCTAATCTCGACATTCGATGCCTAGTATCGCTACTTCTTCGCGCCCACCGCGCCCAGGCACTTGCCGTACAGCTCGAGTAAGTGATCGGCATAGTCCTCCGGCTTGGAGGCCGAGCCGCCGCCGCTAAAGCCGACGCCTCCACTGCTGGCGACCTTGCCGTAACCCGTGGTCATTGCGATGAACTTCATCAGATCGAGTGCGATATCTTCATTACGGCGCCCAGCGCCCGAACTTGTGCCGGCGGCTTCGTCCATGATTCCCTCTCCTGTTCCTCTCGCAGATATGACCGGGATCTCGTCGTCTTCAAAATCATCGTCGTCGAGGTAGTGCATGATGCAAATAACTCCGCCAGCGATGATAGCAGGGACGGACCTCAGACGTCAGACGTCGGCCCGCGCGTCTTGGGTCTGAGGTCTGAGGTCCGAAGTCTGCCCCCGAGTCCGCTCCTACCCCAGCCGCATTTTTTCCGCCAGCCGCCGCACCCGCTTGCCGTAAATCGCGCCGTGGATTCCGAGGACCGGGCCGAGTACGAAGTACCACCATCCCGCGAATTCTGGACTCACGTACGACAACGCGAACGATGCGGCGCCAACGACTGCCATGATGGCGTTCTGCTGAATCTCCATGCGCGTCTGCAGCGTCTCCACGGGATTCAGTTCGAGCACGCTCCGCAGTTTGTAGGCGTGGAAGTACATCAGGGCAAACAGCGAGAAGACCGCGGTAAACCCAGTGGCGTAGACGCGCATGAGCACCTCGGTTTCATGCAATCCCAGGCCACGCGCGATGTCACTGCCGGTCAACTGCGAAAACACGAGAGTAAAAACAAATTTCAGCGGATACACATAGAACAGGACCAGGAACAACAGAACGACATTCAGAAACACCGTATACGGATCTTCCAGCCCAAATCGTCGCGAAAAGTGGTAGTGCGCTAGCCAGATCATCACCAGTTGCGCGAAGCATACGGCAAAGGGCAGGAATCCGCGCATGGCCGCCATCATTTCCGCGTAACTGCGCGGCACTTCCAGCGACACCACCAACAGGGTCAGGGCGAAGCCGAATACCACGTCGCAAAAAGCCTCGAGCCGCGTGATCTCGCCTCCCCGCCAGCGAAAATAGCGCTCAGGCAGCAAACCGCGACGATGCTCAGCGGGAAAGCTCTCGAATGCCGCGGGAACGTGAGAATCCGCCGGGGAAAGATGGTCCGGCGAAGCATGGCGTTTGGCCTGGTGGCTCATGGCCTAGGATTTTCTCTTTTCACTCGCCGGTTGGCAATCGAGAAACTGCTGCTCGGTTGGCTTCCCTTGTCCGTGCATCATCCTGCGCAGGTTTGTCATCCTGAGCGAAGCGAAGGACCTATGCAACCCTCTGCCCTATCTACGCTGCCAGCAATTGCATGGGTCCTTCGCTTCGCTCAGGATGACAAGGCAATGTTTAGGCGCGAAGCCGCTACCTCTTCACCTCGCTCATCAGTCCCAGCAAATTCCCTTCCGAGTCGCGAAAGAACGTCATCCACAAATCATGATCGGGCATTTTCGCGATCAGGTGAGGCTCATCTTCAAACTGCACGCCCTTCTCTTTCATCGAGGCGTGCGCAGCTTGAATGTCGGGCGCGGCAAAATAAAGAATCGAGCTGGGATGATCGAACTCGGGCTTCTCCGGCCGGCTCAGCATCAGACGCACTCCGCCGCAGTCGAAAAACGCGAGCCCCGGC
>Ga0209274_10000849_pt1 | contig 16506 bp, 12 predicted proteins | sample HubBroMetageREF1_FD_188343 | JGI IMG/M metagenome (GOLD analysis project Ga0209274, IMG submission 188343) | Reference soil microbial communities from the Hubbard Brook experimental Forest, New Hampshire, USA - Hubbard Brook CCASE Soil... | ecosystem: Environmental > Terrestrial > Soil >...
CGGCTACCTACCGCGCCATGATTGATCTGGCACGTGTGGCGTGGGGGCAAAAAAACGCGACGTTCCGACAGGTATTCACGTCGCGCTTCATCCCGGGAGGCAGCCACGAGCAACTCGACTGGTTCAACGAGCTCTGCCTCAGGTCAACGGACGGCGAGACCGCTGCCCGTCTATTCGAGGCGCGTGCCGTCCTGGACATTACGGAGCTGCTGCCGAAGGTGCGAACACCCACCTTGGTTCTGCATGCGCGCGACGATGAGGTGGTCCAAATTGAGGAAGGCCGACTACTTGCGACAGCGATCCCCGGAGCCGAATTCATCGAACTGGATTCACGCAACCATGTTCTGCTTGAGAACGAACCAGCGTGGCAGCGGTTTCGCGAGGCCGTGCTGCCGTTTTTGAGGCCACATGCGGCGGCAACTGATCCCATATTCGCGGCACTGTCGCCGCGCGAGCGCCAGGTGCTGGCGCTGATGTACGACGGCCTGAGCAACATCGATATCGCGGAACGCCTTAAGATCAGCGATAAGACGGTCCGCAATCACGTATCCAACGTTTTCGACAAGCTAGGTGTTTGGTCCCGTGCACAGGCGATCGTTTTCGCGCGCGAACACGGCTTCGGCCGCTGAAGCGGGCCACACGGACCTTCGAGGATTCCGCAAGCTGTGCCCGCCGGGGGCGCCGACCCATCAAGACGGTGGGGAGGGAATCAGCGCACGACCTCCGTTACCGTCACCGACTGGTGACTGTGTGCCATTACCTGCTGGGCCGGCAGGTCCCAGCCGTGCGGAAAGAGCTCCCGCGCATTCCGCCGGTAGATCTTGTCGATCATTTCGCGCGGCAGGTGCAAGCCGTGGAACGGCGCGTCGAAGTCGTCCGAGTGCATGATGTCGGCAGTGGCGAGGAAGCGCCAGTCCGCAATCCAGTCGGCGTGCACAGCGGCGACCGCGGCGGCTTCTGTATCGCCGGGGCCGTAGGCGTCATCACTTCCGTAGAGAATGCGGTCCTGGTAACGGATCAGGAACTGACGCACCTTGTCGTGCCGGCTCGCCGCCTGGTACTCGAGGTGCACCATGCGTGCGGCGACATCGACGCGCGCATTGGGGAAGCGATCGAGGAAGTCCGCGACCTTGTCCACGTCCCACTCGAGCGATGCGAGGTGAACTGAGTCGAACACGAGCTTGGGATGCGCGCGCAGCATCCGGTCGCGCGCCGCCAGAATGGCGTCGTGCGAAGGCATCTCGGGATGCTGGTACATGTAGTACTGCGGATGCGCGCGAAAGTATTCCAGGTCGGAGCGCACCGTCATCTTCTCGGGCGGCAGCCAGCAGTTGAGGGGCTCGGCCTGATGTCCCAGCAGCACGATATGCTCCCGTTCCAGGTGCGCGATCACGGGCTCGAGCCGCGGATCATCCGGCATCACGTAGCTGCCGTCCGGGTCGCGCAGCGTCATGCCGATGTTCTTCCAGATCTTCACGCCCACCGCTCCCTGCGCCATGTCGGCATCGATGTCGCGCACCGCGGACTCGCTCCAACCCGGCGCGCCGAAGCCCTTGACCGAGAAGGTGGTCGCGAACGCGACCCGTCCCGGATAGCGTGCGCGCAGCGACAGCGCATCGCGCCGCTGCTCGTTGATGGGCGGGTAATCGGGGTAGTCGACGTCGATCGTAAGGATGCGAAAGTGGTCGGCGATGACCTGCACCATCAGGTGATCCGCCGGCCCATGCACGTGCATGTGCGCGTCGATTTTCTCGACGTGGGTGAAGTCGCTCATGCTGTAGTAGCGCACGCTGGATGACTGGCCGGACGTGGGCGCTGCCTGCTTCTGCGCCACGGCGGCGGCCGCGGAGGCGGCGAGCGCCGTCGGCGCAACTACCCACAGTGCGAGCAAGGCGAGACTCCGGCCGGCGCCCGGGGACGCGGTAATCCTGGTTCCGGTGATCAAACGAGTCGCACCTCGACGCCGCGCGCGCGCAGCTGCTCGACGGCCTCCGGCGGCGCTGCGCGGTCGGTGATCAGCATGTGCAGCTGCTCGATGCGCGCGATGAGTGAGATGTTGTGGCGCGCGAATTTGGAGGCGTCGGCCACCACGACGACCTGGCGGGCCATCTTGATCATCTTGGCGTTGAGCTCGGCCTCGGCGAGATGCGGTGTCATAACGCCGATACGCGGATCGACCCCGTCAGCGCCGAGATACAGGCGGTCGGCCTGCAGCGCATCGAGCGCCGCCTCCGCCATCGGCCCGGTGAGGGAGTTGGACTCGCGGCGCAGGATCCCGCCGGGGATAATGAGCCGCACCGCCGGCACGTCGCTCAGGATCGCGGCGATGTTGAGCCCGTTGGTGATGACGTTGATCGATTTGAGATCGAGGCTGCGGATGCGGCGCGCGATCTCGGCGGTCGTGGTGCCGGAGTCCAGGATGAGGCTCTCGCCGTCCTTGATCAGTGCGGCGGCGGCCTCAGCGATGCGTAGCTTCTCCGCCCGGTGCTGCAGCTGTTTGACGTCGAGCGGCTGATCGACGTCCGACAGGTTGAGCGCGCCACCGTGAGTGCGGGTGAGCGCGCCCGCAGATTCGAGCGTCGACAAATCGGCGCGGATCGTGACCTGGGAGGTGCCGAAGCGCACCGCCAGCTCCTCGACCGTGACGCGCCCCTCTTCGCGCAGCAGCTCGCAGATGCGCCGCCGACGCTCACCGATCAAGAGGTCACGTTCGATTGCCTGCACCATCAGATGGGTATCGCCTCGAGGACCTGGAAGTGCTCGAAGGCGAGCTGTAGCGGGCCGCCCGCTGTGGTGACCTCGTCGAGTTCGCGGTCGTTGAAATAGTCGCGGATGCGATAGCGGCTTGCGGTGAGCCCGCGGAGCGTCACCGGTCCCTGCCAGCTCTTGGCGTAGAACGCGTAGTACATCCGCCCGGACTTCTCGACCGCATGGGCCTCGGGCCTGTCGAAGCCGATGTCGTAGAGTTCGCCGCGATAGTTGCCCTTGGGCAGCAGCCGCTCGTTATACAGAGCGATCCACTTGCGCCACAGCGCCTCACGCTCGGGCGTAAGAAGAAAGGAGTCCTTGGGCTTCGGGTCCCTGGGCCAGGTGAACTTGGTCGAGACGATACCGCCGATCCCGACGGTGGAGGCGAAGTCATCACCGCCGTCGCTCAGCTCCACGTGATCGCCGGCGAACGCGGCACTCGGGCCCACGAGGGCCTTGAGTGTCTTGCCCTTGTGGCGCACCTGCCAGGAAGACTCGGGGTCGGAAGCCGGCGCCTGGTTCCAGGCGGGCGTATTGAAGAAGGAGTAGCAGGTGCCGCAGGTACAGAGCTCCATCACTGTTTGGCTGTCGAGCTTCATGGCGGTGGCATACATCGCGCGCAGCAGCTCCGGGAGCTTCTCCACAGATTCCTCGGGGCGGGCGTGTCCGTGCGCCGGGTTGTAGCAGGGCGCCACACCGTTGAGGTGCTGGCCGTCGATCTTCAGTCCCGCGAATCCCCACTCGCCGAGGAAGCGGCGCACGAGTGCCTCGGCGTGGGCGACAGTCTTAGGATACGCCGGACACAGATAGAAACTGTTCCACCAGCTGACGAGCTGCGGCGCGCCTTCCTTGTCCAGCAGCAGCATGTCGACGTGATCGTGCAGCAGATCGGAGCCCGGCGCGGCGGCGAGCGGCGCAACCCACAGCCGCGGCTTGAGCTGCTGCGCGCGGATGGCGCCGACCAGACGCTTGAAATCCTCACTGCCGCGCGGAAACTTGGCCTTGTCCGGCTGCCAGTCGCCGACATTCGTCTGCCAGCCATCATCGATCACAGCCCAGCGCAGACCTAAGTCGCGCACCTTAGGCAGCGTACTCTCGATGAGCTCCGGCGTGCACTGGCGCTCGTAGCCCCAGGCGCACCAGATTCCCTCGTAGGCCGCCTCGGGCGATTGCGGGGAAACGAGGCCTTGCTCGCGCATGACGCGCCGGTAGGCATCGAGGGTCGCGAAGTAGTCTCCGGTGTGTGTGGCGATGAAGCTTCTGGGGGGGGCCAGCCGCTCGCCGGGAGCCAGAGAGCGCTCGAGCGTGCCGCTGATCGCAAGCCGCGCGCCGTGCTCGCTGCGCGAAACCGGTAGCGAGACGAGCCGCGGCACCTTCTCCAGGTGTCCGACGGCGAGGCCGCGGTCACGCCGCCAGACATCCACGATCGGCGTGCCGCCACCATAGTCGGAGGCGGTCATGCCCATGAAATTCTGCTGCGAGAAGCCGGCCTTCATCGGCTGCACCCAGTCGCGGCGGTCCTCGTGCGTGCTGCCGCAATAACACCAGAACGGCGGCTCCTCCTGCCCGGCGTGCGCCGCGGGCGTCGCATCCGCCGCGAGCAGCTCGAGGTCGGCCACCCGCCAGCCGCGCACGACGACGGGCTGCGTTGAAACGTTGCGCCACGAGACCTGGTAGAAGGCGAAACCCGGATAACGAGCGTAGAGCTCGATGCGGACCGTCTTCTCGATCCCGGGCGCCGCCACGCCAGTGAGCGTCACTCCCGTGCCACCGCCGTAGCGACCCTCGAGCGGCTCGCGCGTGGCGTGCAGCTTTGGGAAGCGCTCGATGCGGCGTCCATCCGCGAGCAGGAGAGAGTCGGGCGCGGCCCAGACCGTGAGCGCCGTCGGTGACTCGGCCGCTCGCACGTGCGACACCCTGAGGCGAAGCGAGGAGTCGAGCTCGAGTCGTAGCGCGGAGTCGGCAATCGCAACGACGTCAGCAGCGGCGTTCGTGGCGCTCGCCGCGGCGGCTTGGTCTGCGGGCGCGGTCATCGCTGGAACAAGCGCCCGAGCGGTGAGCATTCGCGATGCCACGCCGGCGCCTGCGACCAGCTTCAGGAATCGACGACGGCTGCTGCGAGCGCGGCTCACACCTTTGACCTTCTTCCTTCTATATGGGGGAGTCTATCCAATGAACTCGCTGGTCCCGACTCTCAGGCCTTGACAGATACGAAAGATTTCGAAATAGTGTAGAAAATAAAACGAAAAATCAATGCACGGAACGGGGTTTCGTTTTATTTCGATCTGACGAGCGCAGGGGAGTGCAGGGGGAACGCAGGGGGATCATTTGAATCCGCGCGGCCGCGGTGCTGTGTGTGCGCCGTGGGTCCGCCGCTTTGGGGGGGCATCCGTGAATCGGCGCGCCGGGCTGAGCTTCGCGCTCGTGACGACCGTGTTCTGGGGCGTGTGGGGCGCGTTCGCCGGTCGCCCGGCCGAGAACGGCTTTCCGGACACGCTCGTGTACGTCGTCTGGGCGTTCACGATGATCCCGCCGGCGCTGTACGCGCTGCAGCACGTCGGCTGGCGGCTCGAGCGCGATCGGCGCTCGATGCTCCTCGGCGCGGTGATCGGCTTCACCGGCGCGGGCGGCCAGATGCTGCTGTTTCACGCGTTGCGCACCGGGCCGAGCTATCTCATCTTTCCGCTCATCGCACTCTCGCCGGTGGTGACGATCGCGATGTCGGTCGCGTGGCTCAAGGAGCGCGTGAGCTGGATTGGCGCGCTCGGCATCGCCGTCGCGCTGGTGTCGCTGCCGCTCTTTGACTACGAGCCGGGTGAGAAGGCGAGCGGCTTCGGCGTCGCTTGGTTTGTGTACGCGCTCATCATTCTGTTTGCCTGGGGCGTGCAGGCCTTCTTCATGAAGCTCGCCAACCGCTCGATGAGCGCCGAAAGCATCTTCGTGTACATGGCCCTCACCGGGCTGGCGCTGATTCCCGTCGCTCTCTACATGACGGACTTCTCGACGCCGATCAACTACGGCCTGAGCGGCCCGGGGCTCGCCGCGATCACCCAGATCCTGAACGCGGTCGGTGCGCTCACCATCGTCTACGCCTTCAGGTACGGCAAGGCGATCGTGGTCTCGCCGCTCGCCAACGCCGGCGCCCCGCTCATCACGGCGCTCATTGCGCTCGCGCTGCTGCACATCGTGCCGCAGGGGCTGAAGCTCGCCGGCATGGCGTTCGCCTGCGCGGCGGCGGCGCTGCTCGCCATCGAGCCGGAGGGTGAGGCGTGAGAGTACTGCTCGATCTGGTGCGGCGCCATCGCGCCGGCGAGCCGGTCGGGATCTCGTCCGTCTGCTCGGCGCACCCGCTGGTGCTCGCCGCAGCCCTGCAGCATGCGCACGCGCTCGGCGGCCATGCGCTCATCGAGGCAACCTCCAACCAGGTCAATCAGGACGGCGGCTACACGGGCTGGCGGCCGGCGGCCTTTCGCGATCTCGTGTGGGCCATGGCCGATGACATCGGCCTGCGGCGCGAGCGGGTGCTGCTCGGCGGCGATCACTTAGGTCCCAACTGCTGGCAGTCGCAACCCGCGCGCTCCGCCCTCGAGCGCGCCGCGACCCTGGTGCGCGAGTACGTCAACGCGGGCTTCCGCAAGATTCACCTCGATTGCTCGATGTCCTGCAGCGACGATCCGCGCTTGCTCGCTGACGATGCGATCGCGGAGCGCACTGCGACGCTGTGCGCCGAGGCGGAAGACGCCTGGCGCCGTGCCGGAGGGGATGCTCCGGTGTACGTGATCGGCTCGGAGGTCCCCACTCCCGGCGGCGCGCACGAGACGCTCGAGACCCTCGCGGTCACCGAGCCGCAGGACGCGCGCGCCACGATCGCTGCGCATCGCACCGCTTTCCTCGCCCACAGGCTCGACGCCGCGTGGGAGCGCGTCATCGGCCTCGTCGTGCAGCCGGGCGTCGAATTCGATCTCGATGGTGTCATCGAGTATGTGCCCGAGAACGCCAAGGCCTTGAGTGGCTGCCTCGCGAAGGAGCCGCATCTGGTGTTCGAGGCGCACTCCACCGACTACCAGCCGCAGGAGGCCCTCGCCGCGCTGGTGCGTGATCACTTCGCCATCCTCAAGGTGGGACCGGCGCTCACCTTCGCGCTGCGCGAAGCCGTGTGGGCGCTGGACAGAATAGAGTGCGAGTGGCTCGGCGAAGAGCGCAGTTCCCGGGTGCGGGAGACTCTGCTCGGCGCGATGCGCGCCGACCCGCGGCACTGGAACAAGTACTACCACGGCGAAGGGCGTGAACTCGAGCTGCAGCTCGAATACAGCCTGAGCGACCGCATCCGCTACTACTGGCACGTGCCCGCGGTTGCGGACGCAATGTCACGCCTCGAGGGCGCCTTCAATGCCGGCACGCCGCCGCACGGGCTCCTGCGCCAGTACCTGCCGTCGGGTTGCGAGCTGCTGCACCGTGGAGCGACGCAGCCGAGCCTCCAGGATCTCGTCATCCATCACATCCGGGAAGTGCTCACACAGTACTCGCGCGCCTGCGACCCGCAGGCGGACAAGACCAGAGGATCCTCACGATGAAAACCCAACCGGCCGCATGGATCGGACGCAAGGCCCCGACGGTGCTGTTCGCGCTGTTCCTCATTCTCAGCGCGGGAGTCACCGCGCGCGCAGCGGATGGGAGCGCCGCGGCCGATACGGCGGCCCAGGGTGCAGCGAGCGGGGCGACAACCGATCAGGCTGCCGCGAGTGGACAGGGAGCCGCTGCCGTGAGCGCCGCCACGCCCTCCCCGAACGAGGAGAAGCTGCAGACGGTGGTGATCACCGGCCTGCGGGCGAACCTCGAGAAGGAGATCGAGGACAAGAAGCTCGCGCCGGTCGTCATGGACTCGATCGATTCCACCGAGCTCGGTCGTTTCCCCGACGATGACGTCGCCGATTCCCTGAGCCACCTTCCCGGTATCACCATCAATCGCACCACGGGCGGGGAAGGCATCAGCATCTCGGTCCGGGGCCTGACCTCCCAGTACAACATCGTCACGCTCAACAACCGCATCCTCGCGAGCGATGACGACGGCCGCGATCTTGCGTTCGACGTGCTGCCCGCGGAACTCATCAGCGGCGCGGACGTGCTCAAGTCGCCGCAGGCCTCTGCGGTCGAGGGCTCGATCGGCGGCACGGTGGACCTGCACACCCCGAGCGCCTTCGACAATCCGGGTTTCCACGCGGGCGCGCACGCCGAGGGCAATTACAACGACATGTCGCACCTGCACGGCAACAAGTACTCGCTGTTCGTCGAGGACACGCTCGCCGGCAACACGCTCGGCTTCGTGCTAGGAGGGGTGCACTCGGACAACAACATCCGTACCGACTCGCTCAACGCCAACAATCAGAACATCTACGGCCCGACCACCTATCCGTACGCGGGCGGTCCGGGGTCGGTGCCGGTGGTCGCGAGCCCCTGCTGCATCACCTTCGGCTCGATCTTCGACGACAAGAAGCGCGATGCACTCTCGGGGAACCTCGATTGGCGCCCGAGCGAGACCTTCAGCATCAAGGCCGACGGGCTGTGGACGCACTTGAACGACCCGCAGATCGGCTACAACGAGTCGTACTACTTCCCGGCCAATCCCGACGGCACGCCGTATGCGAACAACGCGGTGGTGCAGAATGGGGTCATTACCGCGGTCAGCGTCAATGAATTCCAGCCGGAGATGGTCAACAACACCCAGAACCGGCAGGTGACCACTTACGAGTTCGGACTCAATGCCAAGTGGAAACCGCTCGATCGGCTGACCTTCGATATCGATGCCTACCGCTCAACGGCCAGCCGCCCCGAGGGAGGTCAGGATACCTTCGTGACGGCGGGGCTCGTTAACGACGCACCGGTCGCCGAGGACATCCTCAACTTTGCCGACGTCCCGAACAGCCTGCCGAACCTCAACGTGGTGGTCCCGCCTGGCCAGCTCGGCCTCAGCGCCTGTCCCAAGGGCTCGGCGAGCACCACCAACCCCGGCTACTGCTCGTACACCGCGCTCATGAACTCGGGGTTCCTCAACAACAACGACTACTGGTCGACTCATTACGTGGGGCTCAACGGCTACTCGGTGCACGATGCGATCAACGGCTTCACGCTGGACGGTGCTTGGGACGTCAACCACGGCTTCTTCGACCGGCTGCAGTTCGGCACGGGCTACACCAGCCGCGACAAGAGCCGCTACGACAGCAGCAACGACTGGACCAACGGCTCGGGTCAGTACGGCACGCTCTATCAGACCGCGGGCTGCCCGATACAGTGCAGCCCGTACTCCTTCGGGTCGCAGGGGTTCGGCGTCGTCTCGATGGTGCAGATCCCGAACTTCATGCAGGGCGCGGGCGGTTCCTACCCGCTGATCCTGCCGCAGCTCAACGTCTCGCAGCTGCTCGGGTTCCTGCAGAGCCTCAACGGCAAGCCAAACCCGCAGACTTGCCCTCCGACCCCGTGCACGCCGTTCAATTTCGCGCTGACGCTCCCGCAGGTGAACCCGTACAACTCCTATGAGGTGACGGAGAAGACGCTCACCGGCTACATCCAGGCGGACTTCGCCGCGAGCCGCTGGTCGGGGAACCTGGGCGTCCGCGTCGTGCACACGACGACCACGGCCGACACCGCGTCCGCTGTCCCAGACGCGCTGTGGACGCTGCAGCCGGCCAGCAGCACCACCCCGACCTGGACCGTGCTCTACGGCAACAGCCAGCCGATCGGTGCCAACGGCAGCTACACGATGGCGCTGCCGTCAGCCAACCTTGCCTACTGGCTGGTGTCGCATGAACTGCAACTGCGGGTCGCGCTCGCCGAGACCATGTCGCGGCCGGACCTGGACCAGCTGGCGCCGACCTCCTCCAACAATGCGATCAACGGCACGCCGCAGCTGTTCTACAACGGCACCGCGGGACTTAAGCCCGTCAAGGCCGAGCAGGCCGATCTCTCGATCGAGTGGTACTACGGCCCGCACGCGGCGCTCACCGCCGCGGTGTTCGCGAAGAAGCTCACGGATGACATCTACACGGCCGTGGAGTCGAACGTGAACTTAGGCACGCTGCAGTACTTCGGCGGGCAGCCGGGCACCGTCCCCGGAATACCGTTCCCGTGGACGGTTTCGGAGCCGGCCAACGGCGCCGAGAGCACCTACTCGGGCGTCGAGCTCACCTGGGAGCACATCATGGAGAACGGCTTCGGGGCGCGCGTGCAGTTCACGGCCACCCGGACCCGGAGCTACGATCAGTACGGCAACTTCGCCGGCGCTATCAATGCGGCGCCGCCGACCACGTTCTCGATCGGGCTGCTCTATGAGAAGGGACCCTGGGCGGCGGATGTCAACTGGGACCATCAGTCGAGTTTCGAGTCGGAGTGCAGCCAGTGCACCGAGGTGCCGGGGTGGCCCGCGATCTCCAATGCCTTCGACTGGGTCACGGCGAGCCTGCACTACCACTTCGGCCGGGGCTTCGAGGTGTACACCGAGGGCAAGAACCTCACCAACTCGGTGGCACGCACCTACCTCAACGGCAATCCGCTGCTCCCCTGGGCGCCGGGCCAGAACATCGGCCAGAGCTCGAGCGGCGTCGGCTACGGCTACAGCGCCTATGGGCGTACCTACGTCCTCGGCGTCGCCTACCACTATTGAGGGGAGGGCAACGTGAGTGAGCAAAGGGAAGCGCTTCCACCCACCGCGGCGCAGCTGGTCGCGAGCGGCGCCGGCGCGACGGCGCGGGAGATCACACAGCAACCGCAGGTGTGGCCCGAGATCGTGCGGCTGGTCGCGGGTGATGGCGCGCTGCACGCCTTCCTTACCCCACTGCTCAACGATCGGGAGCTGCGCATCGTCCTCACCGGCGCCGGCAGTTCTTCGTTCGTCGGCGAATGCCTAGCGCCTGCCATCGCGCGCTCGGGCGCTCTGCGCGCCGAGGCGCTCGCGAGCACTGACATCGTTGCCGGGCCGGCCAGCACGCTCGCCGCGGGCAGACCTACCCTCATGGTGCACTTCGCGCGCTCCGGCAACAGCCCCGAAAGCCTCGGGGCGCTGAATCTCGCCGAGGAGCGCATCGCGCGCTGTGCGCATCTCATCGTGACCTGCAACCGCGAGGGCGAGCTCTACCGCCGGGTGGGGGCGCTGCGCAAAGCGCACGCGCTGCTCCTGCCCGAAGCCTGCAATGACCAGGGCTTCGCTATGACCTCGAGCTTCACCGGCATGCTGCTCGCCGCAGCGCTCGCACTCGGTGTGGTGCCGGTGAGTGAGGCGCGCGCCGCACGGCTCGGGCAGCTCGCGATGCGTGTCATGAGCCCCGATCTCGCGCTGCTCACGAGTCTGGTGCGCGCGCAGTTCGAGCGGGTCGCCTATCTCGGCAGCAACGAGCTCAAGGGACTGGCGCGCGAAGCGGCGCTCAAGATGCTCGAGCTCACCGATGGGGGCGTTGTGTCGGTGGGGGATGCGCCGCTCGGCTTCCGTCACGGGCCGAAGACGATCCTCAACGGCAGCACGCTGGTCGTGCTGTTCCTCAGCAACGACGCCTATACGCGTCGCTACGAGCTCGATCTGCTCATGGAACTGCGCCGTGACGGGGTGGCGGGACGCGTGATAGCGCTCGCGAACGCGCCCGGTGTCGCGGAGCACAGCGACACGCTCGGGCTTCACGACGGCGCGGCCGAACCGCTCTCCGACCTCGAGCTCGCTCTTCCCTATGCGGTGTTCGCCCAGTCGCTCGCGATGCTGCGCTCGTTGTCCCTCGGGCTCACGCCCGACAGTCCGAACGCCGCGGGCACGGTGAGCCGTGTCGTGCAGGGCGTCTCCCTCTATCCGTACAGCGGTACCTGATGAAGCTCTTTCTCGGTGTCGACGGCGGCGGCAGCAAGACACGCTTTCTCCTCATCGATGAGGAGGGTCACGTGCTCAGCGCTCACACCGAGGGGTCGGCGTACTACCTCGAGATCGGTCTGGAGGCGCTGCAAGCCATGCTGACGCGCGGGATCCAGACGACGCTCGAGCGCGCCGGTGTCGCGCCCTCCCACCTCAGCTACGCGTTTCTCGGTCTTCCGGCCTACGGCGAGGACCGATCGCTCCTCACGGAGCTCGATGCCGCCCCCTCCCTGGCGCTGCCGCAGGTGCGCTACCGTTGCGGCAACGACATGGTGTGCGGCTGGGCAGGTGCGTTGGCCGGCGCGGACGGCATCAACATCGTGGCGGGCACGGGCTCGATCGCCTACGGCGAGTATGGCGGCCGCACCGCTCGCGCCGGCGGCTGGGGTGAGCTGTTCAGCGATGAGGGCTCGGCGTACTGGCTGGCGCGCGAGGGGCTGCGGCTGTTCTCGCGCATGAGCGACGGCCGCACACCGCGCGGCCCGCTCCACGAGCGGGTGCGGCGCTACTTCGGGCTGCAGGACGATCTTGACCTGTGCGCGACCGTGTACGGCAAGAGCGTCGCGCAGCGCAGCCAGCTCGCCAAGCTCTCGAAGCTGGTGGCGGAAGCGGCGGGGGCGGGGGATGAAGCCGCGCGCGCCCTGTTCGCGCAGGCCGTCGTCGAGCTCGCCGATATTGTCGATGCGGTGCGCGCGCAGCTCGAGGTCCCACCCGAGGAGGAGCTGCCGGTGTCCTACTCGGGCGGTCTCTTTCGGCTAAGCGATCTGCTGCTCAAGCCGCTCGAGGCCACGCTCGTGCGCCGCGCACAGCGCTACCGCTTCCTGGCCGCGCGGCTGCCGCCGGAGGCCGGAGCGGCGCTGCAGGCCGCCCGCCTGAGCGGCGCGCCGCTCAGCGCACCGAGCATCGCGGCGCTCGAATCCGCGATGCACGCTCAGAGCGTCTGAGCGATTGGAGGCGTGGGCGGCCCGGACGCCCCGCACGGGATTGCGATCGAGGAGGCGGCGTCTGCAAAGGCGCCTCTAGCGCGGACTCACGCGCCGCGCACTTGCCAGCTCGTTCCACCTCTGAGCGTTCAGACCCATCACGAGGAGCCACAGGAACACCGACAGTTCCGCGAGCGCGCCGGCGGCCAGATTGTAGGGGGAAAGATGCTTCACGAGCGGGTTTGACAGCCAGGTCAGCCACGCCAGACCGGCTAATGCCATCAGCGCGCCGAGAGCACGCGGAAGGAAGGTCGCCCTGAAAATGAGGTAGCCGATGAGGAGGCAATAGAATCCGGCGAACACTATGGCGACATTCACGCCCAGAGGTTGCAATCGAAGAGCCTCGAAGGTGAGCCCCACGAGCCCGAAGTACGCAGCGAGCAAAGAGAGGCTGCGGTTCACCGGCTTGAAGATGTCATAGAGGAGCAGCGTCACAACAACCATACCCAAAACCGCGACGAGGCCCCCTGAGAAATTTAAGCTGCCGCGAGCAAAGAGCTCGGTGAGTGCCGCCATCAGGAAGCTGAGCAGGTAGAGGCCACCAGCAATCCGCGCCTTGAGACGCGGCGACGCGCCTGCAATCCGGTCCATCACTGCTGCTGCGCGCATACTCTTTCCTCACTTCATGCGAGTTATCAAAACGATGTCACACCGCTAAGGGCGATGGACGGCGGCTGCTCCGCTGGCCTGCTCCTTCCATCGCGGAATATTCACTCCTTTCACGATGAGCCACAGCATCAGCGAGGCTTCCGCGAGGAAGCCCAGGATCTGCAGGTACGTGGAGAGCTGGCTTGCGAGCGGGGACAGAAGAATCAACCAACCCACACCCGCTAACGCCATCAGCACGCCTAGAAATCGGGGCAAGAAGATGGACCTGAGGATGAGGTAGCCAATCAGGAGACAATAGGGCCCGAAGAATGTCAGGCTGCTGATTTTGTAGGGAGCGAGGTTAAAGAGGCCAAGAACATCGTTGGCGCATCCGACGAGGCTGAAAACCGCCGCGAGCAGCGAGAGGTTCCTGTTCACCGGCCTAAACAGGAAATAGAAGAGCAACGTCACCGCAATATAGAACGCATACGCGATGAGGTTGACGGCGTCAAATACAACAAGCCGGCCTCGGCCAACGAAGACCTCGGCGGATACTGCCGTCAGAAAGTAGAGCAAATAGACGACACCGGTAATCCTTGCGTTTCCTCGTGGTGGCGTTGCGTCGGCACTAGCGGTCATACGTGCAGCGGACTGTATGGCGAATGCCCGCTAATTGGAATGCGGTCTCCCTAAGCGGATGATCGGCGCTGGCCGCTAGCTGACGGATCGAGCGGGGTGGTCCGTGCCGGCGTAAGCTCAGGTTTGGTGGCCGCGACCGGGCATTGATTCGTGGAGAGCTGGTAAATGCATATTGGCCTTATCGGAGGAATTGGCCCTGCGGCGACTGATTTTTACTATCGGCGCCTGATTTCAACGTTTGCCAGCAAGAAGGCGGCGCTTGAGCTGACGATCGTGCATGCCGACACACCAACGCTCCTCGGCAATCTCGCAAGTAATGACGCCGCTACCCAAGTCGCCATCTTTATGAAGCTGACTAACCGCCTGGCGGCGGCGGGGGCCGAGTGTGTCGCTATCACATCCATCGCCGGCCACTTCTGTATCGACGCGTTCAAGGCGTCGTCCGTGCTACCCGTTGTTGACATGATTTCCGAAGTTAACCGAGCCGTTGAACAACGAGCCTTCGAACGGATCGGCATCCTCGGAACCCGCACGGTGATGGAGACGCGCCTTTATGGAGGTGTTCCCAGCGTGGAAGTCGTCCCGCCCAGCGGCCAGGATCTGGAAGATGTGCACCAAGCCTATGTTGCGATGGCCGCGTCCGGGATCGTTACAGAAGCTCAGAGCGCGGTCTTCGCCGCGGTCAGCAAAAAGTTGCTGAAGGAATCTGGCGTCGAGGCAATCATGCTCGGAGGCACCGACCTCGCACTGGCCTTCAACGAACGAGACACAGACTTTCCGCTCATCGACTGCGCCGGCATCCATGCGGACGCCATCGCGAAACTGGCCACCACCTGAGATTGTCGTGACGTCGGCACCCCGCTGCGGAGGGGTGCGGTGAATCGGCGCAACAAAGAGGGTTCGATGCGACGCACAATCATCATCGCTCTGCTCGCTCTGGCCGGCTGTTCCTCGGAACGCGTCCAGCCGATCGGTCTGCATCAGTACATGGTCACTGGGGACGAGAGTCAGATCAACGTTAAGGCCACTGAGACGTGCGCGAAGCTCGACAGGAATTGGATTCTGCTGGGTAAGCCGCCCGGGAGTCCCGCAGACCAATTCAGGTTTGAGTGCGTCAACTCCTACGAAATCGTTCCGGCCGGCGACAGCTACAGAATCAGAGTCCTCACCAGTGACATACCGCTGAAGCACTCCACAATCCCGGCGAGCAAAGACATGACTGCTCAGACGGTGTGGGCCCCTAACGTCGAGCCCGTTGATAAAGAAGCCATACAGCGCGCCACCGAGCACTGCGCCAAGATGAATCAGACCATGAAGATCACCGGTGGAGGGTACGATACGGGTCCCGGACTGGATATTGTCTTCAAGTGCGTACCGCACGGAAGTGGCGCCCCGTAACGGCTTGATGTCGCGCCCGGCTCTGACATTCGCGAACTGCGCGGATCCATCCCGCAGACTCACGCGCACCTTGCACGTCGCGAATCGCTTTGGGCGGGCAGCCGCGTGGCTTAGCAGGCGGGCGAAGGGTCACACACCATGATCGTACGATGCGGGGAAGGCATGTGAACCGAATCGGTGGTTCGTGGCTGCGCGCACGCGGCGGAGCGTTGCTTTTGGCGACGGCCGCCGTCTCCGGCATCGCCGGCGCGCGAAGCGATGGACCGGTCACCATCGCCGGACATGTGGCGCGATTCGATCGATCCGGGCATCTGTTGCCGTGGATCGCCTGGACCACGGCGATCGAGCGCGAGATGCAGTTCTACCAGCAGGCTCCAACCGACCACGGCTATCCTAAATTCGTGACGGAAACCTTTCTCGACGGTCACTGGGCTTCCGACCCCGATCGCCGCGATACCATTCCGGCAACTCAGGACGGCATGGGGATCCTGTCGTACCTCGAGTACTACGCGCTCCACGGGAAGCGCGAAGCGGCCTATCTTGCGACGGCGCGCGCGATGGGGGACTACCTGCTGCGGGAAGCGCTGACGCCGGATGCCGGCCGGTATCCGCGCTTCACGCGCTCGACCGGCACCGTGGGACAGTTTCCGCTGGCAACGGACGGCGGCTCGCAGGGCGACCGTCCCTACGAAATCGAGCCCGACAAGGGGGGCATCGCCGGCTACGCGCTGGTGCGGCTGTTCGAGGCGAGCGCCGAGCGTCGGTACCTGGACCAGGGACTGCACAACGCCCGCGTGCTTGCGGCTAATCAGCAGGCGGGCGATGGCACCCATTCTCCGTGGCCCTTCCGTGTCGACTATCGGACCGGCGCGGCGCGCGGACCCGTCTCGGGCAACATGAGCTATATCCTGCGCCTGTTCGAGATCCTGCAGGCGCACGGCTATCGGGAGTTTGCAGCGCCGCGTGAGCGCCTGTGGCGGTGGATCCGGCAGTATCAGATCCCCAGTGCCGCGGCGGATGGTGCGCTGTTTGCGCAGTTTTTCGAGGATCACGAGACGCCCGGCAATCGCACGGCCTGGGCGCCTTTGAATCTCGCGCGGTACCTGCTGGAGCAGCGCAGCGCAGTGGATCCCAACTGGCGTCGCGACGCCGGTACACTGGTCCAGTTCGTCCGCAAAACGTTCACCCACGTGGAATCTGGAGTGACGGTATGTCACGAGCAGGACGAGGACCGTGACGCCTGGGGTGGCGTGAATTCAACCT
>Ga0209274_10000850_pt1 | contig 16505 bp, 18 predicted proteins | sample HubBroMetageREF1_FD_188343 | JGI IMG/M metagenome (GOLD analysis project Ga0209274, IMG submission 188343) | Reference soil microbial communities from the Hubbard Brook experimental Forest, New Hampshire, USA - Hubbard Brook CCASE Soil... | ecosystem: Environmental > Terrestrial > Soil >...
CTGACTGCCCCGTTCTCCTGGATGATCGAGGGAGGGGGCGGCTATTGGTTGCTTTGGGTCGATGAGGCGCCCGAGTGCCATTTCGTCAGGTGGATAAAATCGCAGTTTGCCGTCGGGACGGAGCGGGCCTAGAACGACGAGTATCTGCTAACCCGTGGCGCGGGCCGGTTCTGGCGCTGGCTTGGGCGCGTAGGGTCTAAAGGTTGATGCGATCAAGAAGGCGCCAATACCTGTACCCCACGAACCGATGTAGAGCCATCCGTAACTGGCGAACGTGTCGTAGATCAAACCTCCGGCCAGCGGCCCGGTCGCCATGCCCAGACTACCGGCCATTGCCGTTCCGCCGATGATCGTCCCCATCATCCGCAGCGGAAAATTTTCGCGCGCGAGTACCGCGTAAAGAGGCATTACACCGGCGTAGATAAAACCAAACACGGCCGCCACGGCGTAAAACGCGCCTAGTTGACGCACGAAGAAATACGCCAGTGCGCCGAACGCCTGCAGCAGCAGGCCCAAGACCAGAACGCGTTTTGCTCCAAAACGGTCGCCGAGAAAGCCGAACGCGACACGACCGCCGAGGCCCGCCAGCCCTTCCACGCTGTAGATCGAAACAGCGGCAATCAGCGGGATCCCGCAAGTTATCGCATAGCTCACCGTGTGGAAAATTGGGCCCGAGTGCGTGGCACAACAGAAAAAATTCGTGAGCAGCAGCGTGATGAACTGCGGAGATCTAACCGCCTGCCCTACAGTGATCCCTGATTGCGGCTCTTCGCGTGCGGCAAGAACGGCGTTTCCGGATTCCAGCGCCGGCGGGCGACGCACCAGCAAGGCTACTGGAATCATGACGGCTGCGGTGAGCGCGGCGAGGATCTGGAGGGATGTTCGCCAATCGTGGTTGGAAATGAGCCGCGCCGCCAATGGAGACATGGTCATCGGCGCCATTCCCATGCCGGCGGAAACGAGCGACACAGCGAGGCTCCGATGTGTGTCGAACCAGCCTGTCACGCAAGCCATCATGGGCGCAAAGATCGCCGCTGTCGCACCGCCTACCATCAAGCCGAAGATCAGCTGAAACTCAACAAGCGATGTCGCCCGGCTCGCCAGCGCCAGGGCGGCGGCCAGGACACTGGATCCTATCAGCACTATCAGGCGCGGACCGAAGCGGTCGGACAGGTTTCCCCAAATGATGCTTCCCAGTGCCATGGCCAGAAAACCGAAGGTCATAGCGCTGGATATACCGGTGATGGACCATCCGGTATCCCGTGAGATGGGACGAAGAAAAACGGGCAGTGAAAACATGGCGCCTATTGCGACGCAACCCAAGAGGCCGCCGGCTGCAACAATCACCCAGCGATAATGAATTCTGCTCATGTTGTGCTTCCCATCCAACCGTTCTAGCTAATTGTTACGACGAGCGAGAACGGCAAAAATCGACACCGACAGGCAGCGGCGCGGCGCTATTTCACCAGCCGTGCGATTCTTGCATTAACGGCAATCGGTTGCGCGTGCAGCCCCGGCTTCTGGCCGTGATGATCGAATTCCAGACGCACTCCAGGCCTGAAAATGAGGCAATGCGTGGAGCCGCCGTAGTGGAACGCGCCGATCGGGTCGCCCTTGTTTACGTGCTGACCGACGTACACGGTCGTCTCGCATGTTGATACCTCGGCCATGCCGACCGCTAGGAAGCACATGAGCCCGATATCCGGATTGTCGGCTTCGATGAAGATCACCGCGCGCGTTGCGAGTTCGGTGATGTAGGCCTGGGAGTCGTTCGGTCCGGCCGCATCGAAGCCGTGCGAGGCTGCCTCGGCAAAATAAGTCCCCTCCAGGAGATAAGCTTTCTTCACTGTTCCGCTCACCGGACTGTGCCAGCGGTGATAGCACAGCGGACTCAAGTAGGCTTGGTATACCGTCGCGCCCGCAAACAACGAGGCGAGCGTGTCATTGGCCAGCATGTGGGCGATGGAATAAGGCTGTGACTTGATCCAGAACCGATCGCGATACTGCACGTCGCGTGCGATGCGATAAGGGGCGGACTCGCAAGCATTGACCAGAACTCGGTCATTGCCGGGATCGGCGACGGGTCGGGCGCCCTCGCGCAGACGGCGTGTGAAGTAGTCGTCCCAGGAGCGAAAACCCCAATGCGGCTCGCGCGGATCACACACGAATTCCCGCTCGAAGTTCGGCATGGCGCGCAAGGCATCGGCACCAAACCAGCCTTTTTGGGGATCGTCGTTCAGCACATAAGCGGAGTCGCTCGAGCGCAGGAACTGCGCCCACGCATTCAGCACTGCCTTGAGCTGAGCATTCACTCGCGGATTCAGAAATGCCGCCATGCCGGCTGCGGTACCCATAGGCCAATCGAAGATGGTATTTATCGGGCATCCAACGAGCCCGGTCTGATCGTACTCAGGCGCATGCGTCATGATGGTGTCGAGCAGCTGTACCATCTGGCGATAGTCCCGCACTTGGGGCTTGCCGGTCGGGTCATTGTGATAGGGCGCCCGCTTCGGGACCTGCTCGAACATCTGGTTGAAGAGCATGAACACTTCAGGATCCGACTCGATGAGGTCCTGGAATTCCGCAATGACGGGATGCGGCACCCGCGAGCGTGCGTCGGTCTTCTGGATCATGCCGTCGAGCCAGCGCGTGAGATGCGCATGGTCCGACGGAAGCCATTCGGCGACGCGGTAGGGTATGCGCTCGTCTTTCAAGTCTTGCATGAGTCATGACTCCAATGGCGGTGTCAGCCGCCTACAAAGGCGCTCGAAATTGGGGTCTGTTCTTCGGCGCCTCATTGACCGGACAGGCGTTTGACGAACGAAACTGCGTACGCCGGCGAGCGGAATAGCAATATGGGATCGTTGGTCGGGGCAATACCGTCAGCCATGACCAACGGATCGAAGTTTATCGGTTCACAGGCCATGCCCTTCTGCTGCGTCGTCGCTTGGGTGATATTGAGAGTGCCGGCGGTGAAATGCTTGCGCGTTTCCGGCCAGGCCACCGTCGGATTGTCCTGCGGATCGCCGGGCTCGCCGACGTAAACGATCATGTCCCAGACCGCCGGACCTTTGCGGGTGCGCTCGATGAGATTCTTCTCGAGAAAGTCATGGGGCGCCGCCTTCATTTCCGCAGCGGTCATCTCTTTCGTGCCGTCGCGCGGGATGAAGCGCCACTTCACCAGGTGCTCGGTACCCTTCGCATCGATAAACTTGAACGTGTGAATGCTGAAGTATGTGGTCTGATAATAGTTCGCCGTTGGCTTATGGTGGCTCGCCAGCGTCGTCAGAGCCATCGCGTCGGGGTGGGTGGCGGCATAGGCCTTTAGCTTCTCAGGGTCGGGCTGGCCGGTGCTGGGGTCCGGCTTCGCGGCGACGATGGCATCGCGGAATGAGGCCGGTGACGCTGCGGCGAAGATCGGCACGTTGATCATGGTGATGTGCTGCAAGGCACCGCCCGGAAGATGGAACTCGAGCGCCATGCCGCGCGGCGCCGGCGCCGCATCGGGTACTTCAGGATTACCTCCACCGAGCGAGAAGCGAGCGATCACGGGAATCGTTTTTCCCGAAAATAGTATCGAACGGCTGAGCGCAGCCGCATCGGCAGTCCCAACAAACTCGCCTGCAGCGCACGTGCCTTTGATGTGGTTCCTGCGCTGACCCGGATGTACGCCGAAGGTGCCTTCGAAAGCATCGATCATTTGGGGGGCGTTGACCTCCGTGCCGGGAGCTGACGCGCCGATGACCAACATAGGAGCGGTAGATGCGGTTGACGCAAACATCAGGAGCGCGAGTCGCGCGCCGCGGCGGAAATAAGACGACTTCATTTCGGGAACCCTCCGTCAACGGATGAGGTGGCAATTCAGAAAAAGCAACTCTTGGCAAACGTTTCGAAAGTCTTGGAAAAACGGAAATCTGCGGTATTGTACTTAACGACGAGGACAGATTCATGTCGGCTAAAGAGGAGCTATGGTTCATGCAGATGGGGCCGCGCGTTCGCATATGTCACCTTCATGAGGCTTGTTTGTGTTCCTAAGCTCGACGCTCCGCCTGAGCACATTTGGGTGGCTTTACCTTGGTTACGCGCTGACGGCTGCCGCGCAACCCTCCACCGTAGCTGACCCCACGCACGCGCGTACGGCAAAACCGCCTGCACCCGCTTCGACAGCGGCCGATACGACGCTCACCCGAGAAGAGGTGACAGCGATTATTGCGAACAGTCGTAAAATCGTCTCGCCCCGCGGGATAGAGGAGCTGATTCCGGTGCAAATCAACGGTATCCCGCAGTACCTCTCGATTCGCGGAAGAGATTTGCGCAATCCCATTCTGCTGTTCATTCACGGAGGACCTGCTTCGCCCGAAATGCCGGCAGATTACACGTTCCAATCACCCTGGGAGGACTACTTCACGGTGGTGGAATGGGACCAGCGGGGTACGGGAAAGACCTATGCGGCAAGCGACCCGGCGAAGATCGCGGATACGATTACGATTCCGCAGATGACCTCAGATGCGATCGAGGTGGTGCACTACCTGCGCACCCGATTTCGCAAGCAGAAAATCTTCGTGATGGGGCACTCATGGGGAACGGTCCTGGGAATCGCAGTGGCTCACGAGCATCCGGAGTGGCTGTATGCGTATGTCGGAGTGGGTCAAGTGGCAAATACTCAACGGAGCGAGGCGATTGGATTCGAGTTTGCACTGAAGAGCGCCGTGGCCGACCACAATGAGGAGGCAGTAAAGGATCTAGAGTCCCTGGCGCCATATCCCGGACCTGGACCTATCACGCTGAATCAGGTCGCGCGCGAGCGTAAATGGCTGCAGTACTACGGAGGGTTGACATGGAACCGACGGGACTTCGAGTACGACGCGGATGCGTGGAAGCTGAGCCCCGATTACTCAGTTGCGGAGTTGGATGCGATCGGTGAAGGCAGCGTGCTCTCTCTGAACCACCTCTTGCCCATGCTTGAAAATTACGACATCGATAACGAGACCGACTTCGGGTGCCCCATCGTGATCTTCGACGGACGGCATGATTATTCCGTGTCGCATGAGGTTTCCGCGCAGTGGTTTGCGCGCGTGCACGCGCCGTACAAAAGGTTGGTCTGGTTTGAAGATTCGGCTCACATGATTTTCCAGGAGCAGCCGGGCCGATTCCTCGAGCATTTGCTGACCGACGTTCGGCCGTTTGCGGTGCGCGTAGGGGATGCCGCTCCAGATGAGGAGCTGGTGACGGGTGGGAAAGTGAAGACGGCTCGCAGCGCAGGCTTGGCACGATAAAAGAGACCCTGATCAGGCGGCCCTTCTATCGCATCGAAAGCTCGCGTAATCGCGAGACAGGCGGGACAGGGTTGGGCTTGACAATTGCAAAGCAGCTTACGCAACAGCTCCATGGGACTTTGAGCATGCAAAATCGCGACAGCGGGGGTCTTGAAGTTCGAGTGTCATTGCCGCGAAAGATGGAATCTTAGGCGGCTTTCTCCACCGCGTTGTGCCTTAGTGTTTGTGGGAATCGCCGGAGGAGCCATCCTGGGACGGCTTGTCAGCGGCTACGACCAGCAATGATTCCGGCCCCACTCCGCTCCCCGTCAGATACGGCACCATTGTGGGCGAGACGGATTCATATCCCACGTCTTTCGCAGTTTTATAAGGCGCATAGAACATCAAGTGCGGCGGCACGAAACCGCTTTTCTTGGACTCGGAATTGTAGACATAGTTTTCGTTCGACATCATGTAGAGGAAACCCGGCCCGGGTACTTTGAAGCGGCCATCCTTGTATCCCTTCGCGATGTCATCCTTTATCTCTGCCTCCGACTTGCCCTCTGCCCGTAGTTCTTCCCTGCGCAGGTAAGCAAGCATAATACTGCGGCTGCCCTCTGCGTCAAAGCACGCCGGCGCTGACGAAGTTTGCGTTGTTCCTGAGAATGACCGCTCAATCAAACAAGTAAAGCCGTTAGTGCCGTCGCGAGCCTTCTCGTAGCCTTTGGGTCCCAAGACATATACTGCGGCCTTGCTTGATACCTCTATTGGGGCCGCGCTCAAGGCCAGTTCGATCTGACGCCCGCGCGGGGAGGAAGCGTCTATCAAGTGCACTTCCTTCGCGGGTTCCTGAGGCTTGTCTTGAGCCGCCGCACCGCTGGATAGGGCGGCGACTGACAGCAGGCCCACAAACGACGCTGTCTTCCATTTCGTAAGCTTCATCTTCGTTTCCTTTCGGATTATGTGACCGCGCGGTGCCTCGGGTCGCCAAGGATTCGCAATCGAGGCTACTCGAGCTCGAGCCGGTTCGCGGGCCAGTTCGGCAGGACGAGAAGACTATGCGCTGAGCCGAGGGCTTTCTGCGACAGATCGAAGTTCGGATGCCGGGTATCTGTGTTAAGAATGCTGCTTAAATGGCAGATAAAAATCCTCTGCGATTCTATTCGTTCTGGCAGCTACAGGCGACCGGCTGGGGTAGCTTCTATTTGCTGCAGTTAGCCGAATCGTTCGCTCCGATACACCGGCCCGGAGGGCTACGCGAACCCACTCTCATTGTCGCGTTTATGCTGCTCGGCAGTTGCGCGCTTCGCTACGCTTGCCGATCATTGTCGCGACGCTCACTACCGTGGCTCAGCTTGGAGTGGAGAGCCGCGGTATGGTGCTTGGGGGTAGGAACTGTCAGTGCATTCGGCGCCGAACTCGCGATATTGGGTATCCAAAAAATCACTTGGGCCCGCCATGCACCAAACACGCTGCAATTCGCATTTATGCTTTTTATGTGGTGCAACCTGTATTTTAGCATTAAGCAATGGCAGCAATCGGTGCACGAGAGAGAACGCGTGCTTCATGCCGAAACTGAAGTGCGCGAGGTACGACTTCGGGCATTGCGTTATCAATTAAATCCTCATTTTCTTTTCAATTCCTTGAACGCTGTGTCGACACTCGTTCTGGACGGCAACGCCTCGGGAGCCACTCGAATGTTGGCGCAAATCTCGGACCTGCTGCGCACAAGCCTCGATGACAACGTGACGTCCGAAATTGCGCTCTCGCAGGAGCTGGCGTTTACGGAACAATACATCGCCATCGAGCAAACCCGGTTAGGCGATCGATTGCAGGTCGAGTTTGCGATTCATCCTGAAACACTGGATGCTCTCGTACCCAGCATGCTGCTCCAACCACTCGTTGAGAACGCGGTGCGCCATGGCGTCGCGCCGCTGGTCCAAGGTGGTAGGGTTGCGATAGAAAGCGATTTCCACGATAACTGGTTACGCATGGTTATCAGCAACTCCGGGCGGCGAGAGCCGGAACGACAAACAAACGCCGGGAGTGGGATCGGCCAAAGCAACACGGCGGCGCGTCTCGAAACACTGTATGGAAGCAATCATAAGTTTTGGATGGAGTGGCCGGAGGCGGGCGGCTGTCGAGTCACCGTGGAGCTGCCTTTTCGTCCGGCCGTACACAAGCAAGAGGCATAGCAGTGCGCGCCCTGATTATTGACGACGAGCCGTTGGCTAGGCGCGGGGTGATTCTGAGGCTGCGGAGGTTTAAGGACGTCGAAGTCATCGGCGAATGTGGCGACGGGGCATCGGCCGTGGAGAAGATCATGAACCTATCGCCTGACGTAGTATTTCTCGATGTCCAGATGCCCGGCATGGATGGCTTTGACGTTCTTCGAGCTCTGCCAATGGAAAAGTTGCCCGCTGTCATTTTCCTTACAGCGCATGAGCAGCACGCATTACGGGCATTTGAATTCCACGCATTGGACTATCTGCTCAAGCCGCTGCACGACGAGCGCTTCGCAGCCGCAATCAATCGAGCCCGAAAGCTCATGGATTCGACGTTGAGGGCAAGTATGGTCGAGCGTGTATGGCAAATGCTCGGTCAAACGTCCGAAAAGTATGTAGCGCGCTTCACAGTACAAACTGGAACCCGAATTCAGATCGTGTTAGCCGACGATATCGAGTGGATTGGCGCAGCCGGGGATTATGTGGAGTTGCACGTCAGCGGCCGTTGCTACCTATTTCGCGAGACAATGGCGTCGTTGGAGCAGAGGCTCGATCCAGCGAAATTCATTCGCATACATCGATCGCGGATTCTCCAAGCAGCCAACATTGTGGAGCTGCAATCCATCGATAACCGAGAATTCACTGTCAAAGTGTCGGACGGTTCTGAACACCGCGCCAGTCGCACTTACGCGGACCGCCTCGAGCGCTGGCTGTCATCGGGAAGGACTTGAGTCAGCTGTCGCCGTGTCTCCTGAGGCTGCCGAGAGCCGCCGATGGTCGCGGGGCTTAAGTAGAGGCTAACTCGTTGATATAGAATGGGAAATTGGTAGAGGACCAATTCCTTCGCGAATGACCCGAAGCATGTGCTGAAGGCGCTAACGTCGAGCGCTATGCCGCTGCGGGAGTACGTTTTCCTTAGCCGCTCTTAACTAGACCGCCAGGCCTCCGGACGACGCTTACTGTTCTTCGTCAGCCGAAGACGCTTCTATCGCCCCAGGTGCTTGTCGAAAAATTCGACGGTGACGTCATAGGCTTCTCGAGACTCGGGGAATTCGGGGTCATTGGTAAATATGTGGCTCATGCCCTCCCACACATGGAGGTCCGCTTTGACTCCCAGCCTGACGAGTTTCGCATGCGTAACCGCTACCTCGCTAAGAGCGAAGTCCTGTACACCGCCGCTTATCAGCAACGTAGGCGGAAACTTCGACATGATCTCGTCATAGCTGCCTGGACTATCCAGTGGCGTACCTCGCCGAAGGCCCCTGAAGTAAAGATGTCCGGGTCCGAAAAGCCTCTCCCAAACTCCGAATCCCTCGCCGGGGGAGCGAGCCTCGACAATGGCTTCAACTATGCGAGCGCTGTCGCTCGCTACCCACTTGTACCTGTCGGAGTCGAGTGCGGTTGGCGCGCCGGCGAAAAACATCCCGATCGCTCCGGGCAAGGGCAGTTTCTCTTGCTGAAATAAAGCCATCGCCTGTGCGAGCAACATGGCGCCGCCCGAACTGCCGTAGAGTCCAATATTCTTGGGCTTATATTCCTTGAGAAGCTCCTGATATACCGCGGCGGTATCTTCACTCGCGGCCGGGAATACATATTCTGGGCCCATCCGGTAATCGATGCTGATCACCTTGATCTTGCCGACTGCTGCGATCGGTATCGATTCCAGATGGCCGAACGTCCTGCTCTCCCACATCAATGCGCCTGCATGCAAATCGATGAGTACGCGGTCCTTGTTTGCTGCTGAAACTCCGGCTTTGGGTGTAAAGACTTCCGTATAGACGCCGGCGATCGTCTTCGGCGTCATTTTCACCGCAAAGCTTGCCTGCATGGTCCGGTAAAGCGACGATTTGTAAAATCCCTCAGCCAGGCACTGCCTGATGGCAGGCATCTTGGCCTTGTTTGCCAGATTTATGGGCGGACACGCATTGGTTCGCTCATCTTGTTCTTTCGAGTAGATATCGCGGTCACGCTCTAGGGCCAGGCGTGTTTCTTCGCTCAAGAACGAAGACTCAGGCAGATCGAACGCCGGCAAATGGATCGTGCCATCGGATTTCACTTCGGAAGATTTCTCCGCAGTGCCGAAGACTACTGCAGGGGCACATAGCGCCAGGCAAAGGGCAACAATCTTCAGCACAGCTCACTTTCTCCTTTTTGTTGGACAGTTGGCCGGTGGAATCCCCGTCGATACACGCCAACCAGACGCGGAAATTCCTTACGTGTGAATTATGGCCTGTGGCGGTGCTCACCGGCACTCCGATTCTTGCGGTCAAATTGGCGCCACCGGGGCCGCTCCTCGCGACGTTTGAGGGCTCGCCAATAGAAAGGGGTCCGGCTGAGGTATCCGTCACTAATGATTCGGCCGACAATCAGGAGCAGTGACTCGCGACGGACAAAGGTCATTGACTTGATTACCGCCACCGATGCGGAGCTGTGGTTTAACAAGCGACGACCTGTACGACGACGAAGACAAAGACGACGGCGTTCTTCTCCACCAGGAACTGCTGCCTCACCACTGGCAGCCAATGCTGCCCAAGCCCGCTCATCTCAAGGCCTAGGATTCACCGTCAAGGTGGGTTGCCCGGGCGCTTACGCAATGGTCAGCGCGCAGCTATACGATGCGCCACTAGCGTTTGCAGCTGTTACTAGGCCCCGTTGATCCTGACGCGAAAGAGATGACTTGGAGCCCTTGCGCCCGCACTTGATCCGCCCGCTAGCCTAATCACTTTCACGTGCGCCGAAATGACGGGCACCGGGGATCTCAACGCGCCTCTCGGCGTCGTCGTTTGGGCCCATGCCAGACTTTCTTATGCATCCGTTGATCGAAAACAATCGCGAGGCCATCGCCCGACTATGCCGTCTTCACGGCGTACGCAGCCTGGAAGCGTTCGGATCAATACTCCGGGACGACTTCGATGCCGGGCTTAGCGATGTGGATGTCCTAGTTGAATTCGAAGCGCAAGCTGCGGACAGTTTCTCAAACTTTCTGGACCTGAAGGAGTCGCTGGAGGCTTTATTCCAGCGCTCCGTAAATTTGGTGGAGTTGCGAGCGATCCGCAACCGCCGCTTGCGCTATTACATCGAGCAAAGCAAAGCACCCATCTATGCCGCAGCGTGACCCCGGTGTCTACCTGGAAGACATCGAGCATTATGCCGCTGCGGCAGTACGTTTCACGTCCGGACTCAGTCTAGAGCAGTACCTGTCGGACGAAAAAAACCAGAGCGGCAGTTGAGCGCGTGCTGGAAGTTTGCGGCGAGGCCATGAGCAATCTCTACCGAGTGGCTCCCGCCGTTGCGGAAATGATTCCTCATGCCCGCGATATCATATGGTTCCGCAACATTCTCGCGCATGGCTATGCAGAGCTCGATCACAACAAGGTCTACAACATAACCATTGCCCATGCGCCACAGTTGCTTCTCGCCGTGCAGGAGGCGTTGAAAGCGTTCCCCGATCCACCACCCGCGCTCTGATTGAATGTACGCCGATTTCGATATGCGGGGCGTAGCGTAGAATTCATAGTGATGAGCATTTATGCGACCTTATGGGCTCTGCGATTCCCTCGTTTCGGCGACTTCCATGTCGGTTGCGAGTGGGTTACTGTGATTGCCCAGGGCGTCCCGGCACATGTAGGCGGAGAAGGTCCCGACCCTTACGCCTTATTTTTACCGACGCTACCAAACTCCATTGCTGTCGACCTGCGGGCCGTGGTCTTTGTAGTTGAGGGTGCCGCCAAAGGCACTATGCGCTCCGCTCATACAACCTGACGGCACCTCAAAGCTATTTACGACATTGGGCAGATGCCCCCACAGGCTGTTCACCGTTCTTGGTGTGCGCTGGCGAGTGAACCCGTATTCCGTCTTTGTTGATGTACGAGCCGTGCTCAACAAGTTGCGATTCGATTGGCGCGGGTGTCGACGGTGGTGTGTCAGCGTTGGACCCAAACGGGGCGATCAATGCCACAGAAGAATGAATTTCGCGAGACTTTTCATTCTGACTTTCCTTGTCTATCCAAAAAGCTGCGCTTCGATGAATCTCCGCGTGCGCGCCGCCGAGTGGGACTGTCGCAATTGGTAGCAGGCTGCTATCAATTGAATAATAAACTATTATAAATCAATAATTTACTTGTGAATTGGTAGCGGGGGGCGTGATTCGGAATTATAACCAGCGGAATTTCCATGAGATTTTCTTTGACCACCGCCGCAAGCCGTTCCCGTCTAGCGCCTGGTGACAGGCTATAGCCTTTAGTGTTTTGCTTTATTGACAAGATATAACTACTCATTTCGGTTATCTCTCAGGTGAAATGACCGCGGGTGTGTTCTGCAACGAGAACCGAAGGACTTTGACGTGTGAACAGGTGCCATGCATAGATATCCTTTGTCTTTCAGTTTGCCCCTGATCATTTTGCTTGCTCAATGGAGCGTTCGCGGCTGGTCCCAGCCGCTAGTGATTAGACATATCACCGTTATTGACGCCACGGGTCGCGCCGCCCAGCCAGATATGAGTGTGATCATCGATGGTGATCGCATCGTGGCAATAGGCCCCTGGAGGAAGATGCATGCTCCAAAGGCTGCCCAGACCCTCGACGGCGAGGGCAAGTTTCTCATTCCTGGCTTGTGGGATATGCACGTCCATGGCGCATCAGACACCCGCGCTCCATGGAGTCACCTTCTGTTCGTGGCCAACGGAGTTGTGGGCGTCCGTGATATGTCGGGTCCGCCCGACGCCCATGCGTGGCGCGCAACGCAGGTGTCCGCTCCAGATCCGTCACCGACCATTTACCTAGGCAGCCCTATTGTCGATGGGCAAAGGCCGATCTGGCCCGATTCTATTGTTGTTGCGAATGCAGCGCAGGGGCGCGAGGTGGTCGATCAGCAGCAACAGCGCGGCGCGGACTTCATCAAGGTCTACAGCAGATTGTCGCGCGATGCTTATTTTGCGATCGCCGACGAGGCCAACAAGCGTGGCATCCCATTCGAAGGCCATGTTCCGGAATCGCTGACCGCCGCTGAAGCATCCGGCGCTGGCCAGAAAAGCATCGAGCATCTCACTCAAGTGGCTGCAGGTTCTTCAAGAGAAGAGGCCGCTAGCATCGCTGACCTGCAGAGGCTCGAAGCTCTGTTTCGGGCACCAGGTGCCACCATGGCCCAAAAGATGGATGCCGGCAGAGGCATCATTCAGGTAAATGCTCGCATTGTCGAAACTTTCGACGCAGCCACTGCCCAGTCCCTGTTTGCGCTGTTCATTAAGAATGGGACATGGCAAACGCCCACCCTTACCTTGCTTCAAGCGCAGATCGACAAACCTCTGGATACGAATGACCCACGATTGAAGTATCTAAGCAAGGAGGTTCGATCAAAATGGAATGACGGCTATTACAAGCACTATCCTCCCGAGCCCCGAGCCGCACTCGTTGCGTTGTCGAGGGCTCAATTCGACGAATCCATGAAAATTGTGGGTCTGATGTACAAATCTGGTGTCCCGATCCTCGCCGGCACTGACACTATGAATCCGCGTTGCTTCCCCGGCTTTGGTATCCATGATGAGCTGGCGTTGCTGGTCGCTGCCGGTATGTCTCCGCTTGCCGCTCTGCAGGCCGCCACCCGCAATGCAGCTCAATTCATCGGTCAACTTGATCGACGAGGAACTATCGAGGTTGGCAAGGTCGCAGATCTCGTCTTACTCGACAAGGATCCACTAGCAGACATTCACAACACTCGCGCTATTCAAGCGGTCGTGTTGAACGGCAGACTCTTCGGGCGCTCGGCGCTAAACCAGATGCTGGCGCAGGCTCAAGCGCTGGCGAACGGCCAGTAAGCAGGCCTATCGGCAAATGAAGCCTGACGCAGAACATACAGTTGGCGAACGATTGAACGATGGCGCACGGCGGGATAATGGGGGCCTGTACAATCAGTCACTTACAGAGCTTGCCACCCCATAATCCCGCCTGTTTAAGGCACAATTTGGGCACACCCAATTTGTCCTGGACCGGATCTGGGCACACTGTAACCGTCCGGTTTGGGCCGCATGGTCGGCGGAGCGTGGTGCACCCATGATGGGCTAAGTGGGCACATCGTAGGTGTCCACGTAGGGGTTCGGTGGGCATCTTCGCTGAAGAGATCGTTACGACTGACAAGCTGGGCCGGCGGACTGGGCCGCGGACGCGGCACACGCTCGAAGAGAAGCTGCGCATCGTTGAGGAGGCGCGTGCGAAGGGCGCCTCGGTGGCGATGGTGGCCCGTCGTCATAACCTCAACGCCAACCAAGTATTCGCTTGGAGACGACAGCATCGGCGCGGATTACTGAACACCGCAGGCGCCAAGGACGATGCGAAGCTGCTGCCGGTCAAGGTCAGCACGCCAACCGTATTGCCGACCGAGCGAGCGACGCCCCCGGCGCCCAGCCAAAGCGCTTCGGAGCCTAAGCAGGCCGCACAACTCATCGAGATCCGGCTCCGCAACGGTCACAGCATTGTGGTGCGCGGGCGTGTGGACGGCGAAGCGCTCTCGCGTGTCATTGATATTCTGGTGGCGCGATGATTGCACTGCCGGCGGGTGTGAAGGTGTGGCTTGCCGCGGGCGCGACCGACCTGCGCAACGGCTTCGATGGGCTCGCCGCACTCGTGCAGACGCACCTCGCCGAGGACCCCTTCTCTGGGCAGCTGTTCGTGTTTCGTGGCAGAGCGGGTGATCGGGTGAAGATTCTGTGGTGGAGCGGGGATGGATTGTGCCTCTTCGCCAAGCGTTTAGAGCACGGGCGTTTCGTGTGGCCTCAGGCGACGCATGGGACGGTGAGCCTAAGCGCCGCGCAGCTCTCGATGCTGTTGGAAGGGATCGACTGGAGACGCGTCGAGCGCACGAACGAACCGCACGTCGCGGCGTAAAAAGGCCTTTATTTATAGGCTTTTTCTCTCGCTTCAGGCTTTCGATCTTGATACAATTGCGCATGCCACAAGCGGCTGATCTGCCGAACGATGTCGAAGCCCTCAAGGGCATCATTCTCGAGCGCAGCACCCAGCTCGAGGTCGCCGAAGCGCTGCTAATTTCCCAAAAACTCGAGCTCGAGAAGCTGCGCTTTCAGATCGCGTACTTGAAGCGCATGAAGTACGGCCGCTCCTCCGAGCAGCTCGATCGGGAGCTCGTGCAGATGCAGCTCTCGATCGAGGATCTCGAGTCGAGTCTTGCCGCCAAGCCCCTCGAGGTGCGGCCCGCACCGAAGGAGGCGCCCGAGAAGCCCGCTCGTCGTCCCCTGCCTGCCGAACTTCCGCGCGAGGAGATCGTGCACGAGAACCCCTGCGCGTGCCCAGATTGTGGAGGCAAGCTCCGCCCCTTAGGCGAGGACGTCTCTGAGATGCTCGAGTACGTGCCGAGCCACTTCAAAGTAATAAAGCACGTGCGCCCGAAGCTCTCGTGCGCAAGCTGCCAGAGGATCGTGCAGCCTTTGGCGCCGAGTCGTCCGATCGAGCGTGGCATCGCAGGCCCAGGGCTGCTGGCACACGTCCTGGTTTCCAAGTACTGCGATCATCTTCCCCTGTACCGTCAGAGCCAGATTTACGCCCGCGAAGGGATCGATCTTGATCGCTCGACCCTGGCCGACTGGGTGGGTGGAGCGAGTGCGTTGCTCGATCCCTTGGTGGGAGCGATCGGCCGCTACGTATTCGGCGCCTATAAGCTGCACGGCGATGACACCCCAGTGCCGGTGCTGTTCCCCGGCCGCGGCACGACCAAGCAAGGGCGGTTATGGACCTACGTGCGTGACGATCGGCCGGCGGGCAGTGCCGAGCCCCCGGCGGTGTTCTTCCGCTACAGCCCGGACCGCAAAGGCGAGCGGCCTCGAGCTCATTTGGCGAACTTTACCGGTGCGCTGCAGGCGGACGCCTATGCCGGCTTCGATCAACTCTACGGCGAGAAGATCCAGGAAGTCGCCTGCTGGGCGCACGTGCGGCGCAAGTTCTACGACATCCATGTCGCGCTTTCCTCGCCGGTTGCGCTCGAGGCCCTGGAGCAGATCGGGCGACTCTACAAAGTTGAAGAGGAGATCCGCGGCCGCCCGCCGTCTGAGCGCTACGCTGTGCGCCAGGCACGTGCAGGTCCCGAACTCAAGTCCTTGCACGAGTGGCTGCACAAGACAGCGACCGGGCTGTCGAAGAAGAGCGAACTCGCCAAGGCGATCCGCTATGCGCTCTCGAACTGGGTCGCACTCACTCGCTATTGCGAGGACGGACGACTCGAGATCGATAATAACGCCGCGGAGCGGGCGTTACGCGCCGTCGCTTTGGGGCGCAAGAACTGGCTGTTCGCGGGGTCCGACGACGGCGGGGAGCGCGCCGCGGCAATCTACACGCTGCTCGGCACCGCGAAACTCAACGATCTCAACCCCGAAAGCTACCTGCGCTACGTCCTCGAGCGCATCGCCGACCACCCCATCAATAAAATCGAAGAGCTGCTGCCCTGGAATCTCCTCCTGAAGATGCCAGAGCTGCGCATCGCAGCCTGATTGCGCCCGTCAATGCGGCCTCCGGCGGACGCTTACCTTCTTTGTCTATTTTCCCAAACAGCTTATCGAGCTCCCGACTAAGGAACGTGAGACAATTTTGGAGGCGCTCCGAGCTTGGCTATCGGAAGTAGGGTACTTGCGTAAGCCAATAATTCCTGTCGATTATTCGGAAGAGGACCAAACTTGCCTTATGGCTGGGTGCACGCTCAGGCGCATAAAAGGGCGATACCTTTGCCGTACCCACTTTCAACTCAATTTTGCTGACCTTTCGGAATCTGCCATGAATCATTTTATACCGGCTCAGAGTAGCGTCTAACTTACGTTGGAGCGGACACGCGGCGTCGTCTCCGTTTGTCATCAGGGGCAATTGATGAACCTGGATCAAGTAGCTTCGATTGCGCGTGCGCAGCCGCGCGCCGCTCAACTTGAACGTTAGACACATCATGTGGCGCCTCAGGTTCTCTATACTTCCTTTACTATTGGTGGTCAGCGCTGTGTTCGCCGCACAGGTGCATTGGCTCGGAACTGACGGGA
>Ga0209274_10000851_pt1 | contig 16492 bp, 19 predicted proteins | sample HubBroMetageREF1_FD_188343 | JGI IMG/M metagenome (GOLD analysis project Ga0209274, IMG submission 188343) | Reference soil microbial communities from the Hubbard Brook experimental Forest, New Hampshire, USA - Hubbard Brook CCASE Soil... | ecosystem: Environmental > Terrestrial > Soil >...
ACCGCAGGTGTCAAGCGTTGGCGAGAGAGGATGCGTAAAGGTGACGGTGCAACGTGAATATCCGGAGCGGCCGCTGGTGGGAGTGGGCGGCGTGGTGATTGCAGACGGGCGAGCGCTGCTGATTCGGCGCGGCAGTCCCCCGCTGGAGGGTGAATGGTCGATCCCCGGAGGCATGCTGGACCTGGGCGAGACGTTTGAGGAAGGGGTGCGGCGCGAATTAGCGGAGGAAACCGGCTTGCAAGTGCGCGTGGTGGATTTTATCGAGGTGTTCGAGCGGATTTTTCCGGGTGAGGATGGAAGGACGCGGTACCATTTTGTGATTCTGGATTATTTGTGTGCGGTGGAAAGCGGCGAACCCAAGGCAGCAACTGACGTGACGGATGTGGCTTGGGCGCGCGAGGAGGAACTCGAGACGTATGCGCTGACCACGACAGCGACGCGCGTGATTAAGCGAGCATTTGAAATGTGGCGCGCGCGGACTGTGGAGAAATAGCGATTTTTAGCTTGCCGCAGCTTCAGGCAGGCGGCCAAATCGGCGTTCGCGGCCGCGAAAATCTTCTACCGCGGCGGCGAGGTCAGCGGCATCGAATTCCGGCCACATGCGCGGCGTGAATAACAATTCCGCATAGGCACACTCCCACAACATGAAATCGCTGAGGCGGCGGTCGCCACCGGTGCGGATTAGCAGGTCCACATCCAGCGCAGGACCGCTGGAGTGGGTGACTTCACCCAGACGCTTGGCAAATTCACGCTGCGAAACTTCCAGGCTGGATAGCATCCAGCAAGCAGCGCGAAGGATGGCGTCGCGCGCGGAGTAATCCACTGCGATGCGCAATTCCAGCGCACGCCCTGCGGCGGTGAACTTTTCCGCAGCTTCGATGGCTTGCGCGAGCGAAGGCGGAATGCGGTCGCGGCGGCCGATGACGCGCAGGCGGACCCCCGCAGCGGCGCACGCGGCGGCTTCGGTGCAAAAATACTGCTCGAGCAGCCCGAGCAAAGCGACGACCTCGCTCATCGGACGTTCCCAGTTGTCCGAGGAAAATGCATACAGCGTCAGGGTGCCGATGCCCAGGCTGGGAGCGGCGCGCACGACGCGGCGGACGGATTCCACGCCGGCGCGATGTCCTTCGGAGCGGGCCAGGCCGCGCGAGGAAGCCCAGCGTCCATTGCCATCCAGGAGGATGGCGACGTGAAGTTGCGATTGGGGAACCAACTTCAAAGTACTTTTGTTCATAGAGTATCCCGGCAAAATTTTTTGAAGTCTACCCCTCGCGCGTGACGCGGATCAGAGCTTCCATGTGGTTCAGATATTTTTCCAGCGCGCGGCGGCCAGCGGCCGTTAGGCGATATTCCGTTTTCGGCATGCGCCCATCGAAGGACTTGGAGCAACCCAGGTAGCCGGCGTCTTCCAGCTTGCGGGCGTGCACACTCAAGTTGCCGTCTGTCGCGCGCAGCAGTTCCTTCAATTCATTGAAGGTGAGCGATTCGTTCACGGCGAGCGCGCTGACGATCGCCAGGCGCGTGCGCTCGTGGATCAGCCGGTCCAGATTCGTCGCGGTATTTTCCGCGGGCCGCGCCGCCGAGGTCGTTCGCTTATTGCGCTCGTCACCCTCAGCTCGTTCGCGACGATACGCTCCTGATTTAGCCACCATATTTCCTCGCGATGACGGCTCCAAAAATAATGTGTAAACCGCCGAAGCCCGCCGCCAGCAGCGCGTTCTGCCAGTTCCAAGGACAGAACAGGGCGACGGCGCCCAAAACCATGAAGCACAGGCCCATCAACGGAACGATGCGGATGGAAAACGCGCCGCCGGTGACCACGCCCGTTCCGTACAGCAGCAGCCACTGGCCGGGAATCGGGCCGATTTCACTGGAGCGCAGATGCAAGACGGTGAGCAGCGCGCCCACAAAAAGCGGCGGTGCAAAACTGTAAACGAAACGCCGGCCGGGACCGCTGAACAGAGACGATCCAGCCTGGCGCGCTTTCGAATAGGTCGTCCAGCCGGCGATGATGATGGCGATGAAAGCTTCAGCGATCCATGTGAGCAGCCAGGGGAGAGACGAAGCCTGGCGCGACGCGATCGCGGCAGCTCCGAGGGCGGTGATGCCCATGGTGACGCCGCCCCAACCGGGAACGGCGGTAAAGGATGCGGCACGCTCCATGGTTTCGCGGATGAAGCGAAGGTTGTCGCGCGCGTGGTCGGCGATGGCGACGGGAGCTTGGGAGCGAGAGGGTTCGGGAACTGCCATACGACAATTGTAGCAGATCGGCGATAGCTGTCAAGTACTTTGTAGCGCAAAGCTAATGCTTGGCTTGTCGCGCGCGCCGGGCGCGTCTATGCTGGTGCCGCCCGAATTTCGTTGGAGGTATAAGAGATGAAACCAATTCTGCTTTTTTTTGCGTTGCTAGCCATTTCACCGCTCGCAGCCGTTGCGCAACAAACGCCCGCGCCGCCGACCGCTCTGATCGCCAACCCCGTCGCAACTGCCGTGCGCAGCAGCCTGGAACGGCAGTCAAAGAACCTGATCGCGGCCACCGATGAAATGCCTGCAGACAAGTACGGCTACCAGCCTACCCCCGCGCAGAACAGTTTCGGGCATCTGGTGGTGCATATGGCGAACTCGAATTTCCGTCTGTGTTCGATGATCTCCGGCGTGGACGTTCCCAAGATGGACGAGCTGAAGGAAACGGATGGGAAGGATAAACTGACCGGGGCGCTGAAGGCCTCTTTTGATTTCTGCACTCAGTCGCTGGCTCAGGTGGACGATTCGAAGCTGGGCGAAGTAGTGTTCACGCGCGGCGCAGTTACTTTGACGCGCGCGAGCGCCATGATCGCGCTGACGAACGATTTCGCGGATCATTACAGCACGGCTGCGATGTATCTGCGGCTGAATGGATTGCTGCCTCCGACGGCGCCGCAGCCGCATAAGGAATAGCGGGACCGCGCGCGGCGCGTTAGTTACGGCGCGGCGTGCTTCATTCCTCGCGCAGGGCTTGCATGGGGTCCACGAGGGTGGCGCGGTGAGCGGGGATGAAGCAGGCCAGCAGCGCAGCGAGCAGCAGAGCTGCGGCGACGGCGCTGAACGCGGCGAAATCAATCGTGCCGACATTGTAGAAAATGCTGTGCATGGCTTTTCCGACGCCATAAGCTCCCGCGAGACCGAGGATTAGCCCGACGCCGGCCAGCTGCATCCCTTCCTTCAGAATCAGAGTCAGCACATTGCTGCGTCCAGCGCCCAGCGCCATGCGCAGGCCGATTTCGTGGGTGCGTTGCGCGACCGCGAAAGACATCACGCCGTAAATCCCCAGAGCTGCCAGCAGCAGGGCGACGGCCGCGAAGCCGCCAAAGAGCGCGGCCGTAAAGCGATCGCCCGCCAACGATTCGGCCTTGATCTGATCCATCGTTTTTACTTCCGATAGAGGCAAGTTCGGATTCATGGACTGAACAATTTCGGTGATGCTCCGAGTCAAGGTGGCGGGATCAACGGTTGCGCGCACGCCGATCGCTGCTTGCGGCCAGGGACTTTGGGCAAACGGCACATCGATTTCCGGGAAACCCACGTCGCGGGGGCCGCCGTTGCGAACGTCGTGGTACACGCCGACGATTTGCCAGGGAATGGGCGGGCCAAGTTTGGTGACGCCGGGAATTAGTTGCTCGACGAGGATGGTTTGCGTCAGCGGATTGACTCCACTGAGAAATTTTTTGACGAAGGCTTCGTTGACGACGGCTACCGGAACACTTCCGGCTGCATCTTGGTCGGTGAAGGAACGTCCTTGCTCCATGCTCATACCGAAGGCTTTGAAATATTGCGGAGTGACCATGCTGAAGCCGGCTCCAGGACGGGCCGAGGGATCTTCGATATTGGGCCTTCCGGCAATCTGGAAGGGCATGCCGAAATTCACGCCTTCCAGCGGGATGCCTTCCGAGGCCGAGGCAGCGGTGACGCCGGGTAGCGCCTGGATTCTCTCCAAGAGCTGACGATAAAAAACAGTGATTTGCTGCGGATCGGTGAGTTGCCCCCGCGGCACGGGAAGCTGAAAAGTAAGAATGTGATCGGTGCGAAAGCCGAGATCCACGTGCGCGACATTCCACAAGCTGTGAATGGCGAGGCCGCCGCCGGCGAGGAGGCTGAGAGCCAGCGCAAATTCGGCGATCACGAGTGCGCGCCGGAAGCCGTGCCGTCCGGCGCTTACGGCTGACCTGCCGCCCTCTTTCAAGACTTCATTCAAGTTCATGCGCGCCGCCTGCCACGCTGGAACGCTTCCGAATAGAACTCCCGCGAACAGAGTGGCGACGACGGTGAAGAGCAAGACCGGAATGTTCAACCGGACATCGGCTTCGGAGGGAAGCGTGAACGGAGGCATGATCGAGATGATTATGTTGAGCAATCCCCAAGCCAGAGCAACGCCCAGTGCGCCTCCCATTGAAGCGAGCACGATACTTTCTGCAAGAAACTGGCTGAACAGGCGCTGGCGGGAAGCGCCCAGAGAAGCGCGCACGGCGACTTCTTTCTGGCGAGTGGTGGCGCGGGCCATCAGCAAGTTGGCAACATTGGCGCAGGCAATGAGCAGAACGAAAGCGACAGCGCCGAGCAAGAGCCACAGGGCGGTACGCACGTCACGGTCCAGGAAGTCATTCTTCAGCGGCTCGACGGAAGCTCCCCAACCCTTATTTGATTTCGGATAAACATCCGCAATGTGGCGGGAGATCGCGTTCAAGTCCGCATTGGCCTGCGCCACGGTGACGCCGGGTTTCATGCGCGCGAAGATGATGAGGAAATGAAAATCGTGATTAATTTGCTCGGGCTTGAAAACCAGCGGGACGAAAAGTTTCGTGGGAGTGCGGTCTGCTTGTCCAGCGGGACGAACGCCGATAACGGTGTAGCTTTCGCCGTTCATGTGGATTTCGCGGCCGATGATATGGGGATCGGCGCCGAAGTGTTCACGCCACATTTGGTTGGTGAGGACAACAACGTGATCTTTTCCGGCTACGGCTTCTTCGGAACCGAAGTAACGCCCGAGGAGTGGCGGTTCGCCGAGCAATTGATCCAGAAAACCGGGAGTGGTGAAACTGCCGCGGACGCGTTCGGGCTTTTCGCCGACAGAGAGGTTGAAATTGGAGTCGGTGGCAGTGCCCATAAATTGGAAGACGGAGTTCTGGCGCTGCCATTCAAGGAAATCGCCGGCGGAAGAAACGTTTTTATTTCCAGCAACAGTGGAGCGGACGACGACGAGTTGGTCGGCCTGAGGATAAGGCAAGGGAGCAAGCAGCGTGGCGTAGACAACGCTGAAGATCGCGGTGTTGGCACCGATCCCGAGAGCCAGAGCGAGAACGGCGACAACTGCGAATCCGGGATTTTTCAGGAGCAGGCGGAATCCAAAGCGGGTGTCACGCAGCAGGTTCATCATGCTCGGCCTCTCCGTTCGTGGAATCGAGATAAAGCACGGCTATTGATATGATTCGAATGACTGGTTTGTTCACACAAATCCGCGGAGTAGTGGCACGTAGAGCGCCAAAGCGATGCTGCGGCAAAATTATGACGCCAGAGGATTTAGTGTGTCGAAGAACGAATGAGTGCAGGAGGGCTGTGCGAATGCGAGAAGGATTGTTCGATTGCGGACAGGCTGTAATTCGTTTCGCATTGGACGGGACCGCCGCTTGGCTCCAATTTGCGGGGTTTTAATCGTATAGTAGGGGCCGCGCGGCGCTCGTTTGCCGCGAGTGGTGTGGAAATTTGAGCAACAGGCAATCGATCCGTGATGACCACTTCCAGCCCTGCTCCTCCACAACCTGATCGTTCGCAACCTGCACAGGCGCCACGCGCATTCCGCGCCCTCACCCTGATTGGCGTGCTGTTATTTCTGGCGGGAGCAATCCTTCCGTTTATCTTTGCTCCTTCTGTGTGGTTCACCGTCGTTCGCTGGGCCGGACTGGCCGTCATCGCGGCCGGTGGATGGTGCAAACCGTCGCTGACGTATTGGATTTTTTTCGCGATGCTGCTGGGCGGGGAAATCGGGTTGGACCGGCCGCAGTTTGCCGAACATTTGCGCGTGTTCAGCGATATTTTCCTGCGCTTGATCAAGGTGATCGTGGCGCCATTGATTTTCGGTACGCTGGTGACCGGAATCGCAGGGCATGGCAACTTGCGCAGCGTCGGCCGGATTGGTGTGAAGAGCCTGATCTATTTTGAGATTGTGACGACGCTGGCGCTCTTCATCGGCTTGGGCGCAATCAACATCAGCCGGGCGGGCGAAGGGCTGACCCTAACGGCAGCAACGGCGGCGAGGGAGCTGGCACCCAGCGCGGCTCCCTTACATCGGGACGATTTCCTGTTGCACATTTTTCCGGAAAATCTCGCGAAGTCAGTGGCGGAAAACCAGATTCTGCAGGTTGCGGTATTTTCAGTGCTCTTCGGAATTGCGCTGGCACGTCTATCGGAATCCAAGCGCGCACCGATGCTGAGCTTCTGCGAGTCGCTCACTGCGACTATGTTTGCGTTCACGAATCTGGTGATGTATTTCGCGCCGGTGGGTGTGGGAGCGGCGATGGCTTACACCGTCGGGCACATGGGAATTGCCGTGCTGCTGCCGCTGGGAAAATTGCTGCTCACGGGTTACGGCGCGCTGATTTTTTTTCTGCTGGCGGTGATGTTGCCGATCGCGTTATTCGCGCGGCTGCCGATTGGTCGATTTGTGCGCGCGGCGGCCGAGCCGGCCACGATCGCTTTTGCGACGAGCACTTCCGAAGCGGCGCTGCCCCGCGCGATGGAATCCATGGAAGAGTTTGGCGTGCCGCGGCGCATTGTGGCGTTCGTGATTCCCGCCGGGTATAGCTTCAACCTGGATGGATCGACGCTGTATCTGGCGGTGGCGTCTGTTTTTGTGGCGCAGGTGGCGGGGATTCATTTGACGTGGCTGCAGCAGCTATTCATGGTGTTCGCGCTGATGGTGACGAGCAAGGGAGTCGCCGGAGTGCCGCGCGCAGTGCTGGTGGTGCTGCTAGCCACCGCGGCGACGTTTCACCTTCCCACCGAACCGATTTTCATTATCCTGGGAATTGATGCGCTGATGGACATGGCGCGCACCGCGGTAAACGTGATCGGGAACTGCCTGGCATGCGCGGTGATCGCTCGCTGGGAAGGCGAACTCGATAATTCGTATGCGTCGGCCGCTGTGCTAATCGAGTAGGAATCATCTCTGCGGCGAGTTGATGGCGAAGCCTCACAATCGCGCTTATTTTGCGCGTCTCACGGAACAATCACTGCCGCGCCGTTCACAGTTTCATGCTTGATCGCTTGCAGGGCCTCGTTGGCTTGGGCCAGTGGAAACACCGCGACCTGCGGACGAATACCGATTTCGTGCGCGATTTTCAGAAAATCGCGGGCATCGGCGCGGGTCATGTTGGCTACGCTGCGAATCACGCGTTCGCCCCACAGTAGTTTGTCGTAATCAAATTGCGGCATGTGATCCAGATGAATGGCGTTGATGGCCACCACTCCACCCTTGCGGAGGCTCGCCAGCGCGCTGACAACCACATCTCCGCTGGGAGCGAACGTGACGGCGCGATCGAGCTCGACTGGCGGCTTTTCATTTTCATTTCCGACCCACGTGGCGCCGAGCGACGTTGCGAGCTTGCGATGCGACTCTCCCCTGCTCGAGACGTACACTTCGCATTTCCATGCCTGGAGAACAGCGATCGTGAGGCTGGCCGAGGCTCCGAACCCGAAGAGACCGACGCGTTCGCCCGGCTCGACGCCTGCGACGCGCAAGCTGCGGAATCCGATGATGCCGGCACAGAGCAGCGGAGCTACGTGGATGTCGTCCAAGCTGCCGGGCAGAGGGTATGTGAAGTCCGCGCGCGCCAGAGCGTATTCGGCGTAACCGCCATCCACCGTGTAGCCGGTAAAAATTGGCCGGTCGCACAGATTTTCCATTTTGTGGCGGCAATACCAGCAAACGCCGTCTACTCCGCCCATCCAGGAAACCCCCACGCGAGAGGCGACCGGCGATTCCGGGCTTTCGCCAGCGATGACTTCGCCGACAATTTGATGGCCGGGAATCAGTTGCGGCCGGAGCGGGGGCAGGTCGCGCTCCACGATGTGCAAATCGGTGCGACACACGCCACAGGCGAGCACGCGCAGAAGCAGATGTCCGGGGACAAGCTGCGGGCGTGGGACATCTCCGACAACCAGCGGCGTCGCTGAAACTGCCTGGGACGATTTTAGGATGGCGGCTTTCATAGCGCGCTCTTTTCCGCGGCCATTGCAAATTATGGCACTGCCGCCACCGCGCGCCAACAATGCATTGCTGGTTCGCGCGCCATCCGCGCCGCATCGTTGTGAAACGGCTAGTGGCCGCCCGAGGGCGCTACCGGCTTGAATTTCTTAATGAGCAGTACCAATGGAACGCCCATCAGCACGAACCAGCCGAGCGCAGTGAAGCAATCCAGAAACGCCAGAAAGGACGCCTGGCGTTCCAGGAAAGCGAACGCCTGCGCCTGCGCGTGAATCACGGCGTCGGCATGCGAGAAGCCATGAGCAGAAAAATAATCGGTGAGGTTGCCGAGAACTCGCCGGTAATGTTGATCGGAAGGAACGGCGTGCGCCACGAGCACGCTCTGATGATATTGCGCGCGGCGTGCCAGCAGCGTGGTGACGAAAGCAATTCCGAAACTGCCTCCTTGGTTGCGGAACAGATTGGTGAGGCTGGAGGCCTTGTTGTTTTTGTTCTTCGGCAAATTGGAATAGGCTAGCTGGCTGACCGGTACGAAGAGCGTCGCGATTCCCAGTCCTTGCATCACGCGCGCCAGCGCTTCGTGACGGTAATCGGTGGCCAGTGTGAAGCTGGCGTAATACCACATGGCGCACGCAAAAACGAAGTAGCCGAAGGCGAGCAGCCGTTTCACCCCGACTTTAGGCAGGATTCGTACTACTACCGGCGCCAGAAGCACGATTACAAACGCGCCGGGCCCCAGCACCAGCCCGGCATCGGTTGCCGTGTAGCCATAAAGCCGCTGCAGCATCTGCGGAATCAACACGGTGGATCCGTACAGCGTGAACCCAAACAGGAAGTAAAAAATATTGGCCAGCGCGAAATTCCGATCGCGCAGCAGGCGGATTTCCACCACCGGGTCCGGGTGGCGCCACTCCCAGATAATCGCGAAAAGCAGCGCCGCGATGGCGATTGCAAAAAAGCACACGATGAAGTTGCTTTCGAACCAGTCTTCGGTTTGTCCGCGATCCAGAACCACTTCCAGACACGCGAACGCCATGGCCACAGAGAAAATTCCCCAGCCGTCTATTTTCAGCTTGCCGTCTTTGCGCGCCGCTTCTACCTCGCGTTTGAATTCCGGCGGATCAGAAAGCAAACGGCTGGTGAGGATCAACGAAATGATGCCGATCGGGATGTTGATGAAGAAAACCCAGCGCCAGCTCCAGTGGTCGGTGATCCAACCGCCCAGTGGCGGACCAATCGCCGGCGCCGTGACGATGGCCATGCTGTAGAGCGCGAAAGCCGCCGCGCGCTTGGCGGCCGGGAAAGTATCCACGAGGATTGCCTGTTCCACGGGAGCCAGCCCTCCGCCGCCGATTCCTTGCAGTACGCGAAAAAAAATCAGCGCGCCCAGGCTCGGCGCAAAACCACAGAGCAGCGAACTGACGGTGAAGGTCGCGACGCAAATCATGTAATAGCGTTTGCGCCCGAAAAGGCGGCTGAGCCACGCGGAAAGCGGGAGCACCACGGCGTTGGACACGAGGTAGCTGGTTAAGACCCAAGTGCTCTCGTCGGCGCTCACCGCCAGGCCCCCGGCGATGTGAGGAAGCGACACGTTGGCTATGGCGGTGTCGAGAAGCTCCATGAAAGTCGCCAGAGTGACGGTAATGGCGATGAACCATGGATTGATTCCCACACGGGGTGTGGGAAGACTTAGGGGGATGGCTGGTGCCAGCGCCTCGCTCATGGGTCCTCTGGCAGATTCGATGCATAAGAGACCGTTCGGTCTCATTCATTTTATGCTAGAATGGCATAAAAGACCAGTCGGTCTCAGAATGGGCTGCGGGAGTTAGCGATGACCAAGGGCGAACAAACCAGGCGCGAGATCGTGGAGAAGGCCGCGCCGCTGTTTAATCAAAAGGGCTTTGCAGGAACGTCGCTTGCCGACCTGATGCAAGCCACCGGATTGCAGAAGGGCGGGATCTACCGCCATTTCTCTGGCAAGAGAGAACTAGCCGCCGAGGCCTTCGACTACGCGTGGGAAAAAGCGGTGCGGGGCAGGCGGGACGGAGTCGCGGAAGTCCTGGACTGCGTGGATCGGCTGAAGAAAACGATCGACAATTTCGTCGAGCGGCGCGCGGGAATGGTGCCCGGCGGCTGCCCGCTGATGAATACTGCCGTCGAAGCCGACGATGGAAATCCCGTGCTGCGCGCGCGCGCAAGAAAGGCTTTGCAGGGGTGGACGGAGCGCTTGTCGCGGATTACTTCAGAGGGCATCAAGAAACAGCAGATTGACCGCCGCGTCGCCCCGCGGCAGCTAGCGCAGCTGATCATAGGCTCGCTGGAAGGCGCGTTGCTGATCAGCCGCCTGCAGAACGATGAACAACCGCTCCGCTCCATGAGACAACACCTCGACGATCACCTCGAAGAAAACGTTCGCGCAAAACGTGAGCCCAAACGTCAGCCAATTCACTAAGCGCGTCACCGCCAACTTCTAAAGCTTTCGCTCCACATCCAGCAAAATCGAGCCCCCTAAAAAACAGCTTGACATATTCCCGTATCGGAATGTATTGTTGGCCCATGGCACGAGCTGCTACAACCTCCGATGCATTCAACGCCGTAGCCGAGCCCCGGCGCCGTGACATCCTGAACTACCTGGCGCTGCAGGAGCGTTCGGTAGGCGAGATCGTGACGGCGCTGGAGCTGGAGCAACCATCGGTGTCGAAACATCTGCGCGTGCTGAGGGATGTTGGGCTGGTGAATGTACGCCGGGAGGGACGGAGGATGCTGTACCGAGTGAACGCAGAGGCAATCCGTCCGTTGCACGAATGGACCAGCACGTTCAAGCGGTTCTGGCAGCATCAGCTGAACCGCGTGAAGGAACACGCAGAGCGGAAGAGCAGTTCGTGGCAGGGCGCGATTCCAGCCGCAGGGCAGAACAAGTTCTGACTAAGGAGAAAATATGAATTCGACAGCGCGAAAGATGGAACGGACGATTGAGGATTTGACGTTGAGCATCACGCAGGAAATTCACGTGCGGGCTTCATTGGACGTAACTTTCGCCTCATTGCTCGAGTACCTGGGACCGCTGAATGAAACGCCCGACGGCAAGCCCATGTCGCTGAAGATCGAACCGTGGCCGGGCGGGCGTTGGTATCGCGACCTCGGCGGTGAGAACGGCCATTTGTGGGGCCATGTGCAGGCGATCAAGCGGCCCACGCTGCTGGAGTTTTACGGGCCGCTGTTCATGTCGTATCCGGTCAGCTCGAACGTGCAATACCGGCTAAGCGAGATGGATGGCGGAACGCTGATCAAGTTTCATCACCTGGCGTTCGGACTGATTGCAGACGACCATCGCGAGGGAGCGGTGAAGGGTTGGACGTACATGAACGATGGTGTGCGCAAACACGCCGAGGCGAAGCGCCGGCCGCAGTAGGCAGGACAGCTGCGGGAGGGGAAATGGATGTGTCCAGCGTGCATTGCGAGCGCCGCGTTGATTATCACCGGGATCATGTCCACAGGCGGATTGACGGCGCTCGCCGCGAAGAAATTGCATCCGAAGAATAACGCGGACGACAGGGGCTCGTTCGATTCTCCAAGTCGTAAAGATGTGAACACCAAATCTGACGTGCACGGAAAGGAGTGATCATGAGCCTCGCAGAATCCCTTTTGATGGAGTTCGACCAGGAAACACAAACGACTAAGCGGGTGCTCGAACGCGTTCCGGACGACAAGCTCACATGGAAACCGCACCCGAAATCGTTCTCGCTGGGACAGTTGGCTTTTCACATTGCGTCCGGCCCGGGTCAGATCGCGGCGGCAGTGGTGCCGGACAGTTTTGAAACTCCGGACTTCTCGCATCCGGAGGCCAGGAGCCGGCAGGAAATTCTGGAAACTTTTTCGCAGAGCACGGCGAGCGCGAGGGCCACGCTGAAAAGCATGGATGACGCCCGGCTCGTCTCCCTGTGGAGCTTGACGAGAAACGGAAAACCCTTGATGGAGATGCCACGGATCGCCTTCCTGCGCTCGATCCTTATGAATCATATCTATCACCATCGCGGGCAGCTTTCCGTTTATCTGCGACTACTTGATGTTCCGGTGCCCTCGATCTACGGGCCAAGCGCGGACGAAAATCCGTTCGCTTAATTGCGCAACAATCGAATCGAGAAACCAAGAGGAAGGAGACGACGATGGATACGACAGCAGAGAGGAGCAGAATGGATCACCCGAATATCGTGTCGCATGCGGAATGGATTGCGGCGCGCACGGAGCTGTTGAACAAGGAGAAGGAATTCACGCGGCTGCGCGACGAGCTGAGCCGGCAGCGCCGGGAATTGCCGTGGGAAAAAGTGAAGAAGGAATACGTGTTTGACGGGCCCACGGGCAAAGAAACGCTCGCCGATCTCTTTGGCGGCAAGAGCCAACTGTTGATTTATCACTTCATGTTAGGCCCCGGATGGGTGGAAGGCTGCCCAAGCTGTTCGTTTCTGGCGGACCATTTCGACGGCAGCATTCCGCACCTGGGGGCACGAGACGCGCGGCTGGTAGTAGTTTCGCGGGCGCCGCTCGATCAGATCGGCACATTCAAAATGCGCATGGGCTGGCGGTTCAAGTGGGTCTCGTCGTTCGCGAACGATTTCAATCGCGATTACAACGTGTCGTTCACGAAGGAAGAGATTGTCAACGGGCAGATGTACTACAACTACGCGATGCAGCAATTCCCGAGCGAGGAAGGCCCCGGTGCGAGCGCGTTCTATAAGGACGAGGACGGGAATATCTTCCACACCTATTCCACCTACGGTCGCGGGCTGGACATATTTCTCGGAGCGTATAACTGGCTGGACATAGCTCCGAAGGGACGCGACGAAGATGGATTGGCGTTCTCGATGGCGTGGGTAAAGCACCACGACAAGTACGTTGACGGCCAGGCGGCGGATCCTCTGAAAACATACTCGCAGCCGAAAAGCTTGGACGCGACGTGCTGCTCGGGCGAGAACGACTAGGGACGGTTGCACTGTGCTGCATCGAGAGGCGCCAGTGCGTCGGTATTAAACGCCCTGGCGCCTTTGCGCGCAGATTTTTCGTGATGCGATCAGGCAGCGGCTGCTATTAAGAGCGCCTCGACCTTGCTATCCAAAGCCTGCGCCACTTTCGACGCTTCGGGACTGTGATAGGCAGAGAGGAAACTGGCCATCGTGTCGTAAGACAGGTGCACTCCGTCGGGGCGCTCGTCCACCAGAATCGTCACGGGCGCATACGAACCCGCATCCGGCACGTGTTCCACCATGTGTGCCATGATGATGGGGTTGCCGACCACCAGGCGCACGCTCTTTGGCGCGCGTTCACCGAGTTTTCTGCGCAAGACCTCGCCGAGGTCGAAGCGCGCGAATTCCATCAAGCCTGCGGTTCCGGTGACCTTTTGAACTATAGCCTCTAATTCCGAAAAAGTTTTCGCCGACGTCATATCGTTGCGAAACGCCGCCATATTGGGGTGGCCGATGGCCGCGTCGAGTTTCGCGAGCACGCCCTGGAATGATTTCGAAGAAATCACAGTAAACCGCTGCACTTCAACTCGCTTGGTGGTCACCTTTTTACTCCTGTCGCGCTAGCCTGCGCCCGCGCCGTTACCGGGAATTGGATGAAGTCTGCCGAGGGCGGGATACGGCTTTTGTACGCGAGTGAAGTTCTGGTCTTCTTACGATAGTCCGGCGTATTTGCAGCAGGGGCGCGGCATAGTGCAAGATTCGCCGCCAAGTATAGCGGTGGTGGAAGAGCGGGCGGCCACGGCGGCGGCGTAACTAACGGCGTCGCACTAGCAGAGCAAGCAGTCGCAACGCGTCTTGCTTGCCGTGCCTGTGGATTCCGCTTACTGCACACCCGCGTTTGCGAAATCCTGCGGTTCGGGAAGCGTGCCGCGGAGGTAAGTGGCGTCCCATTCGAATTGCCAGCGGCCTTTCTCTCGCGCGAAACGCAACGGCCCCGGCGTGAAGTCCACCCACTGGCTCCATCGGCCGCTTTGTTTGTTGACGACCACGTTCGACATGCCGTCCAAAACCATTCCCGGCTGCCCGCCGCCCTCGCGACACGACGTGGACTGGAATTCTGCTCGGCCCAACCACTCGAAGCCATTCAGTTTGTCGGACTCGCTGAGATCCTGCGGCACCATCGCTTTGATCGTCAACGCACGACACTGCCGCAGAAAATGGTCGGGTGCGTAAGGACTGCCGGAGACCACGGCGGTCGTCCAGCTATCGGGCCCTTTGCGCCAGTGCCGCTGCAGTTCCGCCATGGCGGCGCTTTGCGCTTCGCGGTCCGCGCTGGTGAGACCGGGAATTCCTTCATCCGCGGAGCTGTCTGAGCTTGAATGGCCGCAGCCAATTGGCCCGAGGAGCATCGCTAGCGCCAGTGTTAGTGGGATGACTGAAGCGGCGCGATAGATTCTCATCACGAGCCTCCTTTCTTTGCGAAACTTCGCACGACGGACCGCAGCCATTACTTCACTTTCTCGAGCCGTGGAATCATGGTGTCGCGTGGACCGTCAATCGTGCCGTCCTTGTTCACCGTGAAGATCAGCGGGCTGGGCAGCATGGGTCCGAAATCGCCGCGCGCGACGATCTTGTTACCGTCAATTTTGTAGGTGCCGTCAACGGCGTAGGCGCCGAGCGCTACGTAGGCCTTACCATCTTTGAATTCGGCGTTGATCGTGCCGCTGGGGTCGCGATATTTCCCTTCGGCGCCGCCGCCACACCCCACTGCGAGAGCTGCCGCAGCCAGAGCTAAGACAAAAAACGCATTGCGCATCGATCTACCATTCATAAAATTCTCCTCAGCAGACGTTCCATTTCTTGATTTCAAAAAGCGCGCGGGCCTCTCCCGCTGGGCTCGCAAGGAGCAGCCACACAAACGCCATCCGTTGCCGTATGGCCGCCTGCGGTGCTACAGTTCCGTGCACGGACGGGACCTACCGCTGGAAAGAGACAGGTTCCCAGGTATGGCCCTTCACTACGCAATGCGCGAAAGCGAAAGAAAAACCGTCACGGTGGCGAAGCCCCCTCAGGGGGTCGGCGAATTCGCATGCGGACAAATGGACCGGCCCGTAGCGAAGAGGGAAGCGTTGGACCACCTGTTCAGCGTCACCTATGAAGAACTGCGCAGATTGGCATCGAGCGTGCGGCGCGGCGACCCCAGCGCGACGCTCAGCCCCACCGCCCTGGTAAATGAAGCCTGGCTGAAACTCGCGAAATCCCCCGATGTTGGCGCGACGTCCCGGCTGCATTTCAAGCGCATCGCGGCGCGCGCCATGCGTCAGCTACTGGTGGAAGCCGCGCGGCGACGCAACTCCGGCAAGCGCGGCGGTGGCGCGAAAATTACGATAACGTTTGACAGCGAGTTTCAGCAGAAGCCCTCCGGCGAAGACGAACTGCTGGGGCTGAATACCGCGCTGGAAGCGCTGGCGCGCATGAATCCGCGACAGGCGATGATGGTGGAAAGCCGCTTCTTCGGCGGGCTGGACATTCCGGAAACCGCAGCGCTCCTCAACGTATCTGAAGCCACCGTTCTTCGCGATTGGCGGGCCGCGAAGGCCTGGCTGACTCACGAACTTCGCCGGGCGTAACGGCTGATCGCACCGCCGTTTTCTTGCCATTTCAGCCGGAGAGCTAATGATGGACAGCACTCGCTGGCAACGGGTCCAATCTCTTTTTCACGAAGCCGCGGACATGCCGCATGCAGAGCAGCGCGTTTTTCTGGAAACGCGATGCGGCGATGATGCCGCGCTCGTCCGCGAGGTTCTGGTCCTCCTGGAGGAGGACGCGCGCGGTGGATCTTTGCTCGACGGCGATGTGGCTGAAGTCGCGAGCCAGATATTTAACGATCCGTCGGCAGGCCCGCTCCCATTCAAGGAATTCGGGCCCTACCGCATCAAGCAGGCGCTGGGGGAGGGCGGCATGGGCGTGGTTTACCTGGCCGAGCGCGCAGACCTTGGCAATGAAGTTGCCATTAAGATTTTGCGTGACGCCTGGGTTTCGCCTGCGCGCCGCGAGCGATTCAATGCCGAGCAGCGCACCCTTGCGCAGCTGAATCACCCTTCCATAGCGCGGCTTTACGATGCGGATACTTCGCCGGATGGAACTCCGTTCTTCGTCATGGAGTATGTGGAAGGCGTGCCGCTCACGGATTATTGCAGGATGAAGAAGTGCACGATCCCGGAGCGCCTGCGTTTATTCCGCGCAGTCTGCGAAGCAGTGCTGTATGCGCATCAGCACGCCGTGATTCATCGTG
>Ga0209274_10000854_pt1 | contig 16461 bp, 12 predicted proteins | sample HubBroMetageREF1_FD_188343 | JGI IMG/M metagenome (GOLD analysis project Ga0209274, IMG submission 188343) | Reference soil microbial communities from the Hubbard Brook experimental Forest, New Hampshire, USA - Hubbard Brook CCASE Soil... | ecosystem: Environmental > Terrestrial > Soil >...
TCGCGTTCGTCACCGAGACCGTGATCGTCACCGACTGGCCCGGACCGACGGGCGACGGCGCGACGGTCATCGGAAGATTGACGAAGCTCGCCACGAGGTGCTCGTACAGGTTCACCGCGACCGGCGAGCCCCATCCGGTCGCGGTGTCCCAACCGGCCGTCGCGGGCCCGAGGCAGTTCCGTCCGCTCGTGATGTCGTTGTAGGCGGGGTGACTCGTCGTTGTGTTCGCCCCGAGGTCGTAGAGAGCGGGGTCGAGGAATCCGAAATTCGAGCGACCGGCGGAGCTGGTCCGCAGCGCGTCCATCTCGGTGACCATGCCGGCCCAGAGCGGGGTGGCGAAGCTCGTGCCGCCGCCGGCGTCCTCGTTGCCGTCGAAGTAGACGAAGTTGTAGCCCGCGGTCGCCGCGACGTCCGGCATCCCGCGGTGACCGTTCGCCGACACCGGACCGGCCGCGCTTCCGACCTCCTGCCAGGACGGGGCCGGGTAATCGACCGAAAACCCGCCGCCGCTCTGGCTCCAAGCGGACTCGCTCGCGCCGTCGACGGACCCGAGGGCGTTGCGGTCCAACGATACGTCCGTTCCGCCGACGGCGACGACGTCCGGGGAGGCGGCGGGGAACTCGGGCACCGGGCCGCCCGTGCAGTCGCTGTTCGCATCGCCCCCGGTGTCTCCGGTCGCGGCGAAAACCGAGATGTGCTCCTGGGCCGCCACGGCGAAGTCTTGCTCATAGCTGGTCTGGAACGACGGGTCCGCCCCGTCGGCCGAGCCGAACGACATGGAGATCACCGCGACGTTCGGGATATCGGAGGTGTCGACCGCGGTGTTCAGCGCGTCCACCATCGTCGCATCGGTCGGGGAGTACCCGTTGCTCTCGGGCCCGTCCGGCGCGTACACCGCATCGAGATTCGCCCCCGGCGCCATCGAGCCGGACCATTCGAGGTCGAGCGTCAGTTCCCGTGAGGCATTGCTCGGGTCGTTGACGGCGCCGGGCGACGGCTCGGGCGCCCCGTCGATCGGGTAGGCGGTGACCGTCGGCTGGGGGAAGTTTCCCGGATAGCTGGAGCTGTAGAACGTGGAGATGTCGCTCGGGGCGTACCCTTCGCCCCACAGCAGGAGCACGAGGCCCTTGCCCGTGGCGTAGGTCGGATTCGAAGTCAGGTTGTACAGTCCGGATACGCCGTAGATGTAGCGGGCGATCGACGGGGTGACGAGGTCGTTCGGGTTCTGCGCCGGGTCGGTAGCGCCGCCCCACGGGCTCGTCTCGGGGAACTCCGGCAGCGAGAACGACGAGAATCCCGTCTCGAGCCCGACCACGGACGAGACCTCCGACTCGAGGGCGGCCGGTAGCGACGGAACGGCGCTGGGGAATGTTACCGCCCTTCCGTGATAGGTTCCGGCCAGCAGCGTCGTGCCGAAGGCTCGGGCGACCGCTCCGGACGTCCCCACCAAGCTGAGCGCGAGACGGTCGCCCCAGGCATGGCTCACGGTGAGCCCCTCCGACTCGAAGTACTGCTCGGCCGCCGCGTACGCGGCGGCGCTCAGTCCGAACTGATCCGCGACCTCGGTGGTCGTCAGCGCCGGGGTGCCCCCGGCGGGCGCGTCGTAGAGCGTCGGGCTCGACGGCAGGAACGAGACGACGAGGGGTTGCAGGCCCGAGGCCGGTACCACCGAGGAGACCGCCGCGAGGGGAAGGTTCGCGTCGCCGGTACGCTCGGCGAACGACGGAAGCGACGCCGCGCCGACGCCGGCCGAAGGCGACGGTGAATTCGGGGCGCCGACCGCCACGCCCACCGTTTGGACCCCCGCCAGAACCGCGGTCAGTGCGACGGCGACCGCGAGCACGGCCGGCAGGGTCCTCCTTCGATCGGGGAGGGCCCAGGACATCGACAGGCAACGGTGGGGGACGGCGGAAATAGCTTCCCCCCGCCACCGAGCGTGGCGGTTAGCTCCGTATGGGTACGGTGTACCCGGCCGGCAGGTGCCAGTTGCCCTCGCGCCCGAACGGGTCCGGGCGAGGGGTGGCTGACTCTCCGCGCTTCGCGGCGAGGTAGGCATCGATGGCCTCGGCCGCTTGGGTGGCGCTTCCCATCGCGTAGACCACCGAGCGGCCGCCGGCGGAGAATACGCCGGGCACGCCGGTCTCGAATCCGGGATTCTTTCCCTCGGGCCATCCCTGGCTGGTGATCTTGAGGTCCAAGTGCGCGCCGATCCCCTCGAGGTCCGCTTTCTGGCCGACGGCGACGATCACCGTGTCGCACGCGATCGTCTCTTCCGAACCGGCGACGGGCATCGGGCTGCGGCGTCCGCCCGCATCGGCGGGGCCGAGCTCCACGGACTGGACGACCAGCCCTTCCACGCGGCCCGGACCGACGATCCGAACGGGCGCCTTCTGGAACAGGAATCGGATCCCCTCGTGCTCGGCCCCGGCGACCTCTTCCGGGTCGGCGGGCATCTCGTCCCGACCCCGCCGGTACACCAGCGTCACGTGGCCGCCGTTCGACTTGCGGAGGGCGCTCCGGACGGAGTCCATCGCGACATCCCCGCCGCCGACGACGACGATCTCCTTGCCCACCGCAATGGGAGCGTCGTGATTGATCTCCTTGAGAAAGTGAAGCGCCGGGATCACGCCGTCGAGCTCCTCTCCCGGTACGCCGAGAGTGCGGTGCGTGGACGTGCCGATCGCGAGGAACACGGCGTCGTACCCTTCCCGGAGGAGGGTCTCCAGCGGAAGGTCGCGCCCCACTTTGGTGTCCTTGTGGAAGGTCACGTCGAGGTCTCGGAACCGGGCGCGGTCGGTCTCGACGTCCGCATCGGTCATCCGGTACGCGGGGATCGTCTGCATCAGTCCGCCGTAACGGTCCTCGGCCTCGTAGACCGTCACCCCGTAGCCCCGGATACCGAGCTCCCACGCCGCCATCATTCCCGCGGGACCGGCGCCGACGACCGCGACGCGCTGGTGCTTCGGCTTCGACGGAACGTAGACGAGGTCGCTCTCGCCGAAGTCGAGGGCGACCCGCTTCAGGTGTCGAATGGCGATCGGAACGCCCTTTTTCTTCACGACGCAGGCGTCCTCGCAGTAATGGTAGCAGACCTTGCAGAGGGACGTCGCGAGCGGGTCCTCCTGGAGGGTCACTTTGGCGGCGCCGTTGAAGTCCTCGGCCGCGATGAGGCGGATGTACTCTCGGGCATCCTGGGAGATCGGGCAGGCCTCGACGCACCACGGACGCCGGCACTGGATGCAGCGCTTGGCCTCGAGTACGGCGTCCTCCTTCGAGTAGGCGTGGAGGACCTCCCGGAAATCGGTCGTGCGCTCCGCGACGGGCTCCTCGACGATGGGGACCCGCACCGGGTTGAGCTTCGGTGGGGTCTTTGGAGGGGCGACTGCGTCCGGCGGCATGGCACTACCTGCAATGAGCCCCTGCGCCCGATAATACGCTTGCCCGAACGGACGGACGGGACGTCGGGCCCGGCGGGCGAACCTCCCCGGGACCGCAAGTTATAGGGGGAGCGCGGCGTCCTACGGAGGGTCCGGAGGGGAGGTCGGATGGTCCTCGACTCGCTCGGAAAGTCGCTCCGCGGGGTGCTTCAGAAGATCGCCCGCGGATCGACCGTCGACGCGGCCCTCCTCTCGGAGGTCGTTCGCGACATCCAGCGCGCCCTCCTGCAGGCCGACGTCAACGTCCAGCTCGCGCTCGACCTGACGCAGCGCGTGCGACGCCGGGCGACCGAGGAGAAGCCCCCCGCCGGGGCCAGCCTCCGGGATTTCCTGATCCGGATCATCTACGAGGAGATCCGCGGGATCCTCGGGAAGGACCGAGAATTCGAGCTGAAGCCGAAGAAGATCCTCCTCGCGGGACTGTTCGGCCAGGGCAAGACGACGAGCGCCGCGAAGCTCGCACGCTACTTCCAGAAGAAGGGCGTGCGCGTCGGCCTCGTGGCCGCCGACGTGCACCGGCCCGCGGCGATCGACCAACTCGAGCAGCTCGCCAAGAAGGTCGGCGCGGAGTTCTACGCGAACCGCGCGGAGCAGCGGGCGGAGGTCATCGTCCAGGAGGCGCTCGCAAAGTTCCCCCCTCACCTCGCGGTCATCGTCGACACGGCCGGCCGCAGCGGGATCGACCCGGAGCTCATCGAGGAGCTCAAGCGCGTGCGCGCGGCGCTCCAGCCCGACGAGACGATCCTCGTCCTCGACGCCGCGATGGGCCAGAGCGCGGGCCGGAGCGCCGAAGCGTTCCATAAGTCGGTCGGACTGACCGGCGTGATCCTCACCAAGCTCGACGGGTCGGCGAAGGGGGGCGGTGCGCTCTCCGCGGTCGCCGTGAGCGGCGCGCCGATCCTGTTCATCGGAACGGGCGAGCATCTCGACGAGCTCGAGCGATTCGAGCCGACGCGGTTCGTCTCCCGCCTCCTCGGGATGGGCGACATCCAGACGTTGCTCGAGCGGTTCGAGGAGCTGTCCGACAAGGAGGCCGCGGAGACGGCCGCCAAGAACCTGATGGGGGGTCGGTTCACCCTCCGCGACATGCGCGCGCAGCTCGCGTCGCTCGGTGAGATGGGCTCGTTCTCGAAACTGATGTCGATGATCCCGGGTCTCGGGGCCGGGAAGGTCGACGAGAAGCAGCTCGACGCGACCCAGGTGCGTCTCCAGCGGTTCCGCGCCATCCTCGACTCGATGACGGGCGAGGAGCTCGACGATCCCCAGCTCCTGAAGGCGGACCGCATCCACCGCATCGCGCGCGGGAGCGGCCAGCGCACCCAGGATGTTCGGGCGCTCCTGAAGCATTACGAGGCGACGCGCAAGGCGGCCCACGGCATGGTATCGAACCGCCGACTCCGCCGCCAGATCGAGAAACAGATGGGTGCCGGCGCGGCCCCGGCGGAGTGAGGCGGCCGCTCGCTCGATGGCCGGCGCGAGCTACCCCGAGGCGTTCGTCGGGCTCCTGCTGGTCTTCTTCCTTCCCGGCTACGCGATCGCGAAGGCGACCTTCCCCGAATGGAGGATCCGCGGCCGCGAGGCGTACCTCCGGCTGGTCGAGGTCATCACCCTCGGCTTCGTCCTGAGCGTAGTGACCACCCTCCTGGTCGGGTCGGTACTGCTGCTCACCCCCGGAGGCTTCCAGGCGTACTGGAACGACCCGGTGCTCGAGATCGTGCTCGTCGCGATCACGCTCCTGGCGCTCGCCGTCGGCTGGTTCCGTGGCGCGTACCGAAAGGACCCGCCGCCCGCGCCCCCAGCGGAGGGCGGCGCGAGCGAGGAAGGCGCGTGGGAGGTCTCGCGCGAGCTCGAGGCGATCGGTCGGGAGGAGCGGCGGCTCCGCCACGTGCTTCGGGTCAGCCACCCCAACGACGCGGAGACCCCCCGACTTCGGGCGGAACTTCAAGAACTCGAGGCTCGTCGCGAGGAGCTGCGGCGGGAGCGGGAGGCGGAGTATGCCACGTAGCGAGGCGGTGCGGGGAGCCCACAAGATGGTCCTCGTGATCCGGCGGGAGCTGCGGTTGTCGGCGGGCAAAGCCGCGGTGCAGGCCGCCCACGCCGCCGTCATGCTCACGCGCGCCGCGGAGCGGCGCGACCCCGCCACGCTGGAGGCGTGGCTCGCCGAGGGGCAGATGAAGATCGCGCTCGGGGTGCCGACGCTCGCCGACCTCGAGACGCTCGAACGCGCCGCGCGGGCGCGCAGGATCCCCACGGTCTGGGTCGAGGACGCCGGATTCACCGAGGTGCCGCCGGGGACCCGAACGTGCCTCGGCCTGGGCCCGGCCTCCGCCTCGGAGATCGACGCGGTGACCGGGGACCTCTCCCTGCTGTAACCCGACCGACGGGACTCCTCTCGACGGAGAGGAAAGAAAAGGGAAAGAAAGGGTTGGTCTCGGGCACTCACTCCCGACCTAGGTCGAGGGCGGGGGCGACGAGTTGTCCGTCGTCTCCGTCGTGCTGGTCTCCGAGTTGGATTGCCAGCTCTGCGGCGGGTTGCTGGTGGGCGGCTTGCGGCTCGCGAAGTACAGCGTGGTGATCAGGAAGATCACCGCGAGCGCCACGAACAGACCGATCAACTCGTAGGCGAGGGTCGAGAGACCCGAGCTGGTCGTGCTCTGGCCCGGCGTGGGCGCGGGCGTTGCCTTCACCGTCAGCGACACACCGGCGTTCGCACCGTTCACCGTCAACGCGCCTCCCGAAGGCGTGACCGTCTGACCCGAGGGTACGGTGACCGCGTAGGTGTACGTCCCGTTCAGCAGCGAGAAGCTGACCGACGAGGTCGTCACCGTCTGGTTCGTCGCACCCGCGAACACCGTCCACGAGTCGCCCGAGGGCAAGCCCGACTGGGTGAACGTCACCGTGTACGTCGTCGCAATCGGCGTGAACACCACGATGGCGAACCCAGGCGCCGCGTTGACCACGAGCGTCCCGGCGGGGGCCGTGTAGCCACCGGTGCCGGTCACTGTGTAGGGCGACGTCCCGTTCGGCAGGTTGATGCTCAGCACGTTCGAGAGCGACGTGACCACCGAGTAGCCCGTTACCGTCGTGTCGGGGTAGGTGAACGAGGCGTTCACGGTCCACGTGCCACCCGTTGGTAGGCCGACCTCGTAGAACGACTGCGCGTACGTCACCATCGCGAACCGGATGAGCGCGCTTCCACCGGAGCCGGTGGTCGTCACGTTACCGGAGCCCGACGACCCCTCGGTGTACCAGCCTTGCAGCGGGATCGCCGAGTAATTGTACGTCGTGCTCGCCGAGACGTTGAACGTCACCGTCGAGGTCGTGCTCGGAACGGTGAACCCACCGTCCGTGCCCGTGTTCCCCGTCGGGTTCGTTCCCGCCGCGATCACCGTGACGCCCCACGGGACCCCCGAGCCCGGCGGGAAGCCGTGCTCGCTGATCGTCAGGGTCACCGGCGATGCCGTGAACGGTGTCACGATCGTCTGGTTCGCCGCGTTGACCGTCACTTCACCGACCGGTGAGATCGGGGTCAGACTCGACGTGGTGTAGACCGAGAAGAAGTACGTGTTCCCTCCCGGCTCCCAGAAGACGATCGCGCTCGTGCTCCCGGTCGACGTGTTGGTCGCGTTGTAGCCGGCCAAGCTCACCGACCAGACCGTTCCCGAGGTGACCCCGGTCGCCCAGAAGGTGACCGAGTACGTCGTGAACGAGATCCCGGAGTAGGTTACCAGAGCTGACGAGGTCGCTCCGGCCGCCACCGGTACTGCCGCCGTCGCGCCCGAGGAGATCGTGTACCCGATCGACGGGAGCGCCACGTAGGTGTAGGTCGCCGGCGGTAACCCAACGAAGGTCGGGTCCGACGAGTTGGTCGACAGATAGCCCAGCCCGTTGACGATCACCGTCCACGACGTCCCTGTGATCAGGCCCTGCGACGCCACGTTCAACTGACCGCACCCGGCGATGCTCGGGTAGCCGGCCAAGCTCGGTTTACACCCGGCCGCGGTGAAGGCGGAGAACGTCACCGCGATCTGGTACACCTGGCCCGGACCGGTGACCGACACCGTCTGGGTGCCGTTCGTGGTCCCGACGCTGTAACCCGTCGAGTAGCCGATCACCCACGGGTACGTGCCGTTGGTGACGCTGCCGACCACGATCGAGCCGCCGCTGGCGGTCGTCGTGTTGGTGTACGCCACGCCGGCCCAGTGGGCGGTCCAGGTCGTTCCCGTGGGGAGACCGGTCTCGTTCAGGTAGACGTTCGCGGTCGCCTGCGTGTACTGCCACGTGTACCAGGTCTGGTCGCCACCACCACCGATCATCACGTTCGTGTTGATCGTCTGGTTGTTGATCCACTTGGCCGCCGAGCCGACCCCGTTCTCCTCCTCGTAGTAGAGGTAGAACGCGAGTTGGTTCTCGATCTGCTCGACCTGGTTGTAGATCAGGACCCGGTACGTGCCCGGGGCCTGAGACGCCGCGATCGACATCCAGGTGAGCATCGACTGATAGGCGGGGCCCTGGCAGCCGTTGGGGATCGGGCCGCCGTTCTCCGACTGGTAGTTCGCCCAGTACGTCAGGTCCGCGAACGAGCCGGAGTTGTGGCCGCAGGTCGAGCTGTCGTACTGCGACTGCTCCTCGAGCGTCTGGTAAGTTCCGTCGCCGTAGGTGTACGTCCCGTTGGCGTAGTACATGGCCGCCATGTAGTCGGTCGGGTCGGGGTAGTCGGGCGCCCAGCCGAGGTTGTAGAACGGCATGGGGTTCTGGCCGCCGCCGATCGAGCTGTACTGGACCAGGTCCGGGAAGCTCAGGTCGAACGAGTACGGCACCACGGCGCCGTTCGTGATGATCCCCAGCTGCTGGATGAAGTCCACGATCGCCGCGTCGAGGCCGGGGTTCCCGAGCTCGCCGATGATCGGGAACGAGCAGGGGTTGTCGGCCGAGCAGGCCGCGAGCTCCGCGTCATAGTACGGGCTGCCCACGGTCGTTCCCTGGGTCCACCACCATACCGCGGAGTTCACCGAGCTGTTGCACGTGCTCTGCGTGCTGCCCGAGCACGGGTTGCCACCGAGGTACGGCCAGGTGACGTTCGAGGGGTAGTAGTCGCCCATCCCGATCGGGATCGCCCCGCCGAAGTTGTGACCATACTGGACCCCGTCCACCGTCCAGACCGTGTTCTCGATGCTGGCGTACGGGTAGGCGTGCGTCAGGAGGTTGCGCACCGTGTTGGACGCGAAGAAGTCGCCCTTCACGTTCAGCTCGCCCGCGTTCGGGTCGATCGACGCCTCGGCCGTCAAGGAGAAGTTCAGGTCGAACGGCAGGAAGAACGTGGAGATCGTCGGGTTGGAGAACACCCCGATGCTCCCTTCGGACTGCAGCTGCAGGACCGAGCTCGTGTCCGACGGGAAGAACGTCGCGAAGTCCGCCTGGCCTGCTTCGTACTGGGCGAGGCCTTCGGTGCTCGTCGTCTCGTACTGGACGATCACCTTGTTGATGTACTGGCCCGGAGCGGGTTCGCATCCGCCACCGACGCCCACGCATCCGCTCGGCTGGACGTAGTACGGGTTCGCTTCGAGCGTGTAGCCGGTCGTCTGCTGGACGCTCGCGCCGTAGTACGGGCCCGAGCCGACGAGACTGAACCGGACGCCCGGCTGCACGGCCGGGTGGTTCAACGCGAGCATCTGGAAGCTGTCCCACGCGGTGGGGGTCAGGCCGTTCACGTAGGTCGTGAACGATGAGGCCTGGGTGTTGGTCGCGCCACCGGGGAGCAGGCAGGGGCCGTCGCCGTGGGCGGCCGCCGTGCCGCTCCAGCCCGGGATGCCCGCGTCCTGCGCCGTGAACCAGCCGCACGGGACGACGCCCGCACCGAGCGCGTCCGCGACGAGTTCGAGGAAGAACGGCCAGTCGGTTCCCTCACCGAACGCGTTGAACGTAATGCACCCGTTCTGCGCCAGCGCAGCGGCGGGGCAGTACGTGCTGTCGTTGATCAGCATCGAGGTCATGATGTTGCCCGGGGTGTTGTTGAACGGCGCGTGGATGCCGCCGTCCCAGGCGGCGTTGCCGACCGGCATGAGGGACTGGGTCTGGATCCAGCCGTTCAGGACACCGGGGCCGGGAAGGTCGGCGAAGCTCATCGTCCGCGCGAGCGAGAACATCACGTCCGACGGGTAGACCTGCCAGTGCGCCGCGGTCGCCGGGTCGTAGAAGCTCGCGTTGGCGATCGGGAACGTCCAGTACTCAGGGAGGCCCTGGGCGTTGTCCACGATGAGGCTCTGTCCGTAGACGTCCTGGCAGGAGACGGACGCGCTCGAAAGGTCGTTCGAGGGAGCGCCCGGAACGCAGGTCGAGAGTTCGGGCACGAAGTTCGAGGTGCTCGAGCCGTTGTAGGCGATGAGCGTCTGGTAGACGTTGAGGATCGGTTCGTAACTGACGGTGTCGTAGGCGACGGCGGGGTCTTCGGTGGTCATCCCCGACGGCGCGATCTCGTAGGCGTCGAGAACGCCCGGATGAGGACCTCCGCTCGTTTTGGGACTTTCATAGAACAAGTGCTCTTCGGCGGTTTGCGCGGGCGTATTCGAACTCGAGGAGGGAGCGGCCGCAGTGGTCGGGGCCGCGGCCACGGTCGACCCCGTCGGGGAGGTACTGGTGCCGAGCGGTACCGCCGGCGAACTCGCCACGGCCGTCGAGAGGACCATGCTCACCAGGAGCACGCCCACGACACCGATCACAGCCCCGAGCCAGATTCTTCGCTTCGCCCATTCACTTGACGCCTTCATGACTTTCAATCCCGTTTGTCGGCGGACCGACTGAAAGTTACCCAGCCGAGTGCTCCGTATAAACCCTAGAAATCGACACGCAAAGTATACGGAGGACGACGAGTTGTTGGCGGTCCGGTCGGCGGTAAATCGAGGTCCGACCCCGAGGCACCTCTATATGTACCTTTCAACATTACACACTGGTAGTATAGGAAAATGTGTCCTGTGGTTTCTCGGCCCCGGTCGCGTCCGCCCCTCTCGAGGACCGGTGGTCTTCCAAAGGGTGAAATACGACGCGCCCCGCTCGTCAGCGACGTGCCCGACGACCGTAGTGCGTGGTCCCGGGTGGCCTCGGGTATCCTTCGGCGCTCGCTCCGCCTGAAGCGCGGCCAGAACGTGATCATTGAGGCGTGGACCCACACGCTTCCGTTCGCCGAGCTGCTGACCACGGCCGCGGTCCGTCTCGGGCTCCGGCCGACGACGTTCTTCGTCTCGGAGCAGGCGTTCCTCGAAGCGCAGGAGAAGGCGCACCCTCACGGCCCGGCCGCCAGCGTCCGTTCCGAACTCGCCGCGATCGCAGCCGCGGACGGCTACGTGCTCCTGCCCGGCCCGGAAGACCTGAGCCTCCTCGACCGGCTCCCCGCCGCCAAGCGCCGCGCGCACGACCGGGGGATCGCGGAACGACGTCGTCTCCTCCAGCAGCATGCGGTCCCGTCCGTCTGCGTCCTGGGCGCCCCGGTCACGAAAGGGGCCGCCGAACAGTTCGGGGTCGACTTCGAAGCATGGCGGCGCGAAAGCTTGGCCGGCCACCTCGTCGACCCACAGCTCCTCCGTCGCGAGGCAACGCCGTTCGCCCGAGCTTTCCAGGATGGTCACAAGCTCACGGTCACTCACCCGAACGGCACCGAACTCGAACTCGGACTCTACGGACGGGCTCCGGTGATCGAGGACGGCACGGTCGACGCGTACGACCGCGCCCAGGGGCGCACGTACACCGTCCTGCCCGCCGGATGGGTCGCGGTCGCGGTCGAAGAGTCGACGGCGGATGGCTCGCTCATCGCGAACCGTCCGTCCCGGGACGGTCGCGGTCTCGTGCAAGATGTACGATGGACGTTCCGCGGTGGGCGCCTGACCGATTTCGCGGTCGGAGCGGGACGGGTCGCGTTCGAGCGGCGGTTCGCGCGGGGTGGACCCGAGAAGAGCCGGCCCGCGCTGCTCGAGATCGGGCTCAACCCGAAGCTCCACGATTTCCCGATGGTCGAGGACCACCAGTCCGGAGTGGTCACGCTCTATCTCGGTCACAACGAGGATTACGGGGGCCGGACGCGCGGGACGTTCCGCGAGTACGCGTTACTCGAAGGAGCGGACGTGCGCGTCGACGGTCGTCGGATCCTTCGCGCGGGCCGCCGCCTCTGAACCGGTACCGAACGGGTCACGCCCACCGGGCCGGTGGGACGTACGTCGAGTGGTCGAGCCGGGTGTCGGGCACGCGCTCCATCCGCGCCCGGACCACCGCCCGTGGCTTCGGCTCGGCGGACGCTTGCCGGGTCTGTTGCTGCATGGCGTAGTTGATCAGCGCTACGAGCACGGGAACGACGTCGATCCCCTGCGCCGTCAACCGGTAGCGGACCTTGCGACGGTCCTGTCCGTCCGCGACCCGTTCCACCGTGCCGTCCCTCAGGAGGCCCTGGATCCTCAGGGACAGCACGCGCGGCGTCATCCCGGGGTTCCGCTGGAGGAGATCGCCGAACGTCGGCATCGGGAGAAATGCGATGTCCCGCAGGACGACCAGGGACCACTTTCGCCCCAGGGTCCCGAGGGACGAACGGAGGGGCAACCCGACCAGCTTCGCCGCCGGGATCGTCGCCGCGTCCACCGAGGTCGACCAGACCTGGGTCACGACGGGTCCGATTCGGTCCACTAATAATATACTTTAAGTGCTGTTTTCCGCCGATTTCTCGCCGAAGAACTCCGATGGAGAGGGGCGACTCCGACTCGCGCCCTAGAACGGTATCTCCCTGTTCCAATAATCGATAACTATCTCGCGCCCCCTATCAAGGGACGATCATGTCCGCGGCGCGAGCGACCCTCGCCTCCTCGCCGGTCCCGACCCGGGACGCCCGGGCCCGGCGGAACCCGGAAGCGCTCGAAGCTCGGCGCCGCGCGGCGGTGGAACTGCTCGCGACGGGGGTCCCGCAGGCGGAGGTCGCGCGCCGGTTCGACGTCAGCCGAGCCGCCGTCTGCCTCTGGAGCCGGGCCGCGCAGGCGCGGGGACCGGACGGACTGAGCGCGACCCCGCGGAGCGGCCGGCCGGCGATCATCCCGAAGGACCGGTCCGTCGAGATCGCGGACCTCGTGCGTCGGGGCCCCCGGACGGTCGGCGTGGACGCCGACCACTGGAGCGGTGCGCGTCTTCGCGCGTTCGTGGAAGATCGCTGGGGGCTCCGCGTCAGCGAGAGCACCTGGCGACGTTGGATGCGTCGACATTCCATCGACCGCCACGTCCTCCCCAGCGCTCCGGCGGGGAGCCGACCGGACCCCCGGTGCGAACTCTCGTTGTCGAATGAACGGCCGAGCGGACGTCCGCCGTTCGTTCAGTTCATCCTCCCCTTCGGCCGATTGCCGGTTCCGGGCACGGCGGGACCGAACGCGTAGACGTGCGTCCCCTCCGCCGCTCACCGCGGGCGGCTGGACGCGCTATCGAGGTGCGTCTCACTTTCGAGGACCTCCCGCGCGTCTTCGAGCGGCGTTCTCGTCGGGCCCCGGGCCCCCACGAGCTTGCGGTCGAGCGCGAACATCTGCTCGGCCAGCCACTCGTATTCCCGGAAGATGGTCGGGTCCCGGCTCTCCGACCGCCACTGGCTGACGAGGTCGACGGGTTGCTTCATGAGCGTCCAGTAGGCGGTGATCCACGTGCCGAACGCGCTCCAGACCATCCGCTTCTCGAGGACCCCGGTGCGAGTGAGGAACCCGATCATCTCGAGGAAGATCCCGACCTCCCAGTTGTCGACCTCGGGGCCGCGGTCGGACTTGAGCATCCAGCCGGCGAGCTCGCGGCGGGCCTGGCGCATCCGGTCGCTGTAGAACCGCTCGCGCAGGTCGAGCAGGGTCGACGCGGAGTGGAGGCGACTGGCCTGTCGCAGCTGCCAGTACGCGAACCCGAGCGTGCCGACCACGAGGATCCACGTGGCGATGATCGGCGCCCAGATGGTCAGGTCGATCGACGTCACCGCGCTCCCTCCGACGCGTCGTCCGCGTGGAAGGCCTCGGTCGCGAGGCCCGGTGTCGGGCCGCCGTTCCAGGAAGATTGGGGCCACGTCGGGAAGGAACGTGCCGCGAGCCGGATCGCGAGACGGGAGAGTCCGGAGATCCAGGGCGCGCCTTCCGCCTCCCCGACCGGTACCTCCCGCACCTCGGCGATCTCGGGGGGCCGGGCGATCGGCTCGCCCGCCACGTGCTCCAGCACGAACGCGAAGTAGACATCGCTCTCCTCCCTGGAGATCACCTTGTGCCGGGTCAGGATCAGACGGCCCACGCGGACCGTCACCCCGGTCTCTTCCTCGAACTCCCGGGAACAGGCGCGCGCGAGGGTCTCGCCGGCCTCCACGTAGCCGCTCGGGATGGTGAACCGGTCGCGGTACACCGCGCGATTCACCAGGACGCGGCCGCCTCGGAGGAGTACCCCGCCGACACCGATGCGCGTGTGCGGTGGCGGCAGCGGGGGAAGCGGCGGCGTGGCCATCGCTCCCGACGGCGCGGCCGTCCCCAAGACCCTTTCGTGACCGTCGCGAACGATGAAGTCGGAACGGTACGGCGAATGGTGGATGGCGCCGCCGTTCGACGACCGCACGTCGACGCCGCGCGTTCGCACGATAGGTTCTCGAAAACCGCGTTCGCGCGAACCCCGGGCGCGAGTACCCCACGACGGTTCGCCCGACCGCCTAAATACGAAAGCGCGGTCGCTCGGCGGATGCCGAAATCCCGGCGCGCGCGCGCGTCACCGAAGCGACTACCGCGACCGAAGAAGGTCGCCGACGTCGCGCCCGTGGAACGCGTGGTCCGGGTCGATCTGGGGGAGGACCCCCATGCTCACATCGTCTGTCGGAACTGCGGGCGGATCCAGGGGATCGAGCTCAACGAACTCGACCGGCACACGCTGACCGAGATCGCCGGCCATCACCCGGACGGCTGGAGCGTCGACGGGATCGCCTTCTCGGCCACCGGCGCCTGCCGCCGGTGCCGGGAAGGGCCACCGGCCTAGACGGGGGACGAACTCCCCGCGGCGATGACCGGATTCTTCACCGCCCCCCGGATCGCGTGGGGTACCGGCGCGATCGAGCAGTTGAGCGGTCTCGGCGCCCGCCGAGCGTTGCTCGTGGTCGACCCCGAGGTGGCGCGCCGGTCCGGCGAGCGTCGCGTGACGGAAGAACTCGCGAAGTCGGACGCGCACGTCGAAACCGTCACCGACCTCGACCGCCCCGACCATATCGACCAGGTCGTTCGGCTCCGCGATCGGATCACCGCGTACGGTCCGGACTGGCTCGTCGTCGTGGGGGGCGGGCGGACGATCGACGGCGCGAAGGCCGCGCGCCTCGCTTCGCAACGGCCCGGCGGAGCGGTCGAGGAGATCACCCCCGTCGTCGAGCTACCGGACCTCCCGACCGTACGGCTGGCGGCCCTGCCGACCACGAGCGGGAGCGGGGCGGAAGCGAGCTGGACGACGGACCTCGTCGCGGCGGATGGCACCCCGATCGAGATCGCGCACCGCGCGATCGTTCCGGAATGGGCCCTCGTCGACGGGAGCCTCGCCGCGGGACTCTCGGTCGATCGGATCGCGGACGGTGGATTCGAAACCGCCGCCCAGGCGATCGAGGCGCTCCTCTCCGCGTGGTCGAACCCGTTCTCCGACGCCCTCGCGATCGACGCGGCCACGACCGTCGTTCGCCGGCTCGGCCACGCGGTCCGCTGGAGTGACGACCCGGACGCGAAGGCGGCCCTGCACTTCGCGGCGACGGCCGCCGGACTGGCCGCGTCGAACGCGCAGCGGGGCGTGGGCCACGCGCTCGCGCGTGCGCTGGTGGAGCCCACGGGGCTTCCCTACGGCCGACTGCTCGCGATCCTCCTACCGCTCGTGGTGGAGTTCGACCACCCCTCCGCCCGCGATCGACTGGAGTCGCTCTCCGCGGCGGTCACTCCGCCGGACGACACCGGTCGGGTCCCGCTCGCGCTGCGACTCCGCCGACTTCAGGAGGTCGCCCGGGTCCCGGCGACGCTGCGCGCAGCGGGAGTTCCGGTCGACCGGGTCGAATCGATGCGCGCGACGATCGTCGCGCGGACGATGCGCTCCCCCGCGATCCTCGCGAACCCCCGAGTGCCGACCGCGGCCGATATCGAGGGATTGATCTCGGCCGCGCTCGGTCTTCCCGAGGTGCCGCGCCGTTAGGCGTGGGACGTGGACTCGGCGGCGACCTTTCCCTCGGGGGTCGCCGAAGTCTCGTCGAGCCGAGCGGGGGATTCCACCGCGCGGTTGATCGCGATCTCCGCGAGGTCACTCGCGTAGAACGCGCTCCGCTCGAGGCTTTCGAGCACGTAGGCGAGACCGACGGCGAGCCGGCCGCGCTTGCTCGTGAGCTCGTGGAGGACGTGGTCGCGCTCGCGGGTGATCCGCTTCGCCGAATCGATCACGGCGTTCGCCTTCTCGATGTCGCGCGAGTCGAGGCTGTCGAGCGCGTCGGAGAGCGCCGACGCGGCGGAGGCCGCCATCCGGTCGAGCTCGGCGGAGAGTCGTGCGGGCGTCCGCTCCTTCCCGAGGATCGTGACCGACTCCCCGATCCGGACCGCGTGGTCGGCGATCCGTTCGAGGACGCGCGACGCGAGGAGGTACGTGGAGCATTCCGGCAGGGTGAGGTCGAGGGTCACGAGGATCCGAGCATCGCGGAGCGCGCTCGTCACCTGCTTTTCGAGGAACCAGTGGAGACGGTCGACCTCCCAGTCGCGCTCGATGACATCCTTGGCGATCGCGACGTCGCGGGCGCGGAAGGCGGCCATCGCGTCCGACTGCATCGCGCGGACCATCTGGTGCATCCGCCGGATGACCGACGGGATGGGGAGCGGGTTCTGGCCGACGACGTCCTGGAGGATCACCGACTCGGCGGTCTCTTCGAGGATCTCGGGGCCGATCATTCGCTGCGCGAAGCTGCGGATCACTTCCCGGGTCCGGGCGTTCATCCGGCCCGTGGTTCGGATCTCGAGAAGCGGGTATCCGGCGATGTACTCGG
>Ga0209274_10000855_pt1 | contig 16459 bp, 9 predicted proteins | sample HubBroMetageREF1_FD_188343 | JGI IMG/M metagenome (GOLD analysis project Ga0209274, IMG submission 188343) | Reference soil microbial communities from the Hubbard Brook experimental Forest, New Hampshire, USA - Hubbard Brook CCASE Soil... | ecosystem: Environmental > Terrestrial > Soil >...
GAGCCGCGTGCCACTAGGCCTTATCCCGGACTCAACCAGCGTGAAGCCCGAAGGCTACGTGCCGCAGGCAAAAGAATTGATGGAAACTCCGGACGCCATCGTCACTCCGAATTTTTTCCGCACCCTGCGGATTCCGCTCGTCGCAGGGCGCGATTTCACGCTCGAAGACACCAAGAGCTCGCAACGCGCGGTGATCGTCAACGAAGCATTTGCGAATCGCTACTGGCCGCAACAGCAAGCGCTCGGCAAACGGCTCAGCTCCGACACCACGCACGAATGGTTTACGGTGGTCGGCGTGGCGCACGACACCAAAACAGGGACCCTGACGGAAAAGGCCACGCCATTCGTGTATCTGCCGCTGTACCAGGTTTATTCCCCTGCGATGATTATTCACGCTCGGGTGGCTGGAGATCCCGTGGCTTTCGGCAAGACGGTCGAGCACGCCATCCATCAGCTGAATCCCGACCTCGTCGTGTACGACGTGAACTCGCTCGATTTGAACGAACAAATCAACACGTTCCCGCAGCACATCGCCGGAACATTCGTCGGCGCATTCGGCCTGCTTGCGCTGGTGCTCGCTGCGGTGGGAATTTACGGCGTCACCGCTTACACCACCCGGCAGCGCACCCATGAAATCGGCATTCGCATGGCGCTGGGCGCCGGGAAAGAGGACATTCTCCGGCTGGTCGTCGGCCACGGACTGCGCTTGACGTTCATCGGCCTGGCGCTGGGCTTGGCAGCGTCGTACGCGCTGACGCGCTACCTGAGCAGCTTGCTTCTAGGTATCACGAGCACCGACGCGCTCACGTTTTCGACCGTCGCGCTCCTGCTCTGCGCCGTGTCACTGGTCGCCTGCTTCCTACCCGCCCGCCGCGCCATGCGCCTCGACCCAATGTCCGCGCTGCATTACGAATAGAAACCGTCGAGTATCTCCGTGCGACGGAATTTCTGCCCGATCGATTCTCGCTCTCAGCTACTCCATTACCGCCGTAGGCGCACACGCCCAACATCCGCTCGCGCCGCTTCATGATTTGCCCTCCTGCTCCGAATGAGTTGTAATCCTATTCAGGAGCGTGCCCGTGCCATTCTTGCTGCTGGGACTCGCCGCCGTCGTCTGGGCGGGCTTCAGTCTGATTACAGGAAAGGGCCACTACAAGGGCTGTCCGCCCGGCGGCTTCGACCTCAGCGAAGATCCAATTCATTTCTGGACGCCGACCATAATCATTTTGGCCATCGGCATCTGCATGATTCTGATCTTTCTCGGAGTGATCCCATTGCCGTCGCGCTCGATTCAGCACTAGCCGCGTTCGGCACCGATCACTCATCACCTGCCACTCGTCACGTTTGGTCTACTCTTCGCGCAAAGCCACCAAAGGATTCACCCGCGTCGCCCGCTGCGCCGGAATGTAACAAGCGAAAAACGCCACGCCAGCCAGCACCGCCGAAGCCGAAAGAAACGTAATCGGATCAGACGGCGCCACATTAAAAAGCATCGACTGAAAAAATCGCGTCATAACCGCGGCTCCCGCCAAACCCGCAACCAATCCGATCACCACAATCCGCATCCCTTCCAGCAACGCCATGCGCAAGATATCCAATCGCTGTGCCCCCAGCGCCATGCGAATCCCCACTTCATGCGTGCGCTGGCTGAACGCATAAGACATAACGCCGTAAATCCCGATCGCCGCCAGCAGCAGCGCCACCGCTGCAAAAATTCCCAGCAGCTGCAGCGCAAACCGCCGGTCCGACACCGATCGCGCGATGATTTGATCCATCGAGCTGATGCTGTGCACCGGCACGTTCGGATCAACGCTCTCCACCACCTTCCGCACTGCTTCTCCCAGATGTTCCGCGTCGCCCCGCCCGCGCAGAAACAGCACCGCATTCACCGGCGCGAACTGTCCCAATGCAACATATATATGCGGCACGCTCGCAGCTTCAAATCCGTCCGATTTCACATCGCCCACTACGCCGACAATCGTCACGCCTTTGGGCCCCGGTCCAAATGCAAATTTCACCTGTTGCCCAATCGGATCCTGCTCCGGCCAGTAACGCCGCGCCAGCGTCTGGTCAATCACCGCCACCGCCTGGGTCGTGCTCGTATCGCTGACGGTGAAATTTCTTCCGGCCATCAAGGGAACTTCCATGGCGTGAAAATACCGCGTATCAACGATGGCAATGTCCGCCACCGGATTGCGCTCGGAATCATCGGCACGCCCTGGAATCGAAAACGGAGAATAATTTCTCCCGGAATTCATCGGCAAAGTATCGTTGCCTGCAATCGAGGACTGCTCGACGCCCGGCAGCTCCGCCACGCGGCGATAAATTTCCATCAGAAAAGCGGCGCGCTGATCCATGTCTGCGTAAGGATCTGTTTTCGGATCGTTAGGCTGCGGAATCCAGATTTGCACGGTCGTCAGATGGCTGGGATTGAATCCCGGACGCACCTCCAGCACGCGCCAGAAACTTCGCAGCAGCAATCCCGCCCCCGCCAGCAAAATAATCGACAGTGCCACCTCGGACACCACCAGCACCTGCGAAAGTCGCGTATGCCGCCGGCTCGCACCCGATCCGCGGCCGCCTTCTCTGAGGTTTTCCACCTGATTGGGATTCGAAGCCTGCAGCGCCGGCGCCAACCCAAACAACACGCCCGTAAATATCGAAATCAAAAACGCAAAAAACAGCACCTTGACGCTGACGTCCACCTCATTCAGCCGCGGAATATCCGCAGGAGCCAAACTGATAATCGCATTCTTCAAAAACAGTACCGTAAGCAGCGCGACCACGCCCGAGATCACGGCCAAGAGCGTGCTCTCCGTCAAGAGCTGCCGCGCCAGCCGCGCGCGACTTGCTCCCATCGCCAAGCGAATCGCAATCTCGCGCCGCCGCCCCGAAGACCGCGCCAGCAACAGATTCGCAATATTCACGCACGCGATCAGCAGCAGGAATCCCACCGCGCCGAAAAGTATGAACAGTTCCGTCCGCTGCGGCCCCACCAGATCTTCTTTCACCGAAACCAGCCGCAGCCGCCATCGCGCCGCCGCCGGATACGCAGCGGGATACTGCCGCGCCAGCTGCGCTACATAAGCATCCAGCTGCGATTGCGCCTGCGCGACCGTCAGCCCCGGCTTCAACCGCCCGATCGCGCCGGGAACAAATCTCAGCGTCCGATCCGGCGGCACAGGAAACGGCGCGCCGTTGAATCCCGTCGCGCTCCACACTTCCACATCCGTATCAAGAGTCCGCCCCGGATGACGAAACCCCGGCGGCATCACCCCCACAATCGTATACACGTCGCGATCGAGCGACATTTTTCGCCCGATGATGTTCGCATCCGAACCGTAGTTCCGCCGCCAGAAGCCGTCGCTGATTACCACCGGCACCGAAAATCCCGGCACCGTATCCTGCCGCGTGTAAACGCGCCCCAGTTCCGGTTTCGCTCCCAGCAACTCAAAATAGTCCGGGCTGGTGACCAGGCTTTCCGCGCGCACCGTCCGCTCTCCGCCGCCGACCGCCGAATTGCTTGGCGCCACTGCGGAAATTTCCCGAAACACACCCGAACGCTCTTCCAAATCCCAAAGCTCGGGCGCGGACATGCCCACATCCTGCGAGTTCGGCCCAGCCAAATCATCGAAGATCCGCACCAGCTGCTCCGAATGCGGGAAAGGCAGCGGCCGCAGCAGCACTCCATACACCACGCTGAAAATTGCGACATTCGCGCCAATCCCCAGCGCCAAAGTCAGTACCGCCACAATCGTGAACGCGGGACTTTTGAGCAAAGTGCGCAGCGCATAGCGCGCATCCTGGACGAACGTGAACACGGCTCCCTCCTTCGCACACACCCTAAACTTGGCAGAAGCGGTTAGGCCTGTTGCTGTATGGACGAACAGAGCCGCACGATTGTTAGCAGAAAGATGGCCACAGAGGAAAACTCAGTGAAGATTCGGCAGAGGAATCGAAATCGCCGCAGCCGCAGCAGCCGCGAAGTGTCCGCGCCGTCGCGGAAACGGACATTCCCGGCAACATTGCCCGTCTCCGCACACCGCGCTTACTACTCGTATCTCAGCGCCTGCGTCGGCGCAATCCTGCATGCTCTTCGCGCCGGCACGTACGCCGCCAGCATGGCCACCAGAAATAGCGAAGGCACCACGATCAAATAAGCCACCACGTCCACCCCGCCGGAATCGAACAGCATGGAATTCATCAGCTGCTCCAAGGCAAAACCCATCACCAGTCCCAGCGCCGTTCCAGTCCCCACCAACGCGAAGCCCTTGCCCATCACCAGGCGCAGCACATCCGAACTCACCGCGCCCAGCGCCATGCGTATTCCGATTTCTCTGGTTCTGCGGCTCACGTTGTACGCCACCAGCCCGTACAAACCGGCGATGGCCAGCAACAGTCCCACCAGGCCCATCGTGCCTACCAGGTCGATCGCTATTTGTGGCCCGCGCACTGCCTGGTTCAGGTAGAACTCCTCGTAAGCGCGCGTCTGCAGCAGCGGCAGATTCGGATCCAGGCTACGAACAACGTCCTTCACCGGCTGCAGCAGCTGCAACGGGTCGCCGCTCGAGCGCAACAGCAAGACCATTCGCGCCACAGGATGCTGCGCCAGTGGCATGTACACGAAATCGGTCGGGGTTGCCATATTTTGATATTTAATGGTCTGCGCGACGCCTACGATCTCCACCGGCGCCCCGGCGCTGTTATCCAAGCGTATGTGTTTTCCCACGGCGTCGCCACCGGGCCAATAGTGCTTCGCGAAGTGCGCATTCACGATCGTCACGCGTGGCGCATCCGCGGTGTCGGTCGCCGCGAATGCGCGGCCACGCAGGATCGTAATCCCCATGGTGTCAAAATATCCTTCATCAATCGTATCCATCGTCACAGTGAAATTCTCGCGATCCGGCGGCATCGTGAAGCCGTCCGGCACAAACGTCACGCCGTCAAAGTCGTCGTTTCCCAGCGGAATGTTCTGCGTGAGAGCTTCGCTCTGCACTCCGGGAGTTTCGCGCATGCGTTCGGCCAGCAGTTTGTAGAATTGCTGTGTCTGAGTGGCGTTGTACTGAATCAGGCGTGGATCAAAAGTGGTCATCAGCAGATGGTCTTTCGTGAAACCGGTATCCAGCATCAAGTCGTGCTCGAAACCGCGGGCCATCAGGAAGGCCGCGGTCAGCAGCATCAACGACATGGAAACCTGCGCCACCACCAGCATATTGCGGCCCCACAGACGCTTGCGTCCGGGAACCTCCACGTCGGCAGACTTCAATGCGTTCACTAAATCCACCCGGGTGCTCTGCAGCGCAGGAGCCAAACCGCAAAGGAAGGCACTCAACACCGACAATCCCACGCACACCAGCAGCACGCGCTTGTCCATTTGGAACGGCACGGCCAGCGGCAACTCCGTCGCAAAAACGATTGTGTCTTTCGAGTGGAACCACTCGATCACGCCGTAGCCAATGGCGATCCCGGCCAGTCCACCCAAAATCGCAAGGATCAAGCTTTCCGTCAGCAGCAATCGGATCAGCCGCAAACGCCCCGCACCCAGCGCCAGCCGCACCGCGATTTCGCGCGCTCGCTCGCGCGCACGGCTCAGCAGCAGTCCCGCGACATTCGTGCAGGCTACCAGCAGCACAGCCAGCGCCAGGATCACGAAGACAACGCCGAATTTCCAATTGTCGTCTTCGATCGTCCGCGTTTGAAATTGTGTGTAAACCGCCGCGCCGCGACTGCGAGTGACGTTCGGATAATCGCGCTCGAAGCCTTTCGCCAGCACCGCGAGCTCGTTGCGCGCATCTTGCAAACTCGTGCCCGTCTTCAACCGCGCCTTCACGGTCAATTCGCGATCGTCGCGGTCCTCGAAAAAATTCTTCCCCAAGTTCGTCGAAAACACCGGCGCCATCGCCAGCGGCACGTACAAATCGGGATGTCCGAATGTCAATAAGCCCGGGAAGCTGTCCGGAGCCACGCCAATCACCGTGAACATCGTGCCATTCAGATGAATCGTCTTGCCTACGACGCCGGGGTCGCTTGCGAATTCGTGCCTCCAGAAGTCCGGTCCCAGCACCACCACCGCGTCGCGACCCGGCACCTGGTCTTCGTCCGCGCGAAACCCGCGCCCCAGCCGCGGCTCGACGCCCAGCACGCGGAAGAAGTTACCGGAAACCATCACCCCACCTTTGATTCGCGGTGTGACGCCCGGTTCAGCACTGAAGCCCACCGCCTGCATCCCCGCGTAAGCGATCACGCCGTCGTAGCTTTTGGTGTTGTCGCGGATGTCCCTGTACTCGCGGTAGGAAAAATTCTCGTAGCTGCTATCGTGCGTCGTGCCGACCAGCGTGACCACATTGCTCGGATGCGGCACAGGGTAGGGTCTGAAGATCAGCGCGTCCACCATGCTGAATGTCGCCGACGTCATTCCAATCCCCAGCGCCAGCGTGATCACAACGAACACCGTAAGTCCGGAAGTCCGACGCAAACTCCGTATCGCGAAGCGAAAATCCTGCAGCAGCGAATCCAGGAACGCCCCCGTGCGCGAATCGCGCACCTGCTCCTTCACCTGCTCCACTCCGCCGAGCTCGATTCGCGCCGCCCGCCGCGCCTCCGCCGCCGGCATTCCCGCTCGTATCTTCTCCTCAATAAGTAATTCGAGGTGGGAATGAACTTCCTGGTCCAGGTCGGCATCCACCCGACGAGTAAAAAACAAATTGCGCAGAAAACTTCGTGCTTTCACGAGCAGCGGCATGTGCGTTACCTCTCTACGATGCTTCTAATGCCTGGCCGATCGCCAAGGAAATGCGGCTCCAGCGCTTGGTCTCAGCTTCCAGCTGTTTCTGCCCCGCTTTAGACATCCGGTAGTATTTCGCGCGGCGATTGTTCTCCGACTCTCCCCAAAATGCCGCGATCCAGCCTTCTTCTTCCATGCGGTGCAGGGCAGGGAAGAGTGATCCCGGCTTCACCACAAAAGTCCCGCCGGTAAGCTGCTGGATCCGGCGCGAAATCCCCAACCCATGCATCTCGCCCGCCCGCAGCGATTTCAATATCAGCAGGTCCAAAGTCCCTTGCAAAAGGCTTGTCTGTTCAGGGCTCAATCGAAGTCTCCTATCGGCGTTCTATACGAATACTACCACTCACCTATAGAATGTCAATAGGAAAAGCGCGCCGCGAGCTGCGACGAAAACTCGCTTCGCCCAATTCCGCGTAGCGAGCCTATTTTGGAGTGCGGCGGCTTGCCGCCGCTTCGCCCGGCGCCAGGCTTGCCTCGCGTGCCGGAATCGCTTGTAAGGAAAGCGCAGGTGGCTGTACTCGGTCGCGAAGATCTTCGATATCTGGCGGCAGCGAATTGAGCGGCGGCGGTACGGGGTGCGCATTCCGTGTATATCGTCACGATCATGCTTTTTCTTCTGCCCTGTTCGCTGCTGTGGGTGGGCGGGAGAGCTTTGGCCACGACAGCAACTGAAGGAACGACTCCTGGCTGGAGGATGTACTGCACCGTGGCTGCACTGATCATCGCGAGCTGCGCGACTCTATTGGAATTGGTTTTCTTCTTTGCCTGGTTCCAGAATGGCGGAAGCCCGCACGGAATGATGCCGTCTCCTGGCCTTCGGAAAGTCGTCGGCCGCATTCCCGCATGGGCGCTTTTCGCGAGCGTAGCGTTGGGCGGCTTCGGAAAGGGTAAACCGAGGTTGCTGAATCTTGCTTGGGCGGTGGCCCTGGTTTTTGTTCGATACGCGATCTTCATGTTGGAAATGGATTGAAGCGCGCTCTCCCCTGATCGAACCTGCGCCTCGTTGCTGGCTTCGCCGCATACGTGACCTGCGACGCCCCCTCGTACCGCTAGCCTCCTCGCACCGCCTGTGATAAAGATGTTCACTCTACGTGCGCCACGATCCGCCACGATCTCGGAGCCATTCTTGACCCGTCGAAAACTTAAAAGCACCGCCGTCACCCTGCGCGACGTAGCGCTGGAAAGCGGCGTTTCTCCCGCCACCGTCTCCATCGTCCTCAATAACGCCCCGCTCTCGCGTTACATCCCGCCCACCACCAAAGACCGCATCGAACGCGCCGCAAAAAAACTAGCCTATCGCCCAAAAGTCGTCTCGCGCTTCCTCAGCGCCAAACGCAATCGCACCGTAGGCGTCATGGTCTTCGACATCACCGACCCCTATTGCACCCTGATCCTTCGCGGCATCGAAAACGCGCTCTACCAGGCCTCCTACCTGCCCATCCTCACCGACGTGCACAATCAGCGCGGCCGCTTTGAGCGTTACCTAGAAATGCTCCTCGCGCGCCCCGTCGAAGCGCTGATCGTCGTAGCCAACTGGCTCTTTGTGGATATCGATCTCCTGGCAGACGTCGAAAAACGCAACATCCCCGCGGTGATGATCGGCCGCGAGCTGCGTTCCGGCGCCGTCAGCTCTGTCATGGTAGACAACGAAGCCGGAGCGCATCTCGCCATGGAACATCTGCACTCCCTCGGCCATCGCAAGATCGCTTTCATCCGCGGCCCGAAAATGCTCGGGGACAGTTCCCCCCGCTGGCGTGGCGTGCGCGCCTTCGCCCGCTCCGTGAATCTGGAAATCGATCCTGCGCTGGTCCTCGATCTTCCCGATTCCTTCGATCCCAATTCCAGCTACGAAGGCGGCCTGAAGCTCACCGAGGAATTCCTGAAACACAAAAAACGTTTCACCGCCGTGATGGCCTTCGACGATATGACGGCCTTCGGCGTAATCCGTTGCCTGGCTCGGGCGGGCATAAAAGTTCCCGAAGATTGCTCGGTGATCGGCTTCGACGACGTGATTCCCGCCGGCCTCTCGGTCCCGTCGCTCACCACCGTCCGCCAGCCGATGGAAGCTCTGGGCAACGCCGCCGTAGGCATCATTTTGGACGCCGTCAACGCCGCTATCGAGGAACGCGAATCCCCAGCCCTGCACCGGCTGCTCGCGCCCGAACTAGTCGTGCGCGAATCCACCCGCGCCGTTTCCTGGGCGTAGCATTTTGCCTCGCGTGGCTCTGTCGTGCGTCGTTTTGCCGCGCCGCAGCGGTTTTGCGCTTGACTTGCACGCAGCGTGCGCATAATACTCGCTTTAATAAATTTTAATGAATCTCTTGATTTTGACATTGCAGCCAGCTCTAGCTGGGCGCCGTTGACGTTGCTTTTGAATCTGTAGCGGCCGCCTGCTTTTTTCGGGCGGGCGTCTTTGACTTTGCTTTTTTTTGAAGTTGCTCGAGAATCTTTGTAGCTCGTGGCTTGAGCGGCAGAGGTTCCGTTCTTTGTAGCGATCATACAAAACCCCTTACTGCCCAATGGTTCTCACGGGAGGTCTAGGCACCGTGCAAAAAAATCAGATCGTTCGCTCGCGCCTCCATCCTGCCGCAGCCGCCTCGATCCTTATTGCCTTGGCCTGCGCGCTCACTCCCGCGCGCGTCTTCGCCGATACTCGCGCAGACGAAGCCAAGAAATTATTCCTGCACTCCGGCTGGGCCCTCCAATCCTCCTGCCAAGTAAACGCCACCGGCGAACAAATCTCCACCCCCGGCTTCAACACCTCGGGCTGGCACCCCGCCACCGTCCCTTCAACAGTCCTGGCCGCGCTGGTCGCCGACAAAACCTACTCCGATCCCTACTACGGAAAAAATCTCCGCGATATCCCCGGCACCGAATATCCCATCGGCAAGAATTTTTCGCTCCTGCCCATGCCGCAAGACAGCCCCTTCCGCTGCTCCTGGTGGTACCGCACGGAATTCAAGCTTCCCGAAAATTTCGCTGGTCGAAAGGTGTGGCTGCACTTCAGCGGCATCAACAACCGCGCCAACATCTGGCTCAACGGCCACAAAATCGCCGACGCCAAGGACGTAGCCGGCGCCTATCGCACCTACGAATACGAGATCTCCGCACAACTCACGCTAGGCCAATCCAATTCACTAGCCGTCGAATCCTTCGCGCAAACCGATAAAGATCTCGGCATCAACTGGGTGGACTGGAATCCGGCGCCCCCCGATAAAGACATGGGCCTCTGGCGCGACGTCTACCTGCAATCGAGCGGCCCGGTAGCCATCCGCTACCCGCAGGTGATCACCCATTTCCCCACCACATCGCTCGCGCAAGCCAATCTCGCCATCGAAGCCGAACTCCACAACGCCACAAGCGAAGTAGTCACCGGCACTCTCGAAGCTCAGTTTGACGGCGTGCAACTCCAGCAAACCTACACGCTGAAACCAAACGAAACACGCACTGCCCGCTTCCTGTCCGACAGCTATCCGCAACTGCAAATCAAGAATCCCAAACTCTGGTGGCCCTACGGCATGGGAGCGCAAGACCTGCACGAACTTTCCCTGCGCTGCACCGCGGGGAATCAGGAATCCGACGCGCAAACCGTAAAATTCGGCATCCGCGAAGTCACCGCCGCGCTGAATTCCACCGGCGCCCTGCAATTTTCCATCAACGGCAAAAAAATCCTGATCCGCGGCGGCGGCTGGTCCCCCGATATGCTCCTGCGCCAGGATATGGACCGCCTGCAGAACGAATTTCGCTACGTCCGCGACATGAACCTCAACACCATTCGCCTCGAAGGCAAGCTCGAAAGCGACGAATTTTACAATCTCGCCGACGAGCGCGGCGTCCTCATCATGGCTGGTTGGTGCTGCTGCGATATTTGGGAACAGTGGAAGCACTGGCAACCCGAGCATCTGGAAATTGCCACTGCCTCGCTGCATTCCCAAATCATGCGCATGCGCGGCCATCCCAGCATGCTCGTCTGGCTCAACGGGAGCGATAATCCTCCCCCCGCGAACGTCGAAACCGCGTACATCAAAGTGCTGAAAGAATCCTCCTGGCCCAATCCTTATATCTCTTCCGCGTCGGCCACGCCCACCACGGTCACCGGCCCCTCCGGCGTGAAAATGACCGGCCCCTACGACTACGTCCCGCCCGATTACTGGCTCATTGACACCAATAAATACGGCGGCGCCTTCGGTTTCAACACCGAAACCGGCCCCGGCCCCGCGCTTCCGCTGGCAAGCTGCCTGAAAAAATTCATTCCCCCCGACCACCTGTGGCCGCAGGATGCTTTCTGGAATTTTCACGCCGGCTCCGAAGGCTTCAAGGACCTGACTCATTTCAACAGCGCGATGGACGCGATCTACGGCCCGCCCGCAGGCCTCGACGATTACCTCGTGAAATCCCAAGCCATGGCCTACGAAGGTGAACGCGCCATGTTTGAGGCCTACTCTCGCAACAAATACACCAGCACGGGTATCATTCAATGGATGCTCAATAACGCTTGGCCTTCCACCATCTGGCATCTCTTCGATTATTACCTGCAGCCGGCTGGCGGATACTTCGGCACCAAAAAAGCCTGTGAGCCGCTGCACGTGCAGTATTCCTACGACGACAACAGCATCGCCGTCGTCAATAGCCTCTACGAAAAAGCCACCGGCCTCACCGTCACCGCGAAACTCTACGACGCTTCTCTTCACGAACGGTTTTCCAAGCAGGTGCAGGTTGATGTGGATGCCGACGGCGTTCAGAAAGCCTTGACGCTTCCCGCGGAATCTTTCAGCCCCGCGTCGCTCGCCTATTTCGTCGAGCTGCAATTGCAAGGCAGCGACGGAAAAATCGTCAGCCAAAATTTCTACTGGCTTTCCGCCAAGAAGAACAGCTACGAATGGACCAAGACCACCTACCGCTTCACTCCCGTATCCTCTTACGAAGATTTAACAGCCCTCAGGTCGCTTGAAAAAGTCACAGTGGACGCGACCGCCAGCATGTTGCCCGGCCCCGATGGCCCCGTCGCGCACGTCCTGCTGAAAAACCCCAGCGACCATCTCGCATTTCAAATCCATCTGGGCATCCACAAGAGCGGTCAGTCCGAAGAAATCCTTCCCGTATTCTGGGACGATAATTACATCGAACTGATGCCCGGCGAATCTCGCGAACTCACCGCGCGCTATCTTCGGTCCGAATCCGTCTTCGGTGGTTCGGAGCTAAGCGTCTCCGGCTGGAATATCGCACCCGTCACGATCCCCCTGAAAGAAGGCCGCGGCCTCCCCGCCTCATCCACCGGAGCAGGGCACTGATGTCCAGCGAGCAGGACGGGCCATTGACCATACCCCCGGGACAATATCCGAATCACATGCTGCGCGAAATTTACGAGCAGCCGCTGGCCATTCGCGAAACCATTCGCCAGAACGTAGCGGACGACGTAATCTTTTCGAACTCGCTCCAGCCCATCGAAAAAGCTCTCTTCGCATTCAAGAAAATTATCATCGCCGCCAGCGGCTCCAGCCGCAACGCCGGTCTCGCGGGCGAAATCATGATGGAAGATCTAGCCGGCGTAGCTGTGGACGTGGAATACGCCAGCGAATATTGCTACCGCTCCACGCATTCCGACACCGATCCGATCGTGGTCGTCATCACCCAGTCCGGTGAGACCGCAGATACCACCGCCGCGCAACGGGAAGCACTAAATCGCGGCGCGAAAACCGTCGCCATATCGAATGTCGCAGGTTCCACGATCTCCCGCGAAGCCAGCGCCAACCTGCAAACCTGCGCCGGCCTGGAAAAGGCAATACCCGCGACGAAAAGTTTCACCTCGCAACTCACCATGCTCTATCTCCTGGCCCTGTTTCTCGCGCGCCAGCGCGGACGCATCACCGCCGAAGTCACTCGCACGCATCTGAATTTCCTGGCCGAGCTGCCGCGCCACATCGAGAAGTATCTGCCGAGCTGGGACGCGCAAGCTTCTGGGGCCGCGCGCGCGTTTCAGCAAGGGCGCACCTTCATGTTCCTGGGCCGCGGCGTGCATTACGCCATAGCCCGCGAAGGCGCGCTCAAGCTCAAGGAAATTTCCTACGTTCAAGCCGAAGGTCTGCCGGCAGGCGAACTGCGCCACGGCTCCAACGCTCTCGTGGACGAAAATCTAGTGGTGGTAGTGCTGGCCACGCGCGACGCCGCCGATCCCGACTCCGTCCTGCGCTACCAAAAAACCGTAGCGGTGCTCGAATACGTCAAAAGCCGCGGCGGAAAATCCATCGCCATAGCCAGCGAAGGTGATCGCGAAGTCACCACGGTAGCCGATCGCACCATATTCGTCCCTCCAGCCACGGAATTGCTCCTGCCGATCCTGGAAGTAGTTCCCCTGCAACTATTCGCCTATCACTACGCAGTCCTAAACGGCTGCGACGTAGACCGCCCCAGAAATCTGGTAAAGTCCGTGATCACTGAATGAAGCCGCGCGCCGTTGGTTTTGCCTCTGACTTTGCCTGTTGACCTTGCCGTTGCTGTCGTACTTGCCGTTGCTCTTGAATTTGCAGCGGCCGCCTGGTTTTTCTTTTTCGGCGGGCGTCTTTGAGGTTGCTTTTGAGTTTGCCGTTGAATTGATCTTTGTAGCGGCCGGTTCAGCTTCATCGAACCGGGAAGCCGTTGCCGTTGGTTTACCTTGGACGTTGCCTTTGCTGTCGTAGCGGCGCACTTCAGTGCGTCATCGCCGTCGCGGCACGGCACGATGGTGCTCGCTAAAGCGCCGCCACAAAGACTGAAACGCCAGGCGCATTCAAAAAAAGGACCAATGGCCAACGAACCCGCCGTTAAACTCCGCCGCGTTCTAACCCTGTGGGACCTGATCATAATCGGCATCGTAATCATCCAACCGATCGCCCCCATGGGCATCTACGGCGTAATCAGCAACGACGCCCGCGGCCACGTAGTCACCACGATCCTAATCGCGATGGTCGCCATGCTCTTCACCGCGATCAGCTACGGAAAAATGGCGCGCGCGTACCCCTCCGCCGGCTCGGCCTACACCTACGTCGGCCAGGAACTCAACCCCGCACTAGGCTACGTCACCGGCTGGGCCATCGTGATGGATTACATCCTGAATCCGCTCATCTGCACCATTATCTGCAGCCAGCTCACCCAAAATATCCTTCCCTTCCTGCCCTACTGGACTCTGGCCGTTTTCTACGCCGGCGCTTTCACCCTTCTAAATATCCGCGGCGTCAAAACCTCCGCGCGCATCAACGACGTAATGGCCGCCGGAATGTCCATCGTCGTAGTGATCTTTTTTGCCTTCGTAATCCATTTTCTCTGGGGCATCCACGAATACGGCCAGGGTTTTTTCACGCACCCGTTTTACAATCCCGCGACTTTCAGCTTTAAGAATGTTTTCCACGGCACATCCGTCGCCGTTCTCACCTACATCGGCTTCGACGCCATCTCCACCTTCTCCGAAGAAGTCGAAAATCCTCGCCGCAACATCATGCTAGCCACCGTCCTGGTCTGCCTGATTACCGGCGTCCTCGCTTCCCTCGAGGTCTACGCCGCGCAACTCGTCTGGCGCGACCAGCCATTCCCCCCCGATAAAATCACCTCCGCCTTCCCGCTTGTTGCCCAAACCGCTGGCGGCTATTTTCTCTTCCAGCTCGTCAATTTCACCATCCTCATCGCCAACATCGGCTCCGGCCTGGGCTCCCAACTCGGCGCCGCTCGCCTCCTCTACGGCATGGGCCGCAGCAACGGCATTCCCAAAAAATTCTTCGGCGCGCTCGACCCCAAAAATCACATTCCGCGCAACAACGTAATCCTAGTCGGCGCCATTGCTCTAGCCGGCTCATTCATCATCACCTATGATCAGGGTGCAGACCTGCTCAATTTCGGCGCTCTGCTCGCCTTCATGGGCGTGAACGTTGCCGCGCTCGTTCGTTACTACGTACGCGAAGAAAAAAAGCAAGTCCTCAACCTGCTTTCGCCTCTGCTCGGTTTTCTGATCTGCGCATTCATCTGGACCCACCTCAGCGCCCCGGCCCTCAAGCTAGGCGCCATCTGGATGGTCCTAGGCATGACCTACGGAGCCATAAAAACCCGTGGCTTCCAAGCCGACCTCGTGAACTTCGATATACCCTCCGACGAATCCTAGCGCCAGCGAGAAGCCGTCGCCAGCCTTCGTCGCGCACATCCACTCACCGCGTTATCCACCACGCCGTCCCTGCGCCCCAATCTCTCTTAAACTTTTCGCCCTCGCCTGACGATTGTTCCGATAGGGGTCGCCCGAAGCAGTCGGGAACGAGCCTCCGATACCTGCGCTCGTTGCAACCCCGTACCACACGGAGCGGCTGTTTCATTTCAGAGCACCTCCAAACGATGGATCAGGCAGTACTCAACGTTCTCTTGGTCATCGCGGATGCTCAAGACGAGGCCGACACCAAGGAGCCAGTGCTGGCGGGATCACGCTCCTGAATCTTGGCGATTTTGTGGCCAAGGCAGGCGCGTCGTCCCAGCTTACTTGGCGATAGGGGATGCGCAATGAACAATCGCAGACTCGAGCCGCTGCGAGACGGTGCCCCACCCTTCGCTTTTAGAAGGGTGGGGTTTAGACGCTAATCCATCGACCGCTCAAAATCCCGCGCGCCGCTCACTCCGCGTCCTGGGTCACAATGTGCACATCCACCGCCGGCGCATCATTCAAGAATCGATTAATCGCGTTCATGTACAAGAGCTTCCGCCATCCCTCCGTCGCCGACCTGCCAAAAATCACATGCGTAATATGTTTTTCCCGCACAAATTGCGCCATGGCATCCGCCACGTGATGCCCCTTCAGACGCACCGGCTTCGCTCCCAAGTTCTCCGCAAATTGCAAATTAGCGGCCAGCGATTTTGATTCCTCCTGCTCGCTTTCACTGTCCAGGTCCACGTGCACTGCGTAAAGCTCCGCGTCCATGCGCCGCGCCATGCGTGCCGCCCTTGCCACCAGATATTGCGCCTTCGGATTCTCGCTGATGCACACCGCCAGCCGCTCGCGCACCGCCCACGCTTCCTGTATATCCTTCTCCACCATGTATGATTCCAGGCTGCGATCCACCTGTTCCGCCACCTGCCGCAACGCCAATTCCCGCAACGCGATCAAATTGCCGCGCCGGAAAAAATTCTTCAGCGCCTGCTCCACTTTCTCCTTCCCGTAAACGTCCCCGCGCCTCATGCGGTTCTGCAGCGCTTCCGGCGTCAAGTCCACCATCACCGTTTCGTCGGACACTTGCAGCACCCAGTCCGGCACCGTCTCGCGCACCGCCACTCCGGTAATCGCGCGCACGGTTGGCGCGATGCTTTCGATGTGCTGGATGTTTACCGTCGAGATCACATCAATATTCGCATCCAATAATTCCAGCACGTCCTCGTAGCGCTTGCGATGTCTCGAGCCAGGAATGTTGGTGTGCGCCAGTTCGTCCACCAGCACCACTTTCGGTTTCCGCTCCAGGATCGCGTCCAGATCCAATTCCGCGAAGAGCGTGCCTTTGTAGTCGATCATGCGGCGGGGAATGGTCTCCAGTTGTGCGGAAAGTTCAGCGATTCCTTTTCGCCCATGCGTTTCCACCACCCCGATCACCACGTCTTCGCCGCGGCTGTGCCTTCGAATCGCCTCGCTCAACATGCTGAACGTCTTGCCCACACCCGGCGCGTATCCCAGGC
>Ga0209274_10000858_pt1 | contig 16437 bp, 20 predicted proteins | sample HubBroMetageREF1_FD_188343 | JGI IMG/M metagenome (GOLD analysis project Ga0209274, IMG submission 188343) | Reference soil microbial communities from the Hubbard Brook experimental Forest, New Hampshire, USA - Hubbard Brook CCASE Soil... | ecosystem: Environmental > Terrestrial > Soil >...
GCTGCGGCCGGGTAACCGCACATCTGCGCAAAGGCGCCGTTGACGAAGATCGCCGGACAATCCGCCGAGGTGGCATCGCAGATCACGATGCCCTCGGGCGCATTGTCGAAGACGCGGCGCCAGGCTTCCGCCGACCAGGTGTTCATACCTCGCTGCCGGAATCCAAAGTAAGCGTAGGGGCCGCGGCGATGCGCGCCAGCTGTTCCCGGGCCTGCTGCCAGGCACCACTCGCCTCCAGGGCCTGCCGGCCCGGGGCGCCGGGCCGGCCGTGCAGGCGCACCAGGCGCAGACTCGAGGCCGGCTGCGGCTCGATGTCGAGGCGGCTCAGGAGCTCGTTGACGCTCGCGCGATTGTTGCAGACCGGTAGCATGTCGCAGCCCGCCGACAAGGCCTGCCGTGCCCGGGTTACGACATCCCCGTAGGCGGCGGCAGCCCCTCCCATGGACAGATCATCGCTGAACACTACCCCCTGAAACCGCAGCTCTCCGCGCAGCACGTCGCGAATCCAGCGCGCGGACAGGCTGGCGGGGGCCGGATCGACCGCCGGGAACAGCACATGGGCCACCATCACGGCCGGCAGGCCGTTGGCCATCAGCCGGCGGTAGGGGGCCAGGTCCGCCGTCAGGTCGGCCAGGGCCCGCCGGTCGACGGGCAGCGTATGGTGGGAATCGGCCACCACCGCCCCGTGTCCGGGGAAGTGTTTGGCGGTTGCGGCCATGCCCGCCTCGCGCATCCCCTGCATCCAGGCCATGGCCAGCTGTCCCACGGCCTGGGGATCGGCGTGGAAGGCACGCTCGCCGATGACCTCGCTCACCTTCAGATCCAGATCCACGCAGGGGGCGAAGGAGATGTCGACCCCGTGGGAACGCAGCTCCGCGGCCATAAGCCAGCCGGTGGCGCGCGACAGCGCCACCCCGGTACGCGCGTCCAGGTCGAATTCGTGGCCGATACGGCGTGCCGGCGGCAGCCGGGTGAACCCCGGGCGGAAGCGCTGCACCCGCCCACCCTCCTGGTCCACCGCCACGATCAGGGGCGGGGAGCGCAGCCCATGGATCGCGCTGAGGAGGGCCTGAAGCTGGAGCGGATCCTGGTAATTGCGCGTGAACAGAATGACGCCGCCGACCAGCGGATGAGCAAGCAGCTCGCGCTCCTCAGGCGCGAGTTCGCAGCCCAGCAGATCGACCATGAGGGGCCCGAGGCTCATGCGCCAGGTCCCCGCAGCAGGGCCAGCGACTCAACGTGCGTGGTGTGCGGAAACATGTCGACCACGCCGGCCGCCTCGAGCCTGAAGCCGTGCTCGTGAACCAACACGCCAAGATCGCGCGCGAGGCTGCCGGGGTGACAGGAGACATACAGCAGCCGTTCCGGGGCGAGCTGCGCGAGCGTGCCGAGGAGCTCGCGCGCGCCGCTGCGCGGCGGGTCGAGCAGCACGTGCGTGAAAGGCTGCTGCAGCCACGGCCGCAGCAGCGCGGGATCGGTGAGATTGCCGCAGTGGAACTCCGCGTTGCCGATGCCGTTGTGGCCGGCGTTGGCGCGCGCGCGCGCGATCAGCTGTGGGTCGCCTTCGACGCCCAGCACCCAGCCGCTGCGGCGTGCGAGCGGCAGCGTGAAGTTGCCGAGTCCGCAGAACAGATCGAGCACGCGCGCGGCGGCGTGCAGCTCGAGCAGCTCCACAGCGCGCTCGATCAGTGCCGCATTCACCGCCGCGTTCACCTGGATGAAATCGGTGGGCTGGAACTGCAGCTCGAGACCAAACTGCGGCAGGCGGTAGCACAGCGGCTCGCCCTCCGCCGCCAGCGCCTGCACGCTCGCGAGCCCACCGGCTTGCAGGTACAGCCGCAGGCCGTGTTCGGCGGCGAACGCTGCGAGCTGCGCGCGGTCGGCGGCCGAGGGTGTGGCCAACACGCGCAGCACCAGCGCGGTGGCATTGTCAGCGACCGCCACCTCGATCTGCGGCAGCTGCTCGCGGATGCTGAGGCCGTCGAGCAGCCGCGCGAGCGGGCCGAGCAGCGCGCCGGCCGGCGGACTCAACACCTCACAGCGAGCGAGTTCCGCCACATAGGGGGCGGCGCGTTCGCGGAAACCGACCAGCACCCGGCCCTTTTTGCGCACGAACTTGGCACCGAGACGCGCGCGCCGGCGATAGGCCCACACCGGCCCGCTGAGCGGTGCGAGCCAGCGGGCCGGGGCCACCCGCGCGACCCGCGCCAGTGTGTCCTTCAGCTCCTGCTCTTTGGCGGTGAGCTGCGCGGCGGGTGCCAGGTGCTGCAGCGCGCAGCCGCCACACACGCCGAAATGCGCGCAGCGCGGCACCGCGCGCGCCGCCGAGGGCTCGAGCACTTCAAGCAGCTCACCGTCATCGTGCTGCCGGTGGCGCCGCCCGCGGCGGAAGCGGATACGCTCTCCGGGCAGTGCCCCGGCCACAAACACCGTCTTGCCGCCGTGCACCACGCCCTCGCCCTCGTGGGTGAGGCCGGCCACCACCGCCGTCTGCTCGGGCGACTCGGGGCTCTCAGGGGAGGCCGCGGCGCTCAAGCGCCGGCCTGCCAGGCACGCAGGAACTCGGCGTAATGCGGTTCGCTCGCGGCGGCGAGGTAGGCGCGCACGCGCGCGAGTTCCGCGGCGTACTCCTCGCGAGACAGGCGCCCGCGCAGCAACTCGAAGCGCAGGTAGATCAGCCAGGTGTTGAGAACATCGGTCTCGCAATAACGGCGTACGCCGAGGAGATTGCCGCCCCGAACGGCGTCCCACACCTGACTGCCATCGAAGCCGAGCTTGCCCGGCAGGCCCAAGAGGCTCGCCATGTTGGCGAGCGAGACCTTGCCGCGGTGCTGGAAGCCCGACAGCACGTCCATGAGATCGAGGTGGCGCCAGTGATAGCGGCTCTGATAGTTGTTGTAGCGGAAAGCAGGGTCCTCCTCGCCGGTTTCCCAGAAGCGCCCCGCCTGCACGCCCGCGAGCAGCGCCCGGTAGGTGAGCACCGGCAGATCGAAGCCGCCGCCGTTCCAGGACACCAGGTCGGGTGAGTAGCGCTCGATGCCCTCGAAGAAGCGCCCGACCAGGTCCGCCTCGCTGCTGTCGAGCTCGCCCAGGCTCCACAGCGTGAGCCCCTCGCCCTTGCGCAGCAGGCAGGCGATCGCCACCACGCGCTGCTGCTCGAGCGGCAGGAATTCATGGCCGCTCGCCTGCCGGCGCAGCGCCCACATCGCCTTAGCCACCTGCGCATCGGCCAGCCCGTCGAGCCCGTACAGGCGCCGGCCGAGCGCCACGTCGGGCACGGTCTCGATGTCGAACACCAGCGTGTTCATGCCGCCCTCATCAGCACCGCCACCGCCACGACCAGCCCGCGCTCGTCCGTGAGGGTCACATGCCCCTCGCCGATCCCGAGCCCGCGGCGCACCTGCTCGCCGCGTGGCGAGAACACCACTTCGGGCTTGCCCCAGGCGTTCTGCACCACGCCGACATCGCGGATCCACACGCCGTGGGCGAAGCCGGTGCCCATCGCCTTGACGATCGCTTCCTTGGCGGCAAAGCGCATGGCACAGAAGCGATCGGGGCGCGCGGTGCGCGCCAGCTGCGCCTGTTCCTCGGGCATCAGCAGGTGCTCGATGAAGCGCGTGCCGAAGCGTTCCAGCGTCTGCGTAATGCGCGCGGCCTCGAGCACGTCGACGCCGATGCCGAAGATCACGCGCGCGCCCCGTGCATCAGCGCCTTCATCTGCCGAATCGCCTCCGGCAGCCCCACGAGCAGCGCATGGCCGATGATGGCGTGGCCGATGTTGAGCTCGCTCACTTCGGCGAGCGCGGCGATCGGCTGCACGTTGTGGTAGTTGAGGCCGTGGCCGGCGTGCACCTCGAGACCCAGGCGCGCGGCGAGCCGCGCGCCCGCCCGCAGCCGCTCGAACTCGGTTGCCGCCGCCGCCCCGCGCGCCAGCGCGTAGCTACCGGTGTGCAGCTCCACCGCGGCGGCGCCCGCCTGTGCCGCGGCCTCGATCTGCGCGGGCTCCGGGTCGATGAACAGCGCGACGCGGATGCCCGCCTGCTGCAGCTGTGCGCAGGCCGCCCGCAGCCGCTCGCGCTCGCGCGTGACGTCGAGGCCGCCCTCGGTGGTGATTTCCTCGCGCCGTTCGGGCACCAGGCAGCAGTCCTGTGGGCGCACCTGCTGGGCGATGGCGAGCATCTCCTCGGTCAGTGCCATCTCGAGGTTCATGCGCGTCTGCAGCAGCCGGCGCAGGCTGAACACGTCGTGATCCTGGATGTGGCGGCGGTCCTCGCGCAGGTGCAGCGTGATGCTGTCGGCGCCGGCGCTCTCGGCCGCCAGCGCCAGATGCACCGGATCGGGGTAGCGCCCGCGGCGCGCCTGGCGCAGCGTCGCCACGTGATCGATGTTGAAGCCGAGCAGGATCCCGCCGTTCATGGCGCCGCGCGTCGCTTGATCGATTTCGCGACCGCGCGCGTCGCGAGCGGGCGGCCCTCGAGGCAGGCGGCGAGTGCCGCCTGCAGCACACGCTGCGCATCGGCCAGTTCCGCGGCATCGCTGAGCGACTCCGCGGCGAGGCTGAGGAGCGAGCGCCCGCGCACGGCCGGTGGCTTGTGACTGTGCACGCTGATCAGTCCCTGCCCCGGGCGGAAGGCGTAATAGCCCTCCGCTGCGATGCGCGCGCCGCTGCCGGCCTCGGTGGCGAGATCCACGCCGTAGCCGAGCAGCTCCAGCAGGCGCTTCTCGAACACGCGCAGGCAGGGCGCGAGCGCAGCACCGGCGCGCAGCTGCTCAAGCGCTGCGTGATACTGATCGAACAGCTCCGGCAGCGCGTCATGGCGCGTGGTGAGCTTCAGCAGCAGCTCGTTGAGATAGAACGCCGCCAGCAGGCACTCGCCCGGCAGCGCCGTTGCGATCTGGGCAGCTTCCGCACCGGTCAGCTGCGCCGCCTCACCGCGGCCGCTCCAGGACAGCAGCAGCGGCTGAAACGGCTGCAGCACCGGCGCGAGCTTCGCGCGCGCACCGCGCACGCCGCGCGCGAACAGGGTGAGCCGGCCGTGTTCGCGCGTCAGCACCTCGAGAATGCGGCTGGTGTCGCGGTACGGCCGGTGGTGCAGGATGTAGCCCGGCGTGAGCGCGATGCGGCGCTGGCTGCGGCTCATTCCAGTCCCAGCTGCTTGAGCGCGCGCGCGTTGTCGGCCCAGTTGGCGCGCACCTTGACCCACAGATTCAGGTGCAGCCGCCGCCCGAGCAGCGCGTTCAGCGTCAGGCGCGCCGCCCGCCCGACGCGCTTCAGCCGCTCGCCGTGCGCACCGATGACGATCGGCTTCTGGCCGTCCCGATCCACCCAGATCGCCGCGTCCACGTTCAGCTGGCCGTCCTCCTCCGCCAGGCGCTCCACTTCCACCGCAATGCCGTAGGGCACTTCCTGGTTGAGCTCCAGGGTGAGCTTCTCGCGGATGATCTCGGCGATGCGGAACTCGAGTCCACGGTCGGTGCGCTCATCGGGCGCAAACAGTGGCGGCGACAGCGGCAGCTGCTGTGCGATGGTATCGCGCAGGTCGGCGATGTTGTCCTCCTTCAGCCCCGAGACCGGCACGCAGGCGCGGAACGCATAGCGGGCGCCGAGCTCGGCGAGGTAGGGCAGCAGTCGCGCGCGCGGGCGCACCTGGTCGATCTTGTTGACCGCGGCAAGCGCCGGGCGCTCGGAACGCGCGATGCGCTTCAGCACCAGCTCATCCTCCGCAGTCCACTTGAGCGCCTCGACCACCAGCACCACGAGGTCGGCCTCCTCGAGGGCGGCCGCCGCGGTGCGATTCATGGCTTTGTTGAGGGCGCGGCGCGCCTGGGCATGCAGGCCCGGGGTATCGAGGAAGGCGATCTGCGCGCCGGGGACGTTGACCACGCCGAGGATGCGGTGGCGGGTGGTCTGCGGGCGCGGCGTGACGATGCTGAGCTTCTCGCCCACCAGGGCGTTGAGCAGCGTCGACTTGCCGACATTCGGCCGGCCGACGAGCGCGGCGAAGCCGGCGTGAAACGGGCTACCGTCGGGACTATTCACCGTGCGCGCGCTCCCTGCGCGGCAATGCGCTCGAGCATGCGCGCCGCAGCCTCCTGCTCCGCGCGCCGGCGGCTCGAGCCGGCGCCCTCGACGCCCAGCCCGAGGGCGGCCACCTCGCAGCTCACGCGGAAGGTCTGCGCGTGATCCTCACCGGCGATGTCGAGCACCGCGTAGCGCGGCAGCCCGAGACTGCGTGCCTGCAACAGTTCCTGCAGGCGCGTCTTGGCGTCCTTGAGCGCGGCCGGCTCCGGCAGTGCCGCCAGGCGCTGCGCAAACAGGCGCTCGATGATCGGCTGGACGGCCACCAGACCGCCGTCCAGGAAGATCGCGCCGCACAGCGCCTCGAGCGCATCGGCGAGGATCGACTGGCGGCGGAAGCCGCCGGTCTTGAGCTCGCCCGAGCCGAGCTGCAGCACCGCCCCGAGCCCCAGGCCCGCGGCAACCTCGGCCAGGGGCTCGCGACTCACCAGGCGCGCGCGCAGCCGGCTTAAGTCGCCCTCGGTGGCCTGCGGAAAGACCTGATACAGCTGATGCGCGATGACCAGGTTCAGCACCGCATCGCCGAGGAACTCCAGGCGTTCGTTGTTGGGACCTGTGGCGCTGCGGTGGGTGAGCGCGGCGCGGAACAGCGCCACATCGCGCGCCTCGTAGCCGAGCTGCGCGCGCAGCCAGCTGCCCGGCCAGTCGGCGCCGCTCATGTCCGGCTCGCCGTGACGGCGGACTCCGGCGCTGCTACTCGCCGCCGCCTCCACCGATCTTCACCTGCTTGTCGAACGTCACGTGCAGCGACACATTGCCGAACAGCGGCGCATCGTCGTCGTACTGCGATTCCACCAGCCAGCCGCCACCGGCATCGCGCGTGATCTTCATGTCCTTGGTGGTGGGGTAGTCCACCATGTCGATCTCGAAGTGCTTGTCGATGGTACCGCGGATGGCATTGGGATCGCCGCCGCCCTTGAGCTCGCTGCCGGCCGAATCCATGGCCTTGGCGACCTTCATGTAGTTCAGGTAGATCGGCGCCAGGCGGATGCCGGCGTAGATCACCACCGCCAGCGGCGTCAGCAGAAACAACCAGCCGATGAACGTGACACCCCGTTGCCTGTTACGCATCGCTTCTCACCCCGCTGTGCTGCCACCAACCGTCACTGAATGGCCGAGCCGATGCGGCCCCACAGGGGGCCCCCGGAACGGCCCCAGTCCCAATTGAACCAGATGCGCGTCGCCTTGCCGACCAAGTTTGCCTCGGGCACGAATCCCCAACTGCGACCGTCGTCGCTGTTGTCGCGGTTATCGCCCATCATAAAGTATTCCCCGGGGGGTACGATCCCGTCGTAGGGGGCCATACGGCCGCCACCCGGGGCATCCTCGTCCCCGCAGACGTAGCCGCGCACCCCACTGCGCTTGCAGCCCGGCAGGACCGGCTGGCGGTCGATGGCCACCGGGCAGAAGATCGCCTCGTGCTCGCGCTGCCCGAGCTTCTCCTGGGCGATCGACATGTTGACGTAGCAGCCGTCGTTGTAGCGCTTGGTGCCGACGTAGAACTGCACCGGCTTGCCGTTGATGCTGATGAGATTGTCGTGCACCTGCACGTGATCCCCGGGCAGCCCCACCAGACGCTTGATGAAGTTGGTGGTGGGGTCGAGCGGGTAGCGAAACACCACCACGTCGCCGCGCTGCGGCTCACCCACCGCGATGACTTTGCGGTTGAGTACCGGCAGGCGCAGCCCGTAGGCGTACTTGTTGACGATGATGAAGTCACCGTCCAAGAGCGTCGGCATCATCGAGTCGGACGGAATGCGAAACGGCTCGAACACGAACGAGCGCAGCAGCAGCACGACCAGCGCCACCGGAAAGAAACTGCGCGCGTAGTCGACCGTGCCTGGCTCGCTCACCAGCGCCGGGTCCTTGCCGGCGGCGCGCGCCGCGGCCAGGCGTCCGGGCTTGAGGAACAGCGCATCGACCCCCCACACCACCCCGGTCAGCACCGTGATGCCGAGCAGCACGCCGCTGAAATCGAGGCGCTCCGCGACCAGCAGGCGCAGCACCGCGCAGGCAATCAGCACCGGCAGCGCGCTGTAGAGGAAGCTCATGAACGGCGCATCGCGCGGCGGCGGCGCGGCGGCGAGCACGCGCCGCGGGCGCAGGAACCAGTCGTCGACGATGCAGACGAGGCCGACCGGCAGTGCGAGCCAAGACAACAGAACGATGATCGGCATCAAAGACTGTAGCATTGTAGGACCTTAGTGTTTGCGGCCGACCTGCAGCACCGCGAGGAATGCCTCCTGCGGGATCTCGACATGGCCTAGTTGTTTCATGCGCTTCTTGCCCTCTTTCTGCTTCTCCAGCAGCTTGCGCTTGCGGCTGACATCGCCACCATAACATTTGGCGAGCACGTTCTTGCGCAGCGCCTTGACGGTGGCGCGCGCGATGACCGCGCTGCCGATGGCCGCCTGCACCGCCACTTCGAACATCTGCCGCGGAATGAGTTCCTGCATCTTGTCGACCAACTCGCGGCCGCGCTGGTAGGCACTGTCCTTGTGCACGATGATCGACAGTGCGTCCACCGTGTCGCCGTTGATGAGAATGTCGAGCTTCACCAGCGGCGCGGCCTCGAAGTGGCTGAATTCGTAGTCAAACGAGGCGTAACCGCGGCTCACCGACTTCAGCCGGTCGAAGAAGTCCAGCACCACCTCGGCGAGTGGCAGTTCGTACTGCAGCGACACCTGCGTGCCGAGGTACTGCATCTTCTTCTGCGTACCGCGCTTGTCGTTGCACAGCTTCAGCACCGCGCCGACGTGATCCGGCGGCACCAGGATGTTGGCAATGATGATCGGCTCGCGGATTTCCTCGAGCGCATTGGCGGGCGGCAGCTTCGCCGGGTTGTCGACGTAGGTGATGCGCCCGTCGCTGCAGGCAACCTCGTACACCACGGTTGGCGCGCTGGTGACCAGGGTCAGTTCGTACTCGCGCTCCAGGCGCTCCTGCACGATGTCCATGTGCAGCAGGCCGAGGAAGCCGACGCGGAAACCGAAACCGAGCGCAGTGGAGACCTCCGGCTCGTAGTGCAGCGCCGAGTCGTTCAGGCGCAGCTTGGAGAGCGCGTCGCGGAATTTCTCGTAGTCATCCGATTGGACCGGGAAGAGACCGGCGAACACCCGCGGCTTGATCTGCTTGAAGCCGGGCAGCGCCGCGGTCGCCGGCCGGTTCTCCAACGTGATGGTATCGCCGACCGGTGCGCCGTCGATCTCCTTGATGCCGGCCACGACGAAGCCGACATCGCCGGCGGTCAGCTCGCGCTCTTCGACCGGCTTGGGCGTGAAGCGCCCGAGGCGGTCGACCACGTGACTGCGGCCGGTCGAGAACACGCGGATCTTGTCGCCCTTCTTCAGGGCGCCGTTGACCACGCGCACCAGCGACACTACGCCCACGTAGTTGTCGAACCAGGAGTCGATGATGAGTGCCTGCAGCGGCGCATCGAGCGTGCCGCGCGGCGCGGGAATGCGCCGAATGAGGGTCTCGAGCAGCTGCGGCACGCCCTCGCCGGTCTTGGCGCTGACACGCGCGGCATCCGTCGCCTCGATACCGATGATTTCCTCGATCTCGCGCGCCACCCGCTCCGGGTCGGCCGAGGGCAGGTCGATCTTGTTGATCACCGGCACCACCTCGAGCCCCTGCTCGATGGCGGTGTAGCAGTTGGCGACGCTCTGCGCCTCGACCCCCTGGGAGGCATCCACTACCAGGAGCGCGCCATCGCAGGCGGCGAGCGAGCGCGACACTTCGTAGGAGAAATCCACGTGCCCCGGGGTATCGATCATGTTCAGCTGATAGCGCTCACCGTCCGGGGCGGTGTAGTGCAGCGTGACGCTCTGCGCCTTGATGGTGATTCCGCGCTCGCGCTCGAGCTCCATGGAGTCGAGCACCTGCGCCTGCATCTCGCGCTCGGCCAGGCCGCCGCACAGCTGGATGAAGCGGTCCGCCAGGGTGGATTTGCCGTGATCAACGTGCGCGATAATGGAAAAGTTACGTATATGCCGCATGAAACCTGCGCTGACTGCTGCCGCGTGTTGCCGCGCCCGGGAGTCCAGCGGCGGGGCGGATTATAGGGAAGTTTGTCAGCGGGTGCGCTTGGGGTCCCGCCGGGGCTGGCCTCAGCGCTCCCGCAGCAGCCGCAGCAGCTCCGCACGATCCAGCCGGTGGCGGCACACGACACTGCCGTCCAGCAGCAGTACCGGGACATCCAGACCGTGCCGGCGCTGCAGCTGCGGGTCGGCATCCACGTCCCGCAGTTCGAGCGGCGGCAGCGGATGGCGCGCTGCGAGCGCGCTCAGCTCCGACAGCATCTCCTCGCATAGCCCGCAATCGTGCCGCTGCACGAGCGTGAGACAGCCCGCGGTCATGTTCAGCGCTGCGGCGTCGCCGGCGCCTGCGCCTTCACCTGGCTGGCGATGAACTGCACGGTCTCCGGGGGCACCTCTCCCACCGCGGTGATCTTGTGGCCATCCACCACGGTCGAGAACGCGGACGCGGAGCCGACCGCCGCCGCCTGCGGCACCGACGGACTGGCTGCCACCGGCACCGTCTCGACGAACACCGACACGGAGGCGAAGCCGTCGGTAAACACCAGGTGATCGACGGCGTTGGCGGAGCCGGGCAGCAGCTGCTGCGAACGCACCGTCATGCGGAACCCGGGCGGCAGACGCATGGCGTTCCAGGCGAGCGTGGCCGCGTTCGGCTGCGGCGGAGCATCGTTGCGCAGCCACTGGAACCCCTCGGTCGAGACCTCGGGTTTGAAGGCGGAATCCGGAATGTGCGCGGACAACGTCAGGCTGGCGAACACGATCTGCTCGATGATGCGGCCGTGCGCATCGCACAGTTCGGTCTTGAGCGGCATGGCGGTGGAGTCGTCGATCCACAGCCGGTAGCCGTAGCGATATTCGTCCTTGGGCGAGACCGTGATGACATGCGTATCGCGACGGTTGAGGCGCGCGCGCCCGACCTCACGGATGTCATAGAAAGTCGCGGTCTCATCGGTCACGGTGGGGAAGCCGACCAGTGACTGCTCGGGCGGGCGCTGTTCGACCAGCACGGTGTGCTTGTCGGGCAGATAACACGCCAGGTTCGCGCCGGTGCGCACGAACTCCCGCCCGGAGCCATCGAGCGAGGCCAGCCGCTCGGACACCGTGCCGCCCTGTACGCGGTGAATGATGCGCAGCATCTCCACATGGCCGCCGTGCCAGTGCGAGAAGGTGCCGTCGTAGTTGCGCGTGGTGAGCGCCTGATTCATGCGCTGCAGCCATTGCGCCGCCGGCGCCGCGCCGGCAGCCGCCGAGGCCGCCTCCTGCGCAAGGGCGGGAGCTGAGAACGCGCAGACGAGCGCGAGGCTTAGGAGTTGTCCGTTACTGCGCACTGCGCGTGACATCGGCAACAGGTGCCTCGACCGGGGCGCCCCCTTCGCTCATGAACGTCGACAGCAGGCTGTGGCCGGCCACCGGAGCGGAGAACATGCTGTGCGCCACGACATAGTTGGCGAGCTCGATCGGCGGCACGATCACCGGTGCTGCCACCTGCAGGGCCTTCGAACGCAACTCCGGGAGGGACGCTTTGTTCAGCGCCGCGACCGCGCGCGGCGCCACCGGCAGCTGCGCACTCATGGCCGCGCTCCCCTGCAGCGGGGCCTGCGCGCGCAGCCACAGCACCGAGGCCGCGGCGACCCCGGCGGCAAGTCCGGTAGCGGCCAGCGGCTGCCACCAGCGCACGCCTGCGTTACGCGCGCTCGCGGGCGCAGGCGCCGCCAGTGCCGGCTCCGCCAGCAGCACTGCGCTCACCCGGCGGGCGAGCGGGGCGTTCAGCCGCACGCCACGCTCGGAGCGCAGCACCGCGCCCATCACCGCGTAGCGACCCCAGCGGGCCTTCAGCTGCTCATCGCGCGACAGCCGTCGCGCCAGCAGCTCGCACTCCACCGACGGCAGCTCGTCGTCGAACATCGCCGACAGCTGACTATCGAGTTCTTCGTTCATCCGAGCTCCTCTGCGCGTCCCAGGCCCCCTTCGAACACCTCGCGCAGGCGGCGGTCGATGGCTTCTCGAGCTCTGAAGATGCGCGACCGCACGGTGCCCACGGGGCAATCCATGGCAGCGGCGATCTCTTCATAAGATAAGCCCTCGAGCTCGCGCAGCACTATCGCGGTGCGCAAGTCCTCGGGCAGGGCGTCAATGGCGGCATTGACCGTCGAGCGGATCTCGTCGGTCAGCACGAGCCCTTCCGGGGTCTCCGAATCCTTCATGCGGCCTTGCATGTCGTGCGACTCATCGCTGTTGCGGTCGAGGTCATATTCAATGGGACTGCGGTCGCGCGAAACGACGGCGTTCTTCGCCGTGTTGATGGCGATGCGGTACAGCCACGTATAGAAAGCGCTGTCGCCGCGAAACTGTGGCAGCGCCCGATAAGCCTTGATGAAGGCCTCCTGGGCGATATCCTCCGCTTCAGCCGGGTTGCGCACGTAACGCATGACCAGCTTGACGAGTTTGTGCTGGTACTTGAGGACCAGCGCATCGAATGCCCCCTTGTCTCCGCGCTGCACGCGGCGCACCAGGCTAAGATCACTTACATCGGCGCTCATGGCGCCCTTCACTCCCCGATCGAAGGTCGCCGCGCTTCGACGAGGATAGACTGTGACCTACTGTTAAAGTTCACCATGGTCGCCCGGAGTGTGACTCACTCGCAGAATACGCCGCGCAGTCATCCAGTCGACATAATGCCCTGATACGCGCCACCCAGGCCCCCACCTGAGGCTCCTCGGGGGTCTCCCCGCCCAGCAGGTACCCCGCCAGCTGGGGGTCGGGCAGCGCCAACAGCGCCTCGAACCCCTGGCGCTCGTGCACATCCGCCCCGGGCAGGAGTTCCTGCAGGCAGCGCTCCAGCAGCACGTCCAGCTCCTTCAGGCCGCGGCGGCAACGCCAGCGCAGGCGCCCGTCCTGCAGCGGGCTGAAACCGTCCCCCGGCATCAGCTGATCCGCTCGAGCAGCATCTTCTTGATCTCGGCGATGGCGCGCGCCGGGTTGATGTCCTTGGGACAGGCATCGGTACAGTTCATGATGGTGTGGCAGCGGTACAGGCGGAAGGGATCCTCGAGTTCATCCAGGCGCTCACCGGTGGCTTCGTCGCGGCTGTCGATGATCCAGCGATAGGCCGCAACCAGGGCCGCAGGTCCGAGAAAGCGCTCGCTGTTCCACCAGTAACTCGGACAGGCGGTCGAGCAGCAGGCGCAGAGGATGCAGGCGGCAGGGCGGTCGATCTTCTCCTGGTCCTCCTTCGACTGCAGTCGCTCGCGGTCAGGCGGCGCCGGCGTGCGCGTCTGCAGCCACGGCTTCACCGCCGCGTACTGCGCGTAGAAGTTGGTGAGGTCCGGCACCAGGTCCTTGACCACCGGCAGGTGCGGCAGCGGATAGATGCGCACCTCCGGCTCCAGATCCTGCATCGAGGTCGTGCAGGCGAGGCGGTTCACGCCGTTGATGTTCATGGCGCACGAGCCGCAGATCCCCTCGCGGCAGGAGCGGCGGAAAGCGAGCGTCGAATCGAGCGTGCTTTTGATCTGGATGAGCGCGTCCAGCACCATCGGTCCGCTGCTCTTGACGTCCAGCTGGAAGGTATCGAGCCGCGGGTTCTCGTTACGGTCCGGGTTGAAGCGGTAGATGCGCAGCGTGCGCAGCTCGCGCGCCCCGGCCGGGGCCGCATGGGTCACGCCTTTGACGACGCGCGAATTGGCAGGCAGGCGGAATTCCATGGCGGTTCCTCAGTACGTGCGCGCCTTGGGCGGGATCGACTCGACATCGCGCGACAGCGTGTTGAGGTGCACCGGACGGTAATCGAAGCGCGCCTGCTGCGCACCCTCGACCCATACCAGGGTGTGCTTCAGCCAGTTGACGTCGTCGCGCTGCGGGAAGTCCTCGCGCGCATGCGCGCCGCGGCTCTCGGTGCGGTTGGCCGCCGAATGGATCGTGGCGGTCGCCTGCAGCAGCAGGTTCTCGAGCTCGAGCGTCTCGGTGAGGTCGGTGTTCCAGATGAGCGAGCGGTCGCTCACGCGCACGTCCGCGAACGAGCGGAAAGTGTCGCCGAGCTTGGCCATGCCCTGGGCGAGGGTCTCACCGGTGCGGAACACCGCGGCATCTATCTGCATGATCTTCTGCATCTCGACGCGGATGGCGGCGGTGCCGCGCGTGCCGTCGGCGTGACGCAGGCGGTCGAAGCGCGCCAGCGCCTGCTCGCAGCTGTCGGCTCTGAGCGGCGCCTGGCGCTCGCCCGGTTTGATGTTCTCGGCGCAGCGGCGCGCGGCCTCACGCCCGAAGATCACCAGGTCCAGCAGCGAGTTGGAGCCCAGACGGTTGGCCCCATGCACCGACACGCAGGCCGCTTCGCCTGCGGTCATGAGTCCCGGCACGACGCTGTTCGGGTCGCCGTTGCGCACCTGAACCACCTCGCCGTGATAATTGCAGGGGATACCGCCCATGTTGTAGTGCACGGTGGGCTGCACCGGAATCGGCTGCTGCGTGACGTCCACGCCGGCGAAAATGCGCGCGGTCTCCGTGATGCCGGGCAGCCGCTCGTGGATCACCGCCGGCCCCAGGTGCTCGAGGTGCAGCTCGATGTAGTCGTGCTCGGGACCCAGACCGCGGCCCTCGCGGATCTCCAGCGTCATCGCGCGGCTCACCACGTCACGTGAGGCGAGATCCTTGGCATTGGGCGCGTAGCGCTCCATGAAGCGCTCACCCTTGGAATTGGTGAGGTAGCCGCCCTCGCCGCGCGCCCCTTCAGTGATCAGGCAGCCCGCGCCGTAGATGCCGGTCGGGTGGAACTGCACGAACTCCATGTCCTGCAGCGGCAGGCCGGCGCGCAGCACCATGGCATTGCCGTCGCCGGTGCAGGAGTGCGCCGAGGTGCAGGAAAAGTAGCAACGCCCGTAGCCGCCGGTCGCGAGAATGGTCATGTGCGCGCGGAAGCGGTGCAGCGTGCCGGAATTCATGTCCAGCGCCAGCACCCCGCGGCACACGCCCTCCTCCATGATCAGATCGATGGCGAAGTACTCGACGAAGAACTCCGCCGCATGGCGGATCGACTGCTGGTAAAGGGTGTGCAGCAGCGCATGCCCGGTGCGGTCGGCCGCCGCACAGGTGCGCTGGGCAATGCCTTTGCCGTAGTGCGTGGTCATGCCGCCGAAAGGACGCTGATAGATGAGTCCGGAATCGGTGCGCGAGAACGGCACGCCGAAATGCTCGAGTTCGATGACCGCCGCCGGTGCCTCCTTGCACATGAGCTCGATCGCGTCCTGGTCACCCAGCCAATCCGAGCCCTTGACGGTGTCGTACATGTGCCAGCGCCAGTCGTCCGGGCCCATGTTGCCGAGCGCCGCGCTGATGCCGCCCTGGGCGGCGACGGTGTGGCTGCGAGTGGGGAACAACTTGCTGATGCAGGCGGTCGAGAGGCCGCTCGCGGCGAGCCCGAGCGTGGCACGCAGCCCCGCGCCGCCGGCACCCACGACGATGACATCGTAGCTGTGGTCGATCAGCGGGTAAGCGCTCATGCAGGGCTTCCGAGCGTGACCCGCAGCACGGCCAGCACCCCGGCCGCAGCCAGCAGCACGTGCGCCAGCAGCACGACCACCAGCAGCAAGGTCTTGCTGCCCTCAGCGTGCACGTAGTCCTCGATGACGACGCGGACGCCCAGCTGCGAGTGCCATGCGGCGGCCAGCACCAGCAGGATGAGGAGGAGCGCCGTCGAGCTCTCACCCATCCAGGCGATGACCGTTGCATGGTCATAGGCCGGCAGTGACAGCAGTGACACGAGGAACCAGATCGACAGCGGCACGAGCGCGATCGAGGTGAGTCGCTGGTGCCACCAGTGATGCACGCCCTCTTTCGCTGCGCCCAGACCGAGTACGCGACCGAGCGGACTGCGCAGGCTCAAGGTGCGTGCGCTCCGACAAAGAAGGCCCAGTAGCCGACCAGCAGGGTCAGGATGATGCTCACCCAGCCGACGAGCCAGGCGCTCTTCTGTGACTGGGCACGTTCCAGGTAGCGGCCGGTGTCCCAGACCAGGTGACGCAGGCCTGCCACCAGGTGATAGCAGAAGGCCGCAATGAGGAGCCCATACAGCAGTTTTGCCCCTGGGGTGGACAGCAGGCGGGTGGCGCGCGCCTGCGCGGCCGCGCCGTTGGCCACTGCCAGGAGCCAGTACACCAGCAGCAGCAAGCCGAGCGACAGGATCAGACCGCTGAGGCGGTTCAGGATCGAGGTCGTCATGGTGTACTTGAACTTGTACACCGTCAGGTGCGGCGATAACGGTCGGCTCGGCATAGACTAGAAATCGATGCAGCGGCCGTTTTTTTCCCAGTCCCCGTAACG
>Ga0209274_10000860_pt1 | contig 16401 bp, 11 predicted proteins | sample HubBroMetageREF1_FD_188343 | JGI IMG/M metagenome (GOLD analysis project Ga0209274, IMG submission 188343) | Reference soil microbial communities from the Hubbard Brook experimental Forest, New Hampshire, USA - Hubbard Brook CCASE Soil... | ecosystem: Environmental > Terrestrial > Soil >...
TACTTCACCAACCCGGTGACCGGCGCAGCCACTGAGCAGCTCAGCGGAGGACTCAATGTCAGCGCCGCGGGAAACATCGCTGCCGGCGAGTTCTATGCGGCCGACGGATCCAGCGTGTTGACCGCCGGCGGTGCGTTCACCACCGCTTCAGTCGCGGGCCAGGCCAACGTCGGCTCCCTCATCGCGCTCGGCAGCGCGCAGGTTTCGGTCACGGCGCGGCTCGGTGTTCAGATCGACGCGGTGGTCAACCCGACGAGCCTCACCGAGGCGACGTCAGGGACGGGCTTCGCAAACGGCTTCTTCACGTACACCCCGGGCTCTGCTCTCGACGTGCAGAGCACGACAGGCAGCGTGATTCTCGAGAACACTAACGCCTCGACTCTCCTCGGGCCCGCCGACGACTTCACCGCCATCGGCGGCGAGATCTATCCCGCGACGCTGATCGCGACTGCACTCTCCGGAAACCTGATGCTCGCAAACGGCACGATGTTCGCTTCTCCCAACGGGCAGCTGCGACTCCTGGCGAGTCAGGACGTCGATTACATCGGCGGCGGTTCGCCCTTCATCATGTCCGACGCGTTTCCCGTCAATGTGGCCACGGCGGCAAATCCCGGCTCCGGCTCGCTCACCAGCCTGCAGGCCACCCCCTTTGCCAGCGACGCCCATGTGGACGATCCGAATCCGGCGGTGATCGCCGCAGGCGGAGACATCAACAACCTGACGCTCAGCGTGCCAAAGGCGACCGACATCATCGCGGGCCAGGACATCGTCAATCTGACCTTTAGCGGCCAGAATCTCAATCCCACCGACCTCACGCTGATCTCCGCGGGCCGCGACATCATCGATCCCATCAGCCTCGGCAACACCAGCGAGTTGATCAGCGTCGGCGGCCCGGGGCGGGTCGACGTGCTCGCAGGCCGCAACATCGATCTGGGACTGACCTCAGGGCTGCAGACGACCGGCAATCTCGAGAATCCGAATCTGACGTCGACGACCGGCGCCTCGCTCACCGTCATGGCGGGCCTCGGACAGTCGCCCGACTACTCGGACTTCCTCGACAAGATCGTCGCACCGGATCCGACCTACCAGGCGCAACTCGTCTCCTACGTCGAGGGAATCACCGGCCAGAGCGGCCTGTCCTTCACCGAGGCCGAGCAGTCCTTCAACAGCCTGAGCGTGGATCTGCGCCGGGTGCTGCTCAACGAGATATTCTTCGAGCAGCTGCAGCTCTCCGGTATCGATGACAACACCGTGCCGGGGGCCGGGTTCACGCTCGGCTACGCCGCCATCGACGCTCTCTTTCCCAACAGCCGCACGGCGGTGGCCACGGGACCCTCGCCGTACTCGGGCTACCTGTCGCTCTCGTTCAGCAAGATCTACACCGAGGACGGCGGGAATATCTCGATACAGGTTCCCGGCGGCTTGCTCGACGTCGGCCTGGCCACCGTGCCGGCGGCGCTGCAGGGAGAAGTCTCGCGCCCGCCCTCGGATCTCGGCATCGTCGCGGAAGGCTCCGGCAACGTCGATATCTACACCCAGGGCGATGTGAACGTGAACGCCTCGCGTATCTTCACCCTCGGTGGCGGCAACATTCTCATCTGGTCGGACGAGGGCAGTATCGATGCCGGCAAGGGAGCCAAGACCTCGGTTTCCGCGCCGCCGCCGCAGATCCTGGTCGCCGCAAACGGCACGATCAGCGAAACGTTCTATGGTGCGGTGGCCGGCAGCGGCATTCGCACCATTCAGGCGTTGCCCGGCGTTGCGCCGGGCAACGTGAGCCTCATCGCACCCGTGGGCACGGTCAATGCCGGCGATGCGGGTATTGGTGCGGCCGGAAACATCAACATCGCCGCCCAGCAGGTGCTCGGCGTCAGTAACATTCAGTACGGCGGCACGGCCACCGGGGTTCCCGCGCAGGTGAGCAATATCGGTGTGACGCTCTCGGGCGCTGCGAGCCTGGGGAGCAGCGCGACCAATACCGCCACCTCTTCCGGCGGCGAGGAAGCGCGCAACAACTCGGCCGCGGCGCCGCAGGCGCAAGCGGCCGTCAGCTGGCTGGATGTGTTCGTGACCGGCCTGGGGGAGGAGAACTGCTCCCCGCAGGACGCGGAGTGTCTCAAGCGTCAGAAGAAGGACTGACTTGCGTCGCGCTACGCTCAGCGCGGCAGCTGTTGCTCAGGATTGCCATTTCTCCAGGTAACGCGAGTAGGCCGCGCGCCAGGCGTCCGTCTCGAACGCGCCGTTGCTCTCGTGGACGATGGAGATCGTCCAGGTCCCGAGGCGCAGCTGCTTGAGCTCGGCCTGCCGGCAGAAGTCCATGTCGTAGAAGTGAAAGTCGAAACGCTCGTCGAACTGGATCTCCTTCGACAGCAGGGTCTCGCTGTGCACCGCGAGCAGCACGCCATCGAGCAGCTTGACCTGCTGTCCGGGCGGCCCGTAGATGCTGACTCTGCGCGGCGGAATGCCGTCGCCGTGAGCGACGATGCCGCTGAGATTCGCGCGTGTATCTTTGGTGAAGCGATCGTCGAGGTAGGCCCACCCCGGCTGCCGCGGCACGCGGCGCACGTTGCCGGCAAGTCCTATGACGTCGAAGGCCCGCAATCCCATGGCAACGTGCGCGGGCCAGAAGAAATCGCACAGATGCACGTCGTCATGAATGAAAATGAGCGTGGCCGGGTCGCTTGCCGCCTCGCGAATCGCCTCGTTGTAGAGGCGCGGCAGACCCTGACGATTGTTGGCGAACAGCCTGATCTCGGTGTGTCCATGCAGGTACGGCGCGAGCGAGCGGCCGAGCGCGGTCCTGGTGTGGAACGCCTCGGCCGACTCCCGCGTGGCGCAGACGAAACGAAACTTGAGATTCATGAGTCTGTGTCGCGTGCCGGGCGCGGCAGGTCCAGCAGGAACCGGGCAAACTCCGCGATCACGCTCTGATCGGCGAGAATTGCCGGCCGCCTGACAAGCAGCTGCTCGCGCAGCCGTACCCGCCAGGGACGATCCTGCGCGATCCGCACCGCCCGCTCCACGTAGCCGCTCGGATCGTCCGCAATGAGCTCCGGCACGCCCAAGATCTCCAGAATGCCGCTGGCGAAGCGCCCACGCATGAAAGCGCCGCGGTAGGCGACGATCGGTAACCCGCACTCGATGACCTGCATCGCGGTGTTGAACCCGGAGAAACCGATCGTATCGAGACAGGCGTCCGCCTGCTGCAACAGGCCGAAGAACTCCGCGCGCGGCAGCCAGGGAATGAATCGCAGGTAGCGTGACGGGTCGAGTCCTGCCCGCTCGAACGTCCGCATGAGCCGACTCGACAGTCTGGCTGTCGCCGTGGTCCGCGGGGAGGTGAAAAACACGAACTGACAGGGCCCCAAGCGCTGCGCGATGTCCGCGAGCACATGATCGTATTGCGGAGCGTACTTGAAGGGCAGCCCGGCGCAGATGAACAGCGGTTCGTTGGCGGCAATCCCTAAGCGCTCGCGCTCGAGCGTCGCGGCTGCTACGCCGTAGGGCTCGTAATAGGAGCCCAGCGCAGGCAATGTCCGCAGCCGCTCGCAGTAGTGCTGCTGTGCGCCCGCCGGCTCGAAAGCCGCGCCCGAAAGGTAATAATCGATGGTGGTGAGGCCGGTAGTCTCGGGGTGTCCCCACGCAGCGAGCTGCTGCGGCGCAAGCCGCAGCGCCGCCAGGCGCAGCGTGGTCCTGTCCATCCCGACCTCGGGAAAGATGAGCACGTCGGGGTGCGACGCGCGAACGGCCGCCACCCACTCCGCAAGCGTGCGCGACCCGGTAATGAACCGATCGGAAAGCGCGGCGGCGGCAGATGTGTCGGGGTCCCGACACGAGCCGACGTGAAACACATGAAACTCGAAGCGCTCGCGATCGAGCTGACGCAGCCATCCATGCACGAGGGCTTTGTAGACCGAGTGATCGGCGACGTGTGCGGAGACGATGCCGATGCGCAGGCGCGTTCCCGTCACGTCGACCCGCGGAGGTGCCGGCAGCTCGCCCTGTGCGGCCTGCCAGCGCGCCATGAGGCGGACGCACTCGCGGCGGTGACGCTCGAGCAACGCGCGGTCACAGAGCCCCTGGTAGGCGAGATAGAACAACTGGTCGACCAGCTCGGGAGCTTCGCGGTCGCTCACCGCGTCCGACCGCGCCCAGTGCGCGAACCGCGTGAGCTCCTCATCCAGTGCGCGCCGGGAACGAAGGATTTCCTCTTCGCTGTCCGGGACAATCGGGATATGCGAGGTCAGGAGCCGCACCCGAGCCAGCGAGCAATGCGCATCGAGTGCCATGGCACGCAGGTAACACTCACGCGCGGCATCCGCCTGGCACATGTCGTCGAGGAGCTCGCCGCGGTCGCACCACATCTGCGGCGAATCGGGCTCGAGCTCGAGGCAGCGCGCGCACGCTGCCAGCGCTTCCTGGTAGCGGGACAGCGCTTTGAGCGCTCTGGCGCGCACCCGGTGGGCCCACGCCAGGTTGGGTTGCAGCGACAGCGCCCGCTCCGAGCATTGGAGCGCTTCGCCCGCACGCTTGAAGTCGAGGAGCGCCGCGGCCTTGTTGACCAGCGCCAGTGCATGCGCCGGTTGCAGCGCGAGAACGCGCTGGAAGTCGGCGAGCGCGCTGTCGAAACGGTATAACTGCTGCTGGACGCTGCCGCGGTTGAGCAGCGCGTCGATCGCCGCCGGCTGGAGCTCGATGGCCCGCGAGTAGCAGCTCAGAGACTCCGGCAGACGCTGCAGGCGGCGCAGGACATTGCCGCAGTTGTAATGCGCTTCCCAGAATCCCGGGGTGAGGGTCGCCGCCCGCCGGTAGCTGTCCAGAGCCTCTTCCAGGCGACCGAGATCGGCCAGGGCGAGGCCGCGATTGTTGTGGCCGATGGCGTAGTCCGGGTGCAGCTCGAGAGCGCGCTCGAAGTGCTGCAAGGCCTCGCTTGGCCGCCCGAGACGCAGCAGTGCCTGGCCCAGGTTGTTGTGAGCGCGCACGCTATCGGGCTCGAGCTCGAGCGCCCGGCGCAGCGCCATCTGCGCCTCCTGCGCTCTGCCGGCGGCGAGCCAGGCGTCGCCGAGCCGGCGGTAGGTGGCAGCGCTCTGCGCCCCCAACCCCAGCAGGCGTTGCAGGCTGTGCCCCGCGAGCTCCGGCCGGCCGGTGGCGCTGTAGATCTCGGCCAGCAGAGAGATGGCGTCCGGATCGTCGCGCGTACCGGACAGCACAGCCTCGCAGGCAAGCTCTGCATCCTGCGGCCGCCCGTTGCGCCACAGCTCGATCGCGCTCGCCACCGTGGGTGTGTTCGGGGCCGGCAGCATACCGTCAGGCCTGCGACCGGTCGGCGCGCAGCGCAAGCCGCTCGACCCGAAAGCTCGCGGGCGGCTCGGCGCGCTGCTGCCGCTCATGCGCCGTGAGGTACGCCGACTCCAGGTGCCGGCAGAAGCGCTCGGTGTCGAACAGCGGGTGACTCGAGCGGTTGGCGGCCAGCCGCGCACGCAACGCTGCGAGCTCGCCGGGCGCGTTGGCAAGACGTATGGCCAGCGCCTCGTATTCCTGGGCAGTGTGCGTGATCAACTCCGGCAGGCCAATGGCGCGCAGCAGGCTCCCGGCCATGCGCGCGGCGAACGCTTCGCCGCTGCAGGTGAGCACCGGCACACCCGCCCACAAGGCATCGCTCGCCGTGGTGCCCGCGTTGAAGGGCAGGGAGTCCAGAAACAGGTCAGCGAGCGGCAGCCGGGCCAGATGATCCTCGTACGGTACGCGACGCGCGAAGATCAGCCTCTCCGGCGCGACTCCCCGCGCCTGAGCTTCGCGACGCAGGTTGGCCTGCGCGGCGTCGTGGTCGGCCACGATCCACAGCACGCTGTCGGGGACCGACCGAAGCAGGCGGCACCAGATATCAAACTGCGCCGGGGACAATTTGTAGGAGTTATTGAAAGAGCAGAAGACGAACGTTCCCTCCGGCAAGCCGGCTTCGGCTCTCGTGGGTCGGTGCTCAGCGATGAGGCGCCGGTCATCGTTGGCCTGGAAGCACTCCGGCAGGTAAATCACGTGCTCGGTGTAGTGCTGCCGATACTCCTCCGGAATGACGAAATCATCGGCGAGGATGTAATCATGGAAGGTCGTGCCTGCACCGGCGCAAAGCGGTGACGGAAGATGTTCAAGCGCTCACCGCGCGTATAGCCCATCAGATCCACCGCAACGTCCACCTCCAGATCGCGTAACGTCTGCGCGACCTTGAGGTCGCTCGCCTCGTGGACGTCGACCCACATGTCGAAGCTTTGCACGACGCGCATACCGAACGGGGTGCCAAGCGCGGGTCGCAGCGCGACACCCATGGTTACGAATCGCTCGCGGTCGTGCTTCTCGAACACTCCCGCCATGAGGTACGACACCGCGTGATCGCGCAGGTCGGCAGACACGTAGGCGACTCGGATCTTGTCCTTGCGCCAGCGCTCACCGCGCCAAACCGGCTCCGGCGGCTCCGCATGGGCCTGCCTCACGTGACTCTGGGCGCATTCCCGCTGCAATGCCGCATCGCCACTGAGGCCGAGCAGTATGAACGGTGACACTACGACCTCGCCTTTGCGCAAGGCGGCCAGCGTGCTTGCCAGCAGGCGCTCGTGCGACCAGTCGCAGATCATCGCCGCGGCATACAGCAGGTATCCCGCGCCGAGAGGATGGTCGGGATGACATTTCAGCAGATGCTGGAAACACTCGATCGCTTCCGGCTCGCGCGCTAGATTCTTGAGCGCGATGCCGCGGTAATAGAGCGCTGGCGCGTAGTCCTTGCGCAGCGCCAGCAGCCGCTCGCACCACGGCAGCATCTCTTCGAAGCGCTCGAGGCACAGCAGCACGTTGGCCTTGTTATTCAACGGATCGACGTAGTCGGGCTTGACATCAATCGCACGATCGAAACAGGCCAGCGCCGCCGCGAGCTGCTGCAGCTCGCGCAGTGCGCCGCCGCGACCGTTGAAGCCTTCAGGCAGCTCGGGATGCAGCCGCAACGCCACTTCGAAGCAGGTCAATGCCTCCGGGAAGCGCCTGAGCCGCAGCAGCGCGTTACCGCGGTTGCAGTGAAAGGTCGAATTGAGGGGCTCGAGCGCGAGGGCGCGATCCTCGCAAGCGAGCGCCTCCAGGTTGCGGTTGAGCCGCATCAAAACGTTGCCGCGGTTGGAATGAGCTTCGCCGAATCCGGGACTGAGCTGCGTCGCGCGCTCGTAGCAGGACAGCGCTTCGTCGAGCCGCCGTTCCTCGGCGAGCTCGATGCCGAGATTGTTGTGCGCGATCGTGTAGCGCGCGTCGAGTGCGATGGCTTGCCGGTAGCAGTCGATGGCTGCGGCGCGCTCTCCGAGAGCCGCGAGCGCGCGGCCAAGATTGTTGTGCGCCCGCGGGTTCTTGGGCTCGAGTGCGATGGCGGCGCGGAAGGCGCCAGCGGCGGCGGCGTGCTCGCCCGCGGCGAACAGCGCATCCCCGAGCCGCCGCCGCCAGGCTGCCTCGCGCGGCCGCGCCTCGGTGACGTGCTTCAGCTGCTCGGCGGCCCTGGCGTACTCGCGCTGCGATGAATAGATTTCCGCCAGCAGACTGCGAGCGTCGATCTGCCCGGCCGAGGTGGCGAGCAGCGCGGCGCACAAGCGCTCGGCCTCGACGCGCTCGCCACGCTGCCAGTGGGCAACCGCCCTCGCGATCAGCTTCGGCATCCGCGCGCCGGAGATCTGCAGCGGCTCAGCCGCGCTTCATCTCATCCTGCTTCGCGGCGAGACGACGCAGCTCGTCGGCGATGATCGCTTCGAACTTCTCGACCGGGACACTGCCGTCCAGCGGCCGGCCGTTGATCAGGAAGAACGGCGTACCGGTGATGTCCAGCTCAGCGGCCGCTTTCTCCTCCGAGTCAACCTCGCCGTTGGTCTGGGGGTTTTCGAGGCAGGCAGAGAAGCCGCTCGAATCGAGGCCCAGGCGCTTGGCGGTGTCCTTGAGGGCGCTTTCGCTCAAGGCGCTCTGATTCTCGAACATGGCGTCGTGCATCTCCCAGAACTTTCCCTGGCGCTCGGCGCACACGGCCGCTTGCGCCGCGACCCTTGCATTAGGGTGCAGGCTGGGCAACGGCAGGTTGCGGAATATCAGCCGCACCTGGTCCGGATGGCGGCTCATCACGGTGCGCAACGAACCCTCGGCCTCGCGGCAGTAGGGGCACTGGAAATCGCCGAATTCGACGATGGTCACGGGCGCGTCGGGTTTGCCGCGCGACGGCCCCGTCGCATCGACCGCGACGCGGTAAGGACCCAACAATGAAACGATAGCGTACTTGGCACGCAGCCCGTCGTAGAAGCTGCGGGTGGCGCTCGTATTGTGCTCGCTCGCCAGGTGATCGACGATTTTCGACTGTAGTTGCTCGAACGTCTGCGTGGTGCGCGCCCTGTTGTCTTCGTAGAAATGGCGGGCTTCGTCGTCGGTGACCGCGGGCACCTTGATATCGGCCAGCACCGCATCGGTCGTCGTGTTGCGCGCCTTCGCCTCGAGGGCCAGCGCCCGCGCGTCGAGCAGCGCCTCGAGCCGCTTTTGCACGAGCTCGTGGCGGTCCTGCAGGAGCTTGAGGCGCAGCTGTCGCAGCCTCAGCTGGTAGTCGGCCTCGAGCCTGTCGAACGCGGCCCGGTCCTGGGCTGCGACGTCGGCCTCGGTGACGCGCTCGTGCCCGATGGTGGCGACCGCCGCGCTGTTGGACGACGGTGCCAGCGACGGATCATCCGCAGACGCTGCCGAGCCGGAAGCAGTACCGAGCAGCACCAGTGACCCAAGGCCGAGTGCCGTGGCGGTGAGGACCGCGGGAAGGATGCCTGGCGCTGTCATGCGCCCGGATGTTTTGAACATGCGTAGTAATCTCCGGGGCGGCACCTGGCCCCAAAGGGCTTAGTAGCATAGGCAGCAATTACTACAATCGTGCGACGTCCGGCACCGTTCGTAGTGCGCCGCGGTCCCCTGGAAGTTTCGGCTGTAACGCAACCGTAATCGCGCCACGGCAAGCTACCGCGAGAACCGACACGCCAGGGAAATAATTCAGCATCGGGGCTGCAAGCGCCTGAATGCGCCGGCTGCGTTGTACGGCAGCAGGACGAGTCGTCGGTGCGTGCGACGATAACTCAACAGGGGGAAAGGCGCGAAATGCCTTTGCGAAACCGATGGCGGGTGACGGCGGCGGCGCCGCTGTTGCTGCTGGCGCCAGCTCTGCAGGCCCAGCAGGCGCAACAGCCGCAGCAGGCGCAACAGCCGCAGCAGAGCGACGCCGAGCGGCAGTCGCTCGAAGAGCTGCGCAACACGGTCGTCAATCTTTTCCAGGCCCTGGTCGAGCGCGGCGTCATCACGCGCGAACAGGCGGAGGCGATGGTGAAGAGCGCGCAGGAGAAGGCCGCGCAAGCCGCGGCGCTCGCAGCGCAGCAGAACAAGGCGCAGCAGAAGGCAGAGGAAGGCGCGGTGCGGGTGCCTTACGTGCCTGAAATCGTCAAGGATCAGATTCGCAAGGACGTCGAGGCCGAGCTCGCCCCGAGCATCAAGCAGGAAGTGACCGACCAGGTCGGCGCCAAGGGCGCTTTGTTCTCCGCTCTGCCGGACTGGTTGCGGCGCATCCATTGGACCGGCGATGTGCGCGTGCGTGGCGAAGGCGATCTGTTCGCGCGCGACAACGTCACCGACGTGTACCTCAACTACAACGAGATCAACCTCGACGGCGGGATCGAGAAGGCCGGACTGGCGGCGCTCCTCAATACCACCAGGGACCAGGAGCGCCTGCGCTTGCGCGCGCGCTTCGGCTTCGATGCGGATCTCGACTCGGGGTGGAGCGCATCGCTGCGCCTGGCAACGGGCAGCACCGGCGAGATCATCGCGACCACGAACCAGACGCTCGGCACCTACGGCGCCGGCTATACGGCCACCATCGACCAGGGGTACCTGCGTTGGACCGGCCAGACATCGGATGCCGGGCAGGTGTTCACGGCCTACGCCGGCCGGTTCGCCAGTCCCTGGCTGAGCACCGACCTGGTCTGGTACAACGACCTGACTTTCGAAGGCGTCGTGACCAACTATCGCGTGAACTTCTCCGGGGATCCGGACGTGCGGCGCGAGGTGTTCGTAACATTGGCCGCGATGCCGCTGAGCTCGTTCTCGCCGTTGGATGAGCAGCCCACCGCCAAGGAGAAGTGGCTGCTCGGCGGTCAGCTCGGGTCGGATCTGCACTTCGACGATGGCTCGCGGCTGCGCTTCGGCGCGGCCTACTACGACTATCTCAACATCCAGGGTCAGCCCAACCCGCTCGACAGCACGGTCAACAACTGGTCGGCGCCTGCCTTCGTGCAGAAGGGCAACACGATGTTCGACATCGCCAACCCGAGCGTCCCCGGCTCCTCCAATCTGTTCGCGCTGGCGTCCAACTACAGAATCGTCGATCTGATCGTCGTTCCCAGCCTGCAGCTCACGCCACGCTATGCGCTCGACTCGACCCTCGAGGCAGTCAAGAACCTCGGTTTCAACAGCGCCGAGGTGGAGGCGCGCTACGGCTCATACGTGGCGCCGCGCACCAATGGATATCGCGCCGACGTCGGATTCGGCACCACCACGGCGCCGGCGTTCGGGTCCTGGCATGCCTCCATCGGCTACCGCTATCTGCAGCGCGATGCGGTGCTCGACGCGTTCAATGATGAGGACTTTCACCTCGGCGGCACCGACGCGAAGGGCTACACGGTGGTGTTCGACTTCTCATTCAACCCGCACGTCTGGATGCGCATGAAATATATGTCGGCGGACGCAATCGACGGGCCGGCTCTCGGGATCGACGTGTGGCAGCTCGATATGAACACGCAGTTGTGACAAAAAGGGCGCCCCGAGCCCTGGCAACAAGAAAAACCTGGGAGGCTCCATGCGCCTGCGAATCGCTGCCGCGCTGCCGATCACCCTCATTGGTATCTCTCTCGCGCAACTCCCGCGGGCTCTCGCGCTACCCCCCGCCCCTGCCCCGGAGGTGCAACTCTACATCTCCGGCTCGACCGCCCAGGACGAAGCGCTCGAGAACCTGCTGCGCCTGACCAGCGGGATCCCCGGCGCTGCCAACATCTGCGAGCCGGGAACGCTCGACATCTACCTGGGCACCGTTCGCGGCACCGCCAATCGCGTTTATTACTGCCGTACCAGCCGCGCTGTTGCGGGGGTTCCTCCCGGCCTGCGACTTGCGATCTACAAGTCCTCGGGGGGCTCCGGCGAGGGCGTAACGCCGGTCTCGGCGGGCAGGCCGCTGCCTTTCCTCGACCTCACCCGACTGCCCGCGACGGCCAGCTGCAGTGCCGGCGAAGCCGGGAGAGCCACCGCGGACTTCGCCGCCTACCGCAATCACACTCACTGCGACGGTGAAGGGCGCGCGGTCGTGCCGCGCGCGGGGCTCTCGGATGTCAACCCGGAGCTCGTCGGCGGAGTGACCCAGCCGCTCACCGTCCGGCCGCAGAACCAGATCGTGTGGGGGTTGGCGGTCTCGAAGAGCTTCCGCAATGCACTGCAAACCGTTCAGGGGCTGGTGCCGGCGACCGTTCCGCACGATGACCCGAGCCGCGACACGGAAAGCGCCATGCCTACGATGGCGCGGGCGCAGCTCGCAGCCATCTTCGCGGGCGCGGTCCGCTCCTGGAACGAGTTTTACGACCCGAAGGGCACACCGCTCCCGCAATCCTCGTTTCTCGGCCTGTACCCGCCACGCGATCCAGACGCCGCCGGTGCCTCTCCCGGGGCGTACCGGCCGAATCCCACGACGGGATCCACGATCTACATCTGCCGCCGCATCGCCTCCTCGGGCACCCAGGCTTCCTACGAGGTGCACTATCTGCGCGCCCGCTGCGAGGCCAATGCGCCGGCGTTCGTCACGCCCGACGACGGCAGCGATCTCATGAGCGGCGGCGACGTCAATCGTCTGGTGCGCATCGAGCGGCCGCGCGGCCGGGTGTTTGCCGGGCTCGGGACGGGCGATGTGCGCCAGTGCCTCGATGCTCACGCCGAGTTCAACCGTTGGGCGATCGGCATCATGAGCACCGAGAGTGTCGGCAACAATGGCAATCGCAAGTTTCGCTTCATCAAGGTCGACGGCGCCGCACCGACGCTCTTGAACGCTTATCTCGGCCGCTGGCCGCATGTGACCGAGCAATCGATGCAGTGGCGCCGCTCGTTCGATCCGTCCCTCGACAAGAGCGACGAGGGCCGGGTGCTGCGCTTCCTCGCCAGCAACCTCGGTGCGCCGCGGGTACTCGCGGCACTCAACTCAGGATTCGTACAGCCCTGGGGACAGGGCGGTTATCTCGCCCCCGCGACCAGCGGTTTCCCGCCGCCCACGCTGCCGGTGACCGCCGAGGGCCTGCGCTTGAATCCCGTGGGCAGCCTGACGCGCTCACTCGGGCGGCTCAATGACTGCGGCGAGCCGCTGGTGATCAGGCCCACTGGGTTCTAGCTGCAAACTTATACGTAAGCTTGACTGAAACAGAACCGTCATACATCGCAGAAATAATCGGACTTTCTCGTCATCGGGTGGTCTTGTTCCCGCGCCTAAAATGCCGCCCGGCAGGGGGTGGGGCGGCTCCCGGGTAGTCGTCCGTCTTTCCCGTTAAGGAGACTGGCTCTTGTCGCACTGGGGTCGGATAGTGGCCGTCGTCGCACTCGCCCTCATCGGCAGCGGATGGGGGAGCGACGCACGGGCGTGGTGGAACGGCGACTGGGCCTATCGCAAGGAGATCGACTTCGACTTGACCCCGAAGGGGGCAGACATCCCGGGGGCTCCGACCGACGTCCCGGTACTGATCCGCCTGAGTCTCGCGAATTTCCAGTACTTCAGCGACGCGAAGTCCGACGGCTCGGATTTTCGCTTCATCGATTCAGATGACAAGACGGCGCTCAAGTTCCACATCGAGCGCTTCGATCCGCAGGACCAGATCGCGCTGGTATGGGTGCGCGTTCCGCATCTCACCGGCGGCGTGAACACCGACAAGGTCTTCCTTTATTACGGCAACAAGAACGCCCAGAGCGCTGCCGATCCCGCGGGCACCTACGACGTCAACCAGGTCCTCGACTATCACTTCGGTGCGCCCAAAGGCTCACCCCAGGACTCGACCGGCTACAAGAGCGAGCCGAGCAGCTTCGATGCCGAGGTGAACCCGGCATCGCTCATCGCCGCGGGGGTCAAGTTCGCCGGAGGCCAGACGATCTCTATCCCGGCCACCGGCGCGGTGCACCTCGCCGCCAACAAGGGCTTGACGCTCTCGGCCTGGGTGCGGATCGAGACCGCGCAGACCGACGCCTACGTGGCGCAACTCGCCGACCAGGGCCGCGAGCTCGTGCTGGGCATCGCGGGCACACAGGTCCTGGCGCGCTACAACGGCGGCAGTGCAGCTCCGGTGACCATCACCCAGACAGGACAGCTCACCACCGGCGAGTGGCATCACCTCGCCATGCGAATCGGCGACGGACGCCTGACGCTGTTCATCGACGGGGCCGATGCCGGCCACGCCGATGCGGATGCGCAGGAGATCGGCGGGGTACTGACGATCGGCGGCTCGGCCGCAAAGAGCAATTACCTCACCGGGCAGCTCGATGAGCTCGAGGTCGCAAACTCGGTGCGCAGCGCCGACTGGCTCAAGGCGGCCGCGCGCAGCCAGGGAATGGTCGCGCCGCTGGTGATCTACGGCGGTGATACGCAGCGCGAGGGCGGCAAGGAGTCCTACTTCGTCACGACGCTGCGCAACGTGACCGCGGATGGCTGGGTCATCATTTGTATCCTGACAGTCATGTTTCTGGCGGCGATCGTAATCATGGGCCTGAAGGCAGTGTTCCTGACACGCGTCGCGCGCGGCAACGCCAAGTTCCTCGGCGAATTCGCCAGGCTGGCCGATGATCCTGCAGCGCTCGAACGGCGCGTGGGTACCGCCGAGCCGGACAGCGAAGGCGCCGCACTGCCGGAAAGCGAAGCCTTCGGCATCTCCACGCTGTGGCCGCTCTATCACCACGGCATACGCGAAACGATGAAGCGTCTGGAGGGGCAGCCGGCCGGGGCCGATCGCGTCCGCTCCCTTTCGCCGCAGTCCATCGAAGCCATCCGTGCCAGTCTCGACGCCTCGGTCACGCGCCTCACGCAACGTCTGAACAGCCAGATGGTCTGGCTCACGGTTGCGATTTCCGGCGGTCCGTTCCTCGGACTGCTCGGCACGGTGGTCGGCGTCATGATTACCTTCGCCGCCATTGCGGCATCCGGCGACGTGAACATCAACGCCATCGCACCCGGCACGGCCGCGGCCCTCGTTGCAACCGTCGCCGGGCTCGGCGTCGCGATCCCGTGCCTGTTCGGCTACAACTACCTCAACACGCGGGTCAAGGAGATCGGCGCCGACATGCATGTATTTGCCGACGAGTTCGTGGCACGCGTCGCGGAAACCTACTCCTGAGCGGGAGGAACGCAGCATGGCCGGACCGGTAGGTGGCGCAAAGGATGTCTACGACGAGATCAACATCACGCCGATGCTCGATCTCGCCTACGTATTGCTGATCATTTTCATCATCCTGACGACCGCCACCGTGCAGGGCATCAAGGTGAATCTGCCCAAGGCGAGCGCGCAGCCCAGCCTCGCCGAGAACAAGACCAAGGCGATCACCATCACCTCGGATGGGACCATTTACCTGGATACGTTTCCGGTCTCCATGACCGAGCTCGAGAATATGCTCAGACAGTACAAGGCGGCCAACCCGAGCCTGCCGGTGATCATCAAGGCCGATTCGACCATCCAGTATCAGCGCGTGGTCGACGTGCTCGATCTGCTCGGACGCCTCGACATCACACAGCTCGGCCTCGTCACCCAGAAGATCGTCAAGTAGGAGCAGCGCCGCGTGATCTCGAAGGCAAAAAGGCACCGCTATCTGCCGGTAGTCCTGCTGTCCGTGGCGGTTACGCTGCTGGGCGCGGGTGCCTTTGCCGTGGTGCGCAGCATCCTGAACAGCGCTCCGGGTCAGCCGAAGCAGGTGATCCAGGAAATTCACCTCATGCGACCGCCACCCCCGCCGCCGGATCTGCCGCCACCGCCACCGCCACCGCCCGAGGCGAAGGTGGACATCCCGCAGCCCAAGCCCGACCCGACGCCCTCGAACGAGCCACCGCCCAGCGAGCAGCTCGGGCTCGATGCGAACGGCGGCGCCGGGAGTGACGCGTTCGGCCTCCTCGGCAACAAGGGCGGCCGCGACCTGCTCGCCTCCGGAGGCAGCGCCTTCGTCTGGTACGCGGGGCTCCTCAAGGACCGGATTCTCGATCAGCTGAACGGCGACCAGCGGGCGCACCGCGGGGAATACTCTCTCATGGTTCGCGTCTGGGTCCGCGGTGACGGCTCCATCGACCATGTCAGCATCGTGCAGGGGAGCGGCGACCGCGAGCGCGACCAGGCTATTGAGGCGGCACTATCGCGTCTGCCGCGTCTCTCGCAGGGGCCGCCCGCCGATATGCCGGAGCCCATCAGCCTGCGCATCGTCTCACGGGGTTGAGCGTCGCGTGAGTCAAGGGGAGATTCACATGGAGCGCCTTCATCGCTGGATTGCGGTGGCAGCCTTCGCTGCCCTTGCGGGGAGCGGCAATTGCGGCCTCGCGCAAGTCGCACGCTCGGGCGGTGCTGCCAACGCGGAGCTGCTGCAACAGCTGCAGCAGCTGGCCTCCGAACGCACCAGCATGCAGGCCGAGAATGAGCGCCTGAAGAACCAGCTCGCTGCGGTGACCAAGGATCGCGACGCCCTGAAGGCGGGTCAGCAGATCCTTGATCGCCGCTCCAAGGATGCTGCCGCAGCTCTCGCGAACAGCAATACGGAGCGCGAAGCCAATGGCAAGGAGCTCGAGCTATACAAGACCAGAATGCAGGAGCTGGTCACGAAATTCCGCGAAACCATCCAGACACTGCGCGAATCGGAGACCGAGGGCGCGAGCGCCCGGCAGACCCTCGCCACGCGAGACCACGAGCTCGCCGTGTGCAGGGATCACAACGCGGCTCTTTATCATCTGGACGATCAGGTGCTCACTCGCCTGGAAAAGGAAGGCTTCTGGTCACGGTTCGCCGAGGCGGAACCGTTCACCAGGATCAAGCGCACCGAGCTGGAGAACTTCGCTGACGAGCAGCGGGCGCTCGCCGCGGAGCAGCGTGCTGCGCCTGGCCCGGGCAGCGCCGGCGGCCACGGCCAGCAAGCGGGCGTCGCTCCGGCGCCAGCGGCGGGAAGTCCGGCTCAGCCGGTGCGCCCGCAATGACCGCGAGAATTGCGCTCAAATCTCCGCGGCGGGAAAGTCGGAGAATACATCGCGCACTCGGCGGGAAACGAACAGGTAGACGAGAATGTACGCGTCGAGCGCCAGCGCGAGCAGCGCGCCCGCGG
>Ga0209274_10000861_pt1 | contig 16386 bp, 8 predicted proteins | sample HubBroMetageREF1_FD_188343 | JGI IMG/M metagenome (GOLD analysis project Ga0209274, IMG submission 188343) | Reference soil microbial communities from the Hubbard Brook experimental Forest, New Hampshire, USA - Hubbard Brook CCASE Soil... | ecosystem: Environmental > Terrestrial > Soil >...
CGACCCCACGGTTTTGATGAAACGCCTCGATAATGGCGTCGCTTCCACCCCCGCGTGTCTCGGGCGCGAGCCACGTCGAGATCGCGCCCGCGAGGAGGGCGCCCACGGCCGGGAACAAGACGAGGAGCCAAGGGCGAAACGGTCGCCTTGCAGGCTCGCCGAATATTTGCTCGCCCCCCGCGCGCAGCGGGACGTACCCCGTCAGCTGCTCGAGCGCAAATCGCTGCGCGAACTCGGCTCCGGCAAAGAAAAGCGAGCCGAGAAGCCCCGCGGCCGCGCCCACGAGCGCGGCCTGAAGGAGCATACGCCCCAGGACCTGAAACTCGACGGGGCCGCGGGCGGCGTCGAGTAGGCGCCGCAAGGTCCACGTCCGCTGCAGCGCCGGGCTCTCTTCACGGGTCGAGGGTGGCCGCATGGACGGACGGGATGCCGGGGGGGGAAGCGTACTACGGTCCCGCTCCTCGGGCCTCCGGCGGCACGCGCAGGGCCGCCACCCCGGTCGCCGCATCGCCCTCCACCGCGCCGGCTTGAAAGGTCAGCGTCCCGGCGCTTTCGTGTCCGATGAGCTTTCTGCGCCACGTCGCGATGTAGGCGACGCCGTGCTCGCGTGCGGTCTCGCTCACGAGATCCCACGTGTGCGGGTCGTCGACCCAGTGCCGGTCGAAACGACGACGATCGAGGCCACTCAAGATTTCGATCGTCGCGTCGTCGCAGAAGATCCGTGACGTGCTCGGCAAAGTTCGCAGATATCTTCCCATCGCCGCACGCTCGGGAAATCCGCGGGCGAGCGAGGCGCGCCAGAAGCCCATCCAGAGGGTGAGCATGACAAGGAGCCCCCCCAGCGATAGGGCCGAGAGAAGGCCCCCGAGGGTACGACCTGCCGCGGCGATGCGGCCCGCTTGTCCAGGCTCCGGGCGGAGGCGAGCGAGCCCTCGCGCCGCGCCGTCGCCGATCGCCGTCGCGCCTTGTGCCGCGAATATGGCGTAGAGCGGTACGACGACGACAAAGTGTCGGTCGAGCCCGAGCGACGACCGAAGGAGCCACGCTAGGGTGATGAAACCCAGGCAGGAAGCGAGCACGAGGACGAAACGAGGGCCTTGCTGGCGCAGCGTGCGCGCAACCCCGAAGGCCGCGAGTGGGAGCACCGGGCCCAGGACTCGGTAGGGCACGACCAGCGGATAGTAGAGCAGGTCGAGAAGACCCGACGTCCCGCGATCGAGCGCGCTCCTTTCGTGAATGACGCCCGTCGCAAACTCGCGCGTCTGACCCAAGAAGCCAAACCATTGGCCATCGACCGGGCGGCGCAGCGCGGCCCATGCGGCGATCGCGGATACCGGAAGGACGATCGTGATCCAGGCTCGGCTCCTGCGATTCTCCGGACGCCGCCAGTCGGCGGCGACGATGACGGTGATCGCGGCCAGACAGGCCCACGCTTCGTATCGAAGCAGAACGGCCGCTGCGAGCGCTGACGCGGCCCGCCCATAACGTCCCTCCTGGAACGCGACGGCGACCCAGAAGACGAGAAGCGCGAAAACGGGCTCAGGCTGCGCGGTTGTCCCCATCTGCATGGCGATGGGACATGCCGCCACGATGAGCGCGGCGAACAGTGCCGTTGCCGAAGCGGGCGTCTTCGACATCCCAGTGCTCGTCGTGCGCCTCACGTAGGCGAAGACGAACACCGGGAGCGCGGCTGCGAGCGCGACGTTGATCCATCGCACGTGGTCCATCGTGCCACCCAAAGCAACGAGCGGTACCTGCGCATAGTGAAAGAGGGGCAACCAGACCCAGTGAACGGATAGGTCCGTGGGGTCCGCCAGGATCGCGCGCGCGATCATGTGATGCGCGTAGGCATCCGTGTCGATGTCCGGCCCGGTCAGAACGCATGCGGCGCGCCAAACCGCGAGGCCCACGAGAGCCATGGCGAGGACGGCGACAGGCGCGCGACGGCTCATGGTCAGGACCGGGCGCGAATTCGCGGACGGGACCGCCGCCGTGCCATGGCGAGAGCGGGAGCGATCGCCCCGAGCCACGCAAAGGTGGGTGCTCCCTGCGCCGGCGGGATCGAGCAATCGCAGCCACCCCGCGCGGAGGCAGACCTGGGGCCCACTGCAGCGGCTGCGTCCTGGGGGAAGCCGGGGTGGCTGCCCCCGTCGGACGCGTCAGCCCCCGCGGCATCGAGGTCGCCCCCGTCCGCGTCGGCGCACTCTTCCCCGGCCGTTCGCTGCAAGCTCGCGGGGATGGAGATCGAGGGACCAAAGGGGGGAGGGCCGTCGGGATTCGATGGGTCTCGCTGGAAGACTCGGACGTAGTCGACGTCGTACGACGCCGGGAAGACCGCGTTGACCTCCGGGCTTCCGGGCAAATCCCCGCCTACGGCCAGGTTGACGATGACGTACATCTCGACGTCGTGCAGCGTGTTCGGTGCCGTGACGTCTCCGATTTCGACGCCGTCCGCATACCAGACGATGCGGTCCGCTTCCCAGTCGAGACCGAAGACGTGGAACGCAGTCGTGAAGTCGTTCGCGGTGACCGTGACCTGCGACTGCAGACTGTTGGTGTCGTAGTTCGTCCCGAAGTGGTCGGTCATGAATACGACGTTCGGCGATGGGCTGACCCATTCCATGATGTCGATCTCGTGAATGTCGGGATAGGCCGGCGTGTGCAGGAGCCAGAAGGCCGGCCACAGGCCAGTCCCGCTGGGCATCCGGCTTCGGATCTCGTAGTAGCCGTACTTTTGGTTGTGAACGGAAGCCAGCAGGCCGGAGGTGTAAGGCAGCGTCATCCCCCCGTAGAAGCCTGGCTGCTCGCGCGCCACGATGTGCAGAATTCCGTTGTCAAAAGTGAATGCCTGGCTTGCGTCCGCGACGTTCACGTAGGCTTCGCGCTCGTTGTTGACGACCTTCTCGCCCCATTTTTGCCGCAGCTGCCATTTGCAGAAGTCGAGGGAGCTCTCGTTGAACTCGTCGTCGAGCGTCAGCGTCCAGCCCGCGCTGCCCGTCGCTCCGCCCTCCGCCAGCGCCGAGGTGCCACCCTCGTCGCTCGCCCCTCCGTCGTCCGCCGCGCGCGCGTATCCCCTCCACGCGAGGGCCAGCATCGCGCTGACCGCGACCGTCGCACAAGCGTTCGCCCTCCGCCGCTGTCGCCCGACCCGCACTAGTGCTGCGCCCCACCAGTCATGAGCATGCCTGGCTCGGCTCCGCCGAGCGGACGCAGCAGTAGCCGATGGCAAGGGGCGGCTGGTAGCCCCTCTCTCCTCGCTTCGCGCGTCGATTCACCCCCAGAAAATCGGCTCCCGCCGATTTTCCGAGGGGTCCACCCACTTCGATTGGGACTTCCGGGACGAACCACTAGTCGCCCCGCGAGTACGTTCCCACGAGCTCCCCGGTCGCGAGCAGATGCCCTCGCATGGCCTTGGCGAGGTTGCCGCGCGTGGCACCCTCGGGAAGATCGAGCAACGTGTCGAGCGCGAAAAGCTCGAAGTGGTAGCGATGCGTGCCGGTGCCGGCCGGCGGCGCGCAGCCGACCCAGCCCCGTGTCTCGCTGCCGTTCGAGCCCTGACGCATGCCGGCGGGTCGGCCGGGGCGATCCCCGAGAGGGATTCCTACCGGGAGACCTTCCGAGCCCGCGGGGATGTTGTACGCGACCCAGTGCACGAAGGGCTGCGGAGTGCTCGCATCCGGGTCCTCGACCAAGAGCGCCAGGGCTTTGGCGTCGCGCGGGACGTTCAGCCACGTGAGAGGGGGCGACAGGCCCTCGCCATCCTCCGTGTGCTGGCGAGGAATCCGCGCTCCCGGTGCGAACGCCGGACTCTGAACCGCGATTGTTTTGGGGCCTCCGAGCACCTCGCTGACCCGCTTCTTCTCTGGCATGGCTCGGCAGCAGCTTACTCTCGGTGGCGCGCGCGCACGAGTGCCGCCGCCATGGGTGGCCGGCCGTCGCGCCCTTCGTGGTACACGCTTTCTGAGCCGTGGGCGTCCGACGAGCACCCGAGCGTTGCCCCGCGCCGTTCGGGAATCGCCATCTGGCCGCCGTCGCCGTCGGCCCCTTCCGTTGGGTGGACTTCTACGAGCTCGACACGCGGCGAACGACTCTCCTGTATTGGAGCGGTGTGGCGCTCGTCGCGGCGGCTTTCTTTTCGACAAGGCTGCTGCCATGCGTGGACTACCCCCAGCACCTCGCCCTGAGCGACATCGCGCGGCGACTGGCCATGGCTCCTGGGTCACCGGAGCATGCCGAGTACGAGCTAAACCTCTTTACGTACAACGGCCTCTTTCATCTCCTCGTCGCGGCACTCTCGATTTGGGCGCCCGTCGAGCTCGTGGGGCGTGCGGTCATCGCGATATCCCTGGTGACGCTGGCGTCCGCCGTCGTCGCTCTGGTGCGCCTGCTCCGTCGTCCTTCGGCGCACGCGGCACTCTTCACGCCGATCTTGTTCTCGTTTGCGCTTGGATGGGGGTTCGTCAACTACGTGCTCGCGACATCGATCGCCGCATGGGCGCTCGTTTTCATCGCGCGTGGAGCTCTTCGCCCGAGCGCTGGTGCCGCCGCCGCGGTGGGCTTTCTAGGCCTGGCGTGCGCCTTTGCTCACGTGCTCGCCATGCTGATCGTGTGCGTCGCGGGAGCCGGGCTCGCGCTGGAGCTCGGGTGGCGAGGGACGCCACCGTCGATGCCTCGCGGGTCGCGGGCGATACGTGCCGTGGTCCGCGGGGCGGGCGCAGCCCTTCCGCTCGTCTTGGGCTGCGCGTACTGCATCGCCGTGTATGAGCGCCAATACGACTGGGACCGCAACATGTACCGCGACCCGACGTTGGAAGGGACGGCTCCGCCCGTTTGGCAAAAGCTGGTGTTCTTCAGCGCCTTCGCAACGGATCTATTTGGCGATGCAACCGACCAGGTCGTCGTTTGGGTCACCGTCGCGGTCATGGCTTGGTCCGCGCTTCGAGCGTGGAGCGATTCGGGCGCGCGCCCTCGGGAGGACGACGGGCCGCCGGCCGTCGTCGCGCCCTTCCTTTTGATGACGCTCGCCTACTTTGCGACGCCGATGGTGCTCGTGGGTACGCACCTGATCTTCCCGCGTCTGGGCCAGTGGGTGCTGTTCGGCGCCGTGCTCGCGACACCGAGGTTTCCCGCGACGCTCGAGGAGCGTGCGCGGCGATATATCCTTCGCCTCGGGCTCATCGCTGGAGCCAACGCGGTCGCCCACTGCCTTCTTTTCCACTGGGAGACGCGCGACGCCTCTGCGCTCATCGACGACCTGCCTTCCGGGCGCGCGGCGACGGCTGTCATCTGGGATCCCGGGACCCGAGCCTTTCGAAATGGGACGCTGACGCATCTTGCCGGGTACTACGCGGCCCGAAAGCATGGAAAGTGGGCTTTCGCGTTCGCGAGGTACCTGAGCGTGCCGGTGAGGTTCAAGCCGAATTCCCAGCCGCCCTGGCCCTCGCACGGTTGGGAGTTCGATGCGGAGCAGTACTCGCCGCGCTGTCAGTATGCCCGAGCATTCCCGCTCGTCTTGCTTCGTGCGCCGGACGAGCTCTCGGGCGCCTCGTCCGACGAGGCCATGCTTCGCGTGCTCGTGTTCCAGCGCGACGCCGACCGCGTGCGCATGCTCGCGCATCGTGGCCGCTTCTGGGCCTTCGATACGAGTGACGTCCCGGGCGACGGGTCGTTTTGAGAGACCCGCCGCTGTCCCGGCCGCGCTTTTCGTGGTAAGCGCGCGAAACGCATGCACATCTTCGTCGCCGGTGGATCCGGGTACATCGGTTCGGTCCTCGTGCCGCGGCTGCTCGACCAAGGTCACCGCGTCACGGTCCTCGATCGACTGTATTTCGGGGATACCCTCGCAGAGCCACGTGCGCGCTTCGGCGAGCGACTCCGGGTCGTCCGCGACGACGTCCGCACCTTCGACACGGCGCTCCTCGACTCCGTGGACGCGGTCGTCGACCTCGCGGGCATCTCGAACGATCCCTCGTGTGAGCTCGAGCCTGACGTCACGCAAAGCGTGAACGTGGGTGGGACAAAGCGCCTTGCCCGCGCGGCTGAGAAACGTGGAGTCGGCCGCTACGTCTTCTCGTCGTCTTGTTCGGTCTACGGGCATGGAGATGGGCTCGGGCTCGTGGAGACGAGCCCGCGGCAGCCCGTCTCGCTCTACGCGCGCACGAAGGCCGAGATCGAGGAGTTCTTGTTCGACCTGGCGCGAAAGCCCGGCGGCTCGATGGACGTTACCTGCTTGCGCCTTGCGACCGTTTTCGGTCTGAGCCCACGAATGCGTTTCGATCTCGCCGTCAACGTGATGACGAAGAACGCTTATGTCCAACGTCGAATTACCGTGGACGGCGGAGGGCGCCAGTGGCGCCCTTTCGTGCACGTGCAGGACGCGGCACGTGCGTTCGAGATGGCCCTGACCGGCGATCGCGCCAAGCTTGCCGGGGAAGTCTTCAACGTCGGAGCCGATCCGAGCAACATCCAGGTGCTGAACCTCGCGTTCCGAGTGCGTGACGCCATTCCCGGCACCGAGGTCGTCCACGCTCCGACGGATCCCGATTTGCGCGACTACAATGTCTCGTTCGAAAAGGTGCGCCGCGTGCTCGACTTTCGAACCGAGCACACCATCGACGAGGGCATTCGGGAGGTCTTGGCCGCCCTTCGCGAGGGTGTCGTCGATCCCGATGAGCGTCGCTGGTACACGCTAAAGCAGTACGTTTTTCTGCGAGACGCGGAACGGGCTCATCGCGATCTGGCCGTGGACGGAAGACTCCTCACCGTGGGCTCATGACTGCGAAGGTCGACTTTTACCGTCACCAGCTGGGCGAGGAGGAGGCAGCCTCATGGCGCCGCGTCATCGGCACCCTGTTTCTGACGCTCGGGCCTGAGGTGGCTGCGTTCGAAGCGGAGCTTGGGGCTTATCTGGTTCGCGGTCGCGAAGGCGTAACGCCGCCGCACGTCGTGGGGACCAATTCCTGCAGCGCCGGTCTGCTTCTGGCGCTCCGCGCCCTGAACGTCGGTCCGGGCGACGAAGTCATCACGACGCCGATGACGTTCGCCGCCACAGCGAGCGCCATCCTGCACGCGGGGGCAAAACCCCAATTCGTGGACGTCGAACCGAGCACCGGGCTCATCGACCCGGCGGCCGTGCGGGCGGCGGTGGGCCCGAATACCGCGGGTATTCTGCCGGTCCACCTCTATGGACAGCTCGCCGACATGCGGGCCCTTCGCGCCATCGCCGATGACCATGCGCTCTTCGTTCTGGAAGACTCCGCCCACGGCATCGAGATCGAACGCGATGGCGTGCGTCCGGGCGAGCTCTCGGAGGCCGCAGTGTTCTCGTTCTATGCCACGAAGAACGTCACGTCCGGAGACGGCGGCGCTGTGGTGACGCGAGACAGCGCGATGGCAGACCGGCTCAAGCGTCTGCGAAACCACGGGACGACCCGAGGGGCCGCGGAGCGACACGGAGGGGCCTACCAGCACTGGGATATCGTCGAGCTCGGCTACAAAGCCAACCTGGGCGATCTGGATGCCGCGCTCCTTCGCCCTCAATTGGCTTGGGCCGATTCGAAGCTTGCGCAGCGCGAGCGGCTCGCGACGCGCTACGAGTCTCACTTGCGGGCCCGGGTGCCCGACTTCGGCATGCCGTCGCCCACCGCGCAGGCGGTGCCTTGGTGGATGGAACGACGGGGCCAGAGCAGCCATCACCTATTTACCCTCCACGCGCGGCCGGGTGAGCGCGACGCTCTGCTTGCAAAGCTGGGAGCCGCGGGCATCGGGACCGCCGTCAACTACCGAGCCGTGCACCTGCTCACGTACTTCGCCGAGCACCTCGGGATCCGGCGCGGGGCACTCCCGGTCGCGGAAGAGATCGGCGACCGCACCCTAAGTCTTCCCATGTTTCCTACCCTCAGCGAGGGCGAACAAGATCGCGTGGTCGCCGCCGTCGCGACGGCGTGGGCGGAGCTGGCCGCCTCGCGCGCATGAAAGCGCAGCGGATCAGAAGAGGCCGATGGCGAAGTGAAACGCGCCGAAGTCCTCGTAGGAGCGGCGGGTAACGTTGACGCCGTAGTCGATCACCAGGGGACCTACCGGGGTGTCGACTCGGAGGCCCGCGCCGATGTCGGCACGGAGGACGAACGGACGCGCCAGAAAGTCGTTCGGATCCGTCCATAGGTTGCCGACGTCGCCGAAGAGGGCACCCTCGAGCGGCAAACGGATGGGAAACCTCAACTCGAGCCGGGGATTGACCATGAGGTTCCCGCCTCGAAGAGGAATGTTCGCCGCCGTGAACTTCGTCGGATCGCTGTTCGATTTGTACGCATCGGCCGCAATCTGATCGGCGTACTCCTGCGGAATGAAAGTGTCTTGAAGCCATCCGCGCATCGAGTCGTAGCCGCCCATGAAAAAGAGGCGATCCGGGTACGTGCAATAGGAGTTCGGGGTCGCGCCGCTGAGAAAGGGGAGCCTGCATTTGATGACATTGACGATCTCACCAAGCCGAAGCTCCGCCGCCAGAGTGACGGTTCGTGATAGCGGAACGTACGCCGCCAGCGTCTGCGTCAGCCTGAAAAAATGACCTTCGTACTGCTCCGCGGCGTTTGCGGTGCCGCGCACCGGGTACGAATTGACCTGCTCGGCTGAAGCGGCAAGGTACGTCCCGCGATGGGCATTGAAAGCCGTGTCCCGCCGATCCCATGTCAAGACGACGCTTCCGGCCACGACGTTGCTGTCGCCATCGGGCACGCGTAGCAGCCGAGCGAGGTCGGCGTTGCCCGCGTTCTCGGCCAAGTAGGTTGCGATGTCTTTGGCCTGAAAGAGAAAGACGTCGTTGTGCTCGTAGTCCGGACCGGCCCGCACTTGAACCTCGCGGACGGGTCGCCAAATCAGTGTCCCGAGCACGGATGCCTTGAAGAGTGTGAAGTCCCGCTCGAGGTCACGAACGTAGACGGCGTCGAGCTGCGCGCGGACCGTCGGCCCGAGTCCCATTTCGGGCCACGACATTGTCAGAGTGTTTCTCGTCGCGATGCGATCGGAGGTCGGTAGCGGTCCGTAGTTCATGGCAACCTGTGGGTCGAGGATCAGGAAGTCGGGCAGGTACGACGCCTGCAAGTGCACTGTGATGGCCCACGCGTCGCCCAGCACGTTGCGATGCCCGTATTCGAAAGCGCCACGAACCCCTTCACCCGTCGAGAAACCCGGTCGAATTTCGACGTATTGGGGGTCTCGCTCGACGACCTCGATGATGACGTCCTTGCGAGCCTGAGGCACGTATGGTTCCGCGAGCGAGACGGTGACGCTCGCGAAGACACCCAAAGTCGCGATCCGCTCCTGTGTCGTTCGTACGTCACTCGTGCGATACGGAGCTTCCACCTCGAGCGCGATTCGTCGCCGCACGACTCCTTCGTGCGTGTGCTCGAGCCCGCGAAGAATGATGTCACGGACGATGACCTGGTCGCCCTCGGTGACATCGAAGCGTACGCGAGCGCGCGTGTTGTCGGGTGATGGCTCGAGCGCGTACTTGACGTCGACGTAGTAGTAGCCGAGCTCCTTGTACCAGTCGACGATGCGGCGGCGAGCGTCCTCGAGTTTCGCCGTGTTCACCGCCTCTCCGAGGGGAACGTGTGCAGCGTCGGCCACCGCGGTTTCGCTGACGCTCTTGACGCCTGTGAAGGCCACGTCCCACAGCCACGTGCGCGGTCCGAGTCGGATCGGAATCACGATCTGGATGCCGGCTGCACACGCGACGCCTCGCGCGGGGTCCGGGCGGCAGGTCAGCGACGAATCTCGCGGAGGCAACGGGGCCGGAAGGCCCGAAGCGTCGTAAGCGCACACGTCGTCCGACGACCCCCGGCTGTGCATCGGAACACAGCTTCCCGCGGGGGAGGCCGGGTCACACCGCGCGCGCAGCACCTGGACGGGCCCCACCTCGGCGTGCAAAAACCCCTCGCTCCGATAGAGCTCTCGGAGATGCTCTACGGCGCGGGCGTACGTGTCGGTGATGTAGACGGAGTGGGGGCTCAGGTCGAGCGGAACCGCGCGGATCCCGCTCGAGCTCACCCCTGCGCCCCCAATGGTGGCGTCCACGCCGGCTGGACTCGGGCTCACAAGTAGGTCGGTGCCCGGCAATTCTTCGTCGAGGTAGCTGTCGATCTCGTTGCCAACGTCGCTCGGTGAACGTGGGCCGCCCGCGTCGAGATTCTTGACGGTGTCGAGCTTCAAGCACGGGTAGCTTCGCCCCGTCACCCGAACGCGCTCGTGCTCGGTCACATGAAAGACCTCGAGCTGAACTCTTTCCTCGCCACGCGTTTCGACCTGCACCTCGACATCGAAAAATCCGCGTTTCTGGTAGAAGAGGCGAACCTTGTCCACGAGGTGAGAGAGGGATCGGTCACTCTCGGTCGGCAGCGCGAGGACGCCGGTGAGCACATCCGAGTCGTAGTGCTCATTTCCCTCGAAGCGCGCCACGAAAACGGGGCCCGCATCGATGCGCACACGCAGGGCCACGCCGCCCCCCGGGGCCCCGCCGCTGGGCCGTGCGAGATCGTGGGAGACGACCGCACGATGCCATCCCCTCGCCTTGAGCGCTTGCTCGAGCGCGGTGTCGGCTCGTTCGAGGGCTGGCTCGTCGGCTCGGTCGCCCCGGTGGATTCCGTAGCCATTGGCGATTCGCAGAAGCGCGGCGGGCTTTGCGTCGGAGACATAGAAGTGTCGAGCGGCGACGAGGCGCGGAGGTCCCGGCGCAACGTCGACCAACACGAGGACCCTCCCGCCATCGAGCGGTCGGACGGTGATGTCGGCGCGCGCAGTCGGGTATCCGTGGAGCGCGAAGTTGCGCTGGACGCGAGCCTTGGTCATGTCCAAGTCGGCACCGACGATCTCGCCACCTTCCGTCAGGTCGGTGTCGCGCAGGACCTCGTCGCGTTCCATGCCGGCACCGTGAACGTCCACTTGCAGTCGACCCACCAATCGCCGAGGAACGACCTGGATCTCGAACGAGACCCCCTCCCCGTCTTCCCGGGCGGCAACCCGCCCGCGCGCGAAACCGCCGGACTCCAACACCTCGGCGAGCGCCCTTCGAGCCCTGGCAGTCGAGAACCGGTCGCCCGGCTTCACCGTGGTGGGCGCGGAGGCCTGCTCGTCGCCCCAAGAGACGCCTTCGAGCACGACCTCTATACGGGTGATTCTCCGCCCTTCGAATCGGGACACATCGGGGGGCGCCCGGAGGCTCGGCACCGGCGTTCCTGCGGGTGCCAACGGGGGCACGGATTCGACCGTGACCCAGACGTCGTTCGCGGGTGCCGATCCGGAAGGCGCGGGTGCAGGGACGCCCTCGTGGGGCTGGCCCAGGGCCGCGCGCGGCACCACGCCCATCCATGCGGAAAGGAGGAGTGCTCGGAGGCGCATTCGGTCGAGAAACGTATCTTAACTGGGTCAGCTACTACTCGAACTCGAATCTCCAGCGAAGATCGACGCCGAGGTTGCCGAGTGTCGACGAAGAAACGTCGTTGATGTTGTCGTACGATCCCTGGACGCTGAGCTTGTTGTTGAGCCTCCACTCGATGTCGGACCGCAGCTCGCGATCCTCGCTCAAGCCCGCCGTGACGCTGGCCCTGAGGTCGTTGGTCAATCGCTTGCCGACCGTGAGCTGCGGCTCGGTCTTGCCCGTCACCGTCGAGTACGCGCTTCCGAAGCGGAAATCATCGATGAGGGGCAGCGCTTGCTTGACCGCCCGATCGGCGCCCGTGGCTGCGCCGAGGACGTTCAGCGCGACACTCTCTCCGATGCCGCTCGCTTGCAACTGATCGAGCTCCGCGCGCGTCATGCCTACCATCAGGAGCAAGACGATATCCTCCTGAGAGAGGGCAGGCTCACTCGTCATCTCGATTCGGACGTTGTCGGCGTCGCCAAAGGCATGCAGCGTAATGCGCCAAAGCGAGCCGCCTCGCGTCGAACCCGTCGACGCAGCGCTCGGTCCCACGCCAGCTCCTGCCCCAGCGGCCGCTCCGGCGCTCGTGTCCGTGTAGCGCCGGTATTCGGTCACCGCGGTGATGTCGACATTCGGGGCAATCCGGGTGGGATCCTCGAAGCGAATGAAGCCCTGCTGAACCTCGAATTCGCTCGCCTGAAAGTGGAATCGGCCGCCCGGGAGCGTGCGCAGCACCCCTCGTAAGCCGATGCGCTGGTTGGTTCCGGTCACTTCGAGCGCTCCCGACTCGATGGCGAGCTGCACCTCGACGAGATTGTTCTTCATGACCAGAGGAGTCGGCGAGCGGACCCTCACGTCGAACGCGATCAGATCGAGCGCTGGATCGTACGCGTCGACCTTGGTGCGCTTGGCGCGAGTCGAAGTCAGATCCAGGTTGAAGGTGACTGGCCGGGTGTAGCTGAAGCCGGCAAGCGTGACGTCTCCGGTGACGTGGGGAAGAGCCGCCGCACCGGGCCCCGTCGCCTTGTGCTCGTAGTTCAGAGCGAGGTCCGCGTCGAACGCCGCCGTCACGCCATCGATGGGCGTCAGATGCACCGACCGGGCGGTGATGCGCGAGTCGAGGGCCCCGAATACGAGTCCGTGGACCGGCATGCTTCCCTCGAACGATACGGAGCCACCGGCGAACTTCCCAACCGCGGTCGCGGTCACTTCATCCGAGCTTGCCCGAGCGTCGATGCGAACGTCCGTGATCGCGCTCGGGAGTCCGCGGATCCCGATGTCGTCGGCCACGGCGTGCAGCTCGCCCGCGATCTGGGGCGAGCGAGGATGTCCGGTGATACGCAAGGTTCCCTGAACCTGCCCGCTCGCCCGCTCGACGTCCGGAACGACGCTCGGAAGAACGGCCATGTCGATCGGCGCCAGCTCGGCCTCGAGGGCAAGCTCGGGCTCGCCGCTAATTTTGGTGGCGCCTCCCGTCAGGACGAACCCACCGTGGAACCCCTCCTTCGTTTCCAGGATCACCTCGAGAGGCGGTATCGTGAGCGCGTCGCCGTCGATCACGATTGGCGTCAGCGGAGGCTTGAGCGTCAAGGTTTGGCCTCCTCGCGACACCTGGGTCGGACCCACAACGAAGTGAGCGCGTGACTTCGATGGCTCCAGAATCGAAACATCGTCTGCGATGAGGTCTCCGGATAGTTGCCCGCCAATGGGAACGGCACTCGCATTGGCCTCGTTGTCCGTGCTGGCGTCTCGCGGGCCCGCGGCGCGGATTGCGCTGCCCAGATCGAGCCCCCGGAACGACACGCGTCCGGTCGCATGCGGGGAGCGAGCGCGGGTGACGACGAGGTCGCCAAAGTGCACGGTTTCGCCAAAAAGGGCTCCGTTGATCGTCCAGTCGCCGTGCGACGTGGCATCACTCGCGTAGGCGGCTTTGTCGAACGGGGGAGCGATTGGGGCGTCGCACTTGGTCCTGCCCGTGTGACCGGGCGGCTCGGCGAGCCTGTGCGTCAAGCGGACGTCGAGGTGCGAATCACCGAGCGCTACGCCCCGAACACGAGTGCCGGCGACGTCGAGCTGCGTGCGCGCGACGAACCCCGCATTCGGCCGAAATTCGTCCAATTGGCCGGTCACATGGGCGACGCCCGACACGCTGCCCTCGACTTGCGACGCAAAACCACCGAGTGCGTTGACGCGCGCGAGGGGCACGCCTCCGAACATAATGTTCGCGGAGAGGTCGCCGCCGCGACGGATCGAGGCTGAGCCCAAAACGGCGCCCGTCGCCCGGGCTCGCTCCCCCGCGGGAGGTACCATCTTCTCGAGGACGAACGAAGGCACGTCCACGTCCGCACCGGAGATGCCGCGCTGGCGGTCGAACCAGCGCAGTCTCATATCGGCGTTTCCGCTCTCGAATCTCTCTCCGAATGCGGTCACGTCGGCAAGCTGCGCCTTTGCGTCGACCGTCACGTATCCCCCTCCGCAAGCGTCCTCCGGGCCGCCGACGGAAACATGCACCCTGGCCCGAGTGCCGATGCTCCCGTTGAATCCCTCGAAACGCGGATCGTCGTCCAGGGCGAACATCGACAAAAGGTCCGTGAGCCAGAAGGCGTCGCTCGAAGCAACGGCGTCCACCGTGAACCCGCTCGTCCCGCCAAATCGGAGCTTGGCCGTTGGAACCTCGTAGGGGCTCGACCGGCGCTTGGCGTGAACGCCGCTGATGTCGACCTCGGGTACCGTGGTATCGACCTTGACATGCCCGGCGCTCAGGTCCCCGAGCTCGAGATCCGCGATGACGAAGGCCGTTGCAGAATGGATGTCGCCCTCGGGTTCCGGTCGGCTGAAGGTGCCGTTCACGCGCGCCGTAGCGTCGAGGATGCCGTGCATGGGCACCGCGCCAATCGGAGAGATATCGTCGAGGTCGGCTCGCATCTTCGGCACGTCGACGCGTAAGTCGTTGTGAAATCCGATGGATACGAACGCCCCGTCGACTTGCGAGCGGGGAAGCTTGGCGTGGACGTCCATGAACTTGATGCCGTCCGGCCTCACGCCGAGATGCGCCGCGAGCTGCGCTTCCGAAAAACCAACCAACCTCTGACGCGCAGGATCCTCGGCGGGACGGTCGTAGACCCCGAACGAATAGGTCTTCGCCGTGAAGTCGCCGTCGATTTTCAGCGGCAAGAAGCTGCCCGAGAGCAGCGGAGCGTGGATCTCGCGGATGTCCCACGCGACCCACGAATGCGGATGCACGCCGAGCGCCCGAAGCAGGGCCGTGAAGTCGACTCCCGCGACGTCCAAGCGGGTACGCTCCAACCGGCCCCCGTGCGTGAGCGGATCGACCACCGTGCCCGTGAGAGTCACGGTGCCGTTGGCGAACCGAATCGTGGTGGTCGGGCTTTCGATGACGTTTCGCCGAATGACGAGCTCACTCCGCAGCTCCTGCGCGAACGCGTATTGGGCGACCCGCACGTCGTGCGCCTCCAACACACCTTTGACGTCGGGAAGAATCGTATCGCGGTCGTATCGGACATCGGCGTCTACGCCGACCCAGCCGTCGGTCTCGGGGAGCTGGGTCGCCCGCTCCGCGAGCGCGAGGGGCATGCGGGCGCGAATGTGGCCGTCCACCCGAGGCAGCTCCCCCGCGTTCTTGGGTAGCTGAACGTGGAAGTGACCGAGCGAGAGCTCGACGCGGCGCTTGTCGCTGGCAGGGACGTCACACGGCGGGGGCGCTCCGGGGGCGGCGTCGAGGTCTGCCGAGCCGACCCCGTCGAAGCGTCGCACCAGCACGGCGTCTGGGTCCACGCGCACGCGACCCTCGATGGAACAGAGGGCGTCGTCGTCGCTCGCGATCGTCCCGTCACTCCGGCCCCGCTCGTGATGAATGCTCGCCGACCCCGTTCGAAATGCGAGCTCGAACGATGAGCCCCGGACGGGGTCGTCCTCGGCGGTCGCGTCGAGATCGATCGAGCGCGCGGCGACACGCGTTCCATCGACATCGAGGTCGATGAACCCCTCGGTGACGGCGATCGCGGTGAACGGTGCACGCCCTGGCCCCTTCGAGGGGGGTGATTCAGGGAGCGTCAGGTTCACGATACGGCCGCCGCGTACGACGGCGTGCAATCGTGGTTGGTCGAGATCGATCTCGTCGACGACGAGTTTCCCGCTCAGCAGGGCGAACAGTTTTGGACGCACCAGGATCCGTCCACACTCGAGCGCGAGCGGCGCCCCCCGATCGTTCGACTCGACACGCACTCGATCGAGCTCGACGGCCACAGGCCAGACGCGCAGGCGCGGAGAGTACGTGGCGACGATGCCCTGGCTTCGCAGAAGGCTCTGAGACTCGCGTGCCGCCCAGGCTCGGACGAACGAAGACCGGAAGACCCATGTGCCCAGGAAGGGCAGTACGCCGATCATCGCCAGGGCGACGCAGAGGACACGCGCGGCACGCTGGTCCCACGCCGCACTCCGCCGCCGACGCGGGGTCGGCGGCATCGAGGAGGGCGGCGCGGACGTACGGCTCAGAATCACGAGAACAAGTCTAGCGGGCGGCGCCCTGGCGAGCCCACTTGAAGGCCACTTTGCCGTCGCAGCGGCCCGCGCAAGCCTCGTACGCTTCGGTTCCGACGGCCGGTTGCGACCACGCGAAGCGCGCCTTACCCTCGCCTACCCCACCGCGATGGCCGAAGACCTGTATGCGATCCTCGGTGTCCCCAAAAACGCCGACGCTGAAGTCATCAAGAAAGCCTACCGAAAGCTTGCCGGCAAGCTTCATCCCGACAAGAACCCGGGCAACGCGGGGGTGGAGGCTCGCTTCAAGCAAGTCAATCACGCCTATGAGGTCCTGGGGGACGCGAAGAAGCGGCAGCTCTACGACGAATTCGGCGAGGAGGGGTTGCGCGAGGGGTTCGACCCCGAACGGGTGCGCGCGTACAAAGACTGGTCGTCGCGTCAGGGGCGGGGCCGGGGAGGTCGACCCG
>Ga0209274_10000866_pt1 | contig 16321 bp, 15 predicted proteins | sample HubBroMetageREF1_FD_188343 | JGI IMG/M metagenome (GOLD analysis project Ga0209274, IMG submission 188343) | Reference soil microbial communities from the Hubbard Brook experimental Forest, New Hampshire, USA - Hubbard Brook CCASE Soil... | ecosystem: Environmental > Terrestrial > Soil >...
AAAACCACGGTGTACTCGTCGAACTCAGGCTGTTGGCCGGGCTCGCTCCAGCCGGAGGGGCTGTGCATGTGGGCGATGCTAACGGCTGAATCCTTCGTGTTCACCCGGCCGATATACTCGTCGATCCGCTTATTGCCGGGGACAGGGATGCGGGTGGCGGCGGGAACGAGTCGGGGCATCGCGATAATTGATATTAGTGATCGCGCTCGGTGACCAGCGCAGTCAGCGCGTACATGGCCCGCTGATTGGGCGAATCCGGAAACTCGCTCATGATGGCGCGCGCACGCTCGGTGAAGGATTGCGCTCGCTCGCGCACGCGGTCAAACCCATGGCGAACCTGAATCATGCGAAGGATCTGCCGGAATGGGGCATTATCGTAGTTTCCGTCTTTGAGCACGGTGCCGACCAATTGCCGCTCATCCGGCGTAGCCTCTTCCAGCGCGTAGATCAGCGGCAGCGTGACCTTGCCCTCGCGCAGATCGTTGCCCACTGGCTTGCCCAGCACCTTCTCGCGCGACGTGAAGTCCAGCAAATCGTCCACCAACTGGAACGCCATGCCCAGATTCCACGCATACTCGCCCAGGCGCTCTTCGGTCTGCGAATCCGCGCCCGAAACCACCGCCCCCAACTTGGCGCAAACCGAAAACAGGCAGGCGGTCTTGCGGTCGACCAGCTCCATGCAATCGGCTTCGCTCACCTCGATGCGGCCGATGCGTTCAAGCTGCAGCAGTTCACCCTCCACCATCATCTGGGTCAGCCCGATCAGCAGGTCCAGCACGTGGAAGTTGCGCTCTCGCAGCGCCACCTGGAAGGCTTCCATATAAAGCCAGTCGCCCGCCAGAACCGACGTATGGTTGCCCCACTGCGCGTTCGCCGACGGCCGCCCGCGGCGCGTGCGCGCGTCGTCGATCACATCGTCGTGCACCAGCGTGGCGGCATGCACGATCTCCACCACCGCACCCAAATGAATGGCGCTCTCGCCGCCGTCGCCGATTAGCTTGGAGGCCAACAGCAGCAGCGACGGGCGCAGCCGCTTGCCGCCACTCTCCTGCAGATACTGACCGATCTGGGTGACCACCTCCACCGACGCGACGGTCTCCAGGCTGATCTCTTTCTCCACGCGCTCCAGATCGTCGTGGATCAGGTCGAAGATCTCCTTGCCGGTGATGGCTTGCCCAAGCTTGCCCAGATTCATTGGAAGTTACAGTTTAGCAGCAGCCGTTCGAAGTTCGCAGTCGTCACCTCGGCGATGCGCTCCGGCGCCGCGCCGCGCACCTCCGCCAACCGCCGCGCGGTCTCCACCACGAAGGCGGGCTCGTTGCGTTTGCCGCGCTTGGGCACAGGCGCGAGATAGGGCGCGTCGGTCTCCACCAGCAGCCGATCTTCGGGCACCATGCGCGCCGCTTCACGCAGCACTTCCGCCTTCGGAAACGTGAGTACGCCGCCGAAACTCAGATAGAAGCCGAGATCCAACGCCTGGCGAGCCTCCTCCGCGCCGCCGCTGAAGCAATGGACGATGCCGGTTCCAGACCAGTGTTCCCGCAGCACCAGCAGGGTATCGTCCCATGCCTCGCGGGTGTGGATCACGATGGGCTTCCCAGCCATGCCCGCCAGCTTTAACTGCTGGATGAAAACGTCGCGCTGCACGTCGCGTGGCGAGAAATCGTAATGGTAATCGAGGCCGATCTCGCCTATGGCGAGCACCTTGGTTTCGGCGGCCAGTGCTTCGAGGGCCGCGAAAGTTTCCGGCGTGGCCTTTGAGGCATCGTGCGGATGCACGCCTACCGTTGCGTAAATGAAATCGTGCTGGCGGGCGAGGCGCAAGGCGGCTTCCAAGTCTGGCGGACCGTTGCCGGTGCCGATGGCCATCATGCGTTCGACGCCGGACTCGCGGGCGCGCGCGAACACTTCGGCGCGGTCCGGATCGAACTGCTTGTCGTCCAAATGGCAGTGCGAATCTATCAGCTTCATTGGGGCAGCTTCATTTCAACCGCGCCCCGATGGGAACGTCTTCCAGGAACCCGGCGAGTACCGGCTTGCCGCCCTCGATGGACCCGGCCACAATCATTCCGTTCGATTCGATGCCACGCAGCTTGCGCGGTTGCAGGTTCGCGACGATCACCACTTTGCGGCCGACCAACTCCTGGGCCGTGTACGCTTCGGCGATGCCTGCCACGATGCTGCGCGGCTGCCGCTCGCCGATATCCACCTTCAAGTGAAACAGCTTATCTGCGCCTCTAACCGGCTCTGCGGAAAGCACTTGCCCAACCCGCATATCCACTTTGACGAAGTCGTCGATGGCGATGCGCTCCGCAATCGGCGCGATGGTGGGCACCTCGGGTTTGGGCACCTTGCCGAGCATCACGTTCTGCTCTTCGGTGACGCGCAACTCCAGTTCTTGCATTTTCGCGATCGCGGGGCCGGCTTCGATGCGCGGAAACACGCCCGAGAGTTCGCCGATCTTCTGCCCGGGGGGCAACTGGCCCCAGGCCAGCGTGTCGAGCCGAACCGAATCGAGCGGCTCGGTCATACCAAGTTGCGACCAGATCTTCGCCGTGGATTCCGGTAGCACCGGCGCGAGCAGCACGGTGGCGATGCGCAGCGCCTCCGTGGAGGTGTAGAGAGTGGCGTCCAGATCGGCCTGCGCCTCCGGCTGCCGCGCCATTTTCCAGGGCGCGCGCTCGACAATGAATTTATCCAGCTTGGAGAGCAGCACCCACACCGCTTCCAGTCCGCGCGTGAATTCGAATGCATCGAATGCGGCGGCCACGTCCGCGATCATGCGCCGGGCCGCGTCAGCTATGGCGTCCAGAGTTCCCGCCGGAATCGCTCCGCCACGATATTGGCCGATCATGGTCAGGGTGCGGCTCACCAGATTGCCAAGGCCGTTGGCCAGTTCCGAGTTGTAGCGGCCAATCAGCGCGTCGTAGCTGAAGCTGCCGTCCTGCCCGAACACCACCTCCCGCAGCAGGAAATAGCGTAGCGCATCCGTCCCCATCACCTGATGGATCGGCTCGGACCGCACGATGTTGCCGCGCGACTTGCTCATCTTGCTTTCTTCGAACAGCAGCCAGCCATGCGCGAAGATCTTCTTGGGCAGCGGGAAGTCCGCCGCCATCAGGAACGCCGGCCAGAACACCGCGTGAAAGCGCAGAATCTCCTTGCCGATCAAATGCAGGTCGGCGGGCCAGAAGCCCTGTCCCTCGACTGCGGTCTTATAAGCGATGAGCGCCTCGAACCACACATAGAAGACGTGCGGTGCCTCGCCTCCAACGGGAATCCCCCACTTGATGTTTGTGCGGGTAATCGACAGATCTGTAAGGCCCTGGCGCACGAACGCCAGCACTTCATTGCGGCGCGTTTCCGGCTGGATGAAATCGGGTTGCGATTCGTAAAGTGTCAGCAATCTGTCGGTAAGCGCGGAAAGCTTAAAGAAAAAGTTCTCTTCTGTGACGGTCTCCGTGGGCCGGCCGCAATCGGGACAGGGGTCGCCCGGTTTGGCTTCGTTGACATAGAGATTGTCGAAGATGCAGTACTGGCCGGTATACGAACCCTTGTAGATGTAACCGTTTTGGCGGCAACGGTTAAACAGATCGTTCACCACGCGCTCGTGTTTCGGGTCCGTGGTGCGCTGGAAATGGTCGATCTGCAGGCCCAGCATTTGCCACTGCCGCTGGAACTCGGCCGAAATGACGTCGCAAAACTCCTTGGGCGTCTTGCCGATGCGCTCGGCGGCGCGCTCCACATTGACGCCGTGCTCGTCGCTGCCGGTTGTCAGCACCGCTTCGTAACCTTGCATGCGCTTCAAGCGTTTGATGAGGTCGGCGACGATGGTCGTGTAGGCGTGGCCGATGTGCGGCGCGGCATTCACGTAGTAGATCGGAGTGGTCAGGTAGTATTTGTTCATCTCGAATTTTTCAAGTAAGCGAAATTAGCTTCGGCAATCACATTCTTCAGCGGCACGCCGGATTCCTGGGCGACGCGGCGGCAGTCTTCATACTCCGGCGCGTATGCGCCTTCGCCCGACACCTTCATGCGGATCTTGCCGTGCGGTGTTTCAACATCCACCCAGTGGCGCGCCTGCACGCGGCGATCGGCGGTGTAGGTGCGCAAGCCCAGGGTGGATGTTTCGGCGAAGATCGCCGCCACCATCGCCTCTCGTTCCTCGGCGCGCGCTAGCACACGTAGCAACGTGCCGGGACGGCCCTTTTTCATTTGGATGGCTTGCAGGGTCACATCCAGCGCGCCCTTCTCCAGCAGGCGTTCGACGGTATAGGCCAGAACCTGCGGGCTGAGGTCGTCGATGTTAGCCTCCAGCACGGTGATCGTGGTGGCCTCCGCCGCGCCGGTCTCTTCACCGAGGATCACGCGCAGCACGTTCGCGCGATCCGGGAAATCGTAGCCGCCCGCGCCGTAGCCCGTGGCTGCGATCTTCAACGGGGGCAACCCGCCGAACGAGCGCGCCAGCGTGACGGCCAGCGCCGCGCCCGTGGGAGTGGTGAGTTCCACGGCCGGCCCCTCGGAATATATCGCCTTGCCGCGCAGCAGCGCCGCCGTCGCAGGCGCGGGTACCGGCAAGACGCCATGCGCGGTGGACGCCGTGCCGCTGCCCACGTTCAGTGGCGACGATACGATGGACGTCACGCCCAACAACTCGAAAGCGACGCAAGCGCCCACAATATCCGCGACTGAATCGGCCGCGCCCACTTCGTGGAAATGCACCTGTTCTACGGGCACCTGATGCACGGACGCCTCGGCTTCCGCGAGTCGCTGGAACACAGCCGCGGCGTTTTGTTTGGCGCGTTCCGGTAGCGCTGCCGTCTCGATCAGTTGCAAGATCTGCGCCAAGTGCCGGTGTGCGTCCGTCTCTTGGATGGCTACATGGAACTTCGTGGCCGCGATCCGGCAGCGTTTGACGCGCTCGAAAGACAGCGCCGCACCGGTTTCGAGCGAGGCGAGGGCGTCGAGAATGGCGGCCTGGTCCGCGCCGGCGTCCGCCAGCGCGCCCACCAGCATGTCGCCGCTGATCCCGGAGAAGGCGTCCAGATAGCAGAGCAAGGGCACTGTTTTCATTATGGATGATTGCGGGGGTGAGATTTTCGAGAGACAGCGCCACGGTGGACATGCGCACCCAAATTTCGCGCGAGGAGTACCATAGTCAATGGAAGAGCGTCGAATGGCGGAAACTCCGGCGCGCCGTCGAAAACATCATCGAAAACATCATTGAATTGGCGGGCCCGCGAATTTCGATGGCAAGACAGTCATCGACGCGACCAATCCACTGGCCGACGCGCCGCCTGTCAATGGAGTACTGAAATACACCACCGGACCGAACGAGTCGCTTGGCGAGTGGATTCAAGCCAGGATCCCCGCGGCGCAGGTGGTGAAGGCATTCAACAGCGTCGGCAATGCACTGATGGTGAATCCACAGTTCTCGCAGGGTGTCCCCACCATGTTTTTGTGCGGCGATAGCGGTGAGGCCAAAGCTCAAGTGACCGCCATCGAGGGATCCCGCCATTCGGAGCGTTGTCATTTTCACTGAACATGCCGGCTGCGGTGCGGCCCGTTACAGACCTCGCGCGGCCCTGCTCCGTAAACTGGTTGTATACGTTGTTTTTTTGAAAGGAGAACGTATATGCCAAGAGAAGTAAAACCAATTCCGGACGGGTTTCATACGGTCACGCCCTATCTGACCGTGAACGATGCAGCCCGCGCAATTGACTTCTACAAGCGAGCTTTCGGAGCACAGGAGAAAGTTCGCATGCAGGGGCCTCCGGGAAAGGTCGGGCATGCCGAACTCAAAATCGGCGACTCGATCGTCATGCTGGCGGATGAAATGCCCGGCAGCGGTTGCCGTTCGCCGCACGCTCTGGGTGGCTCGACCGCCGGCATTTTCCTGTACGTGAAAGATGTCGACGCGGCCTTCAAGCAGGCGGTCAGCGCCGGCGCCAAGGTCGCGACGGAACCAGCGGACATGTTTTGGGGCGATCGTTTCGGCAGGTTGACCGATCCCTTCGGGCATGTCTGGTCGCTGGCGACCCACAAAGAGGACGTGACGCCGGAGGAGATGCAGAAACGCTCCCAAACCGCCATGTCATCGTCGGCTCAAAAAGTCAGAACGGCCAGTGAGTAAGCAGGTCTCACCGGCCAGTCTGCGAGCATGCCGCAGCCGCCTGGGAGCTTCACTAAGAAGCTCCCAGGTCCGCTTTTCTTCCGCGTCCTTCCGTATTTAACGATTTGATCGCAGCGCCGGTCGGGCGCGCGCCCCTCCAATTCCCTGGTCGCCATCCCACTGGCCGCCCCGCGAGTACCATAGTTGTATGGTCATCGGTGTTCCCCGGGAGAGCTTTCCCGGCGAGCGGCGCGTGGCACTCGTGCCTGCCGTTATCCCCAGCTTGACGAAAGCCGGTTTCCAGGTTTTGATCGAAGCCGGCGCAGGACTGGCCGCCGGATACCTGGATGCCGATTACGCCGCCAAAGGCGCCCAACTCGCCGCCGCGCGAGCCGAGGTCTTCCATCAGTCCAACGTAGTAGTCCAGGTGCTCTGCCACGGCTCCAACGATGTCACCGGCCAAGCCGACCTGCCGCTGCTCCGTGCTGGCCAGATTCTGGTGGGATTCGTCCGGCCGCTTGGCAATCTTGCAACCATCCGGGAACTGGCCGCCACCGGCGTGACGGCATTCTCCATCGAACTGATGCCGCGCATCACGCGCGCGCAAAGCATGGATGCCCTCTCGTCCATGGCCACTATCTGCGGCTACAAAGCCGTGTTGCTGGCCGCCGACAGGCTTCCCAAAATGTTTCCCATGTTGACCACCGCGGCGGGCACCATTACGCCGGCGCGCGTCTTCATCATCGGCGCGGGCGTGGCCGGACTGCAAGCCATCGCCACCGCCCGCCGCCTCGGCGCGGTGGCCTCGGCGTATGACATGCGGCCTGCCGCCAAGGAACAAGTGCTCAGTGTAGGCGGCCGTTTCGTCGAACTTCCCATCCAGGTGGCCGACGCGCAAGACGCGCGCGGTTACGCCAAGGCGCAGGACGATACGTTTTACAAGCGCCAGGCGGAGTTGCTCGGCGATCAGGTGGCGCAAAGCGATGTCGTGATCGCGGCCGCCGTGGTGCCCGGCAAGAAGTCGCCCGTGCTGGTCACGCGCGAAATGCTGCGGCGCATGGCGCCCGGCTCGGTGGTGGTGGATCTGGCCGCCGAACGCGGCGGTAACTGCGAAATCACCCGCGCCGGCGAAGTGGTCGAGGAACAAGGCGTCGCCGTGCTTGGATCCATCAATCTGGCCAGCACGGTCCCATATCACGCGAGCCAACTGTACGCGCGCAACCTCACTGCGTTTCTGCTGCATCTGTTCCGGAATGGCAAGCTCGATACCGCCGCGGACGACGAAATCACCCGCGAAACCCTGGTGACGCAGGCTGGCAAAATCGTGAACCCGCGCCTGCGGGATTTCTTTGCACTGCCAATGGAGGGGGCGCTTTAGCCGGCGCGGGGCTTAAGCCCGGCTCGTCCCTCAGGAGAAAAATTTGACCGATATCATCGCAAGCCTCTATATATTCATCCTGGCGGCCTTCGTCGGATTCGAAATCATCCGCCGCGTCTCGCCGCTGCTGCACACCCCGCTAATGTCGCTCACCAACGCGCTCGACGCCATCGCCGTGGTGGGCGCCATCATCCTCGCGGGCGAGCACAAGAGCGGCCTCGCCACGGTGCTCGGCGCCATCGCCATCGTGGCCTCCACCAGCAACTTGGTCGGCGGCTTCATCATCACCGACCGGATGCTCAAGATGTTCAAGACCAGCAAACCCGGCAAGCAAACACGCCAGCCATGACCGCCGACCACATCATCCAGTTCGCTTACCTGATCTCGGCGGTGCTATTCATCCTTTCGCTCAAATGGATGAGTTCGCCCAGCTCCGCCCGCCGCGGCGTCTGGGCCGGAGAACTGGGCATGCTGCTGGCGATTTGCGCCACGCTGCTGCACCGCGGCATCGTCGATTACAGAACTATCGCCATCGCGCTGGTCCTGGGAGTGATCGTCGGCGTGCCGTTGGGACGCGTGCAAATGACCGCTGTCCCACAACGGACGGCCCTCAGTCACGCTTTCGGCGCACTCTGCGTGGCGCTGGTCGGCACGGCGGAATACTATTTGCGCGCGCCGCACGTCCCCGCCTTCATGATGGCGGTTCTGTCGATGGAAGTGATCCTGGGCAGCCTGACCTTCACCGGAAGCTTGATGGCCGCCGGCAAGTTGCAGGAGCTGCTGCCGCAGCGTCCCATCACTTATAAAGGACAGAACATCGTCAATCTTTCGTTGCTCGCCGTTTCCGTAGCGCTGGCGGGGCTGCTGGTTGTGGACCCCGGCCACACGCGCCTGTTTCCGCTGATTATCGCCATCCCGCTGGCGTTCGGCGTCCTCATGATCGTGCCCATCGGCGGCGCCGACATGCCCACGGTGATCTCGCTGCTAAACGCTTATGCGGGCCTCTCGGCGGCAGCCATGGGTTTCGTACTTGACAGCAAGCTGCTCATCGTGGCGGGAGCGCTCGACGGATCTTCGGGTTTCATCCTCTCGGTGATCATGTCGAAGGCCATGAACCGGTCGTTCACCAACGTCTTGTTCGGCGCGTTCGGACAGGTGCAAGCCTCCGCCGCGGGTGCGCACGAAGCCCGCACCGTGCGCAGCGCGACCGCCGAAGAAGCCGCCGCGATCTTGGGCGCGGCGAACACCGTGGTCATCGTTCCGGGATACGGCATGGCGGTGGCGCAGGCCCAGCACAAGGTGCGCGAGTTTTACGATGCCTTGACCAAGCGCGGCGTGGACGTGAAGTTCGCCATTCATCCTGTAGCTGGCCGGATGCCCGGTCACATGAACGTGCTGCTGGCCGAAGCGGACATCCCCTACGACAAGCTGCTGGACATGGACGCCATCAATCCGGACTTCCCGCAAACCGATGTGGCGCTGATTATCGGCGCCAACGACGTCACCAATCCCGCGGCGCGCAACGACCCCTCGAGTCCCATCTACGGTATGCCGATTCTGGATGTGGACAAGGCCAAGACGGTGATGGTGATCAAGCGCGGCATGAGCCCCGGCTTCGCGGGCATCGACAACGAGCTGTATTATCTGAACAAGACACTGATGCTTTTCGGGGACGCGAAAGCGTTCGTGGGCGATTTGGTCCGGGAACTGGCCGGCGCGTAGCGATCCGAGCGGGCAAGAGGCGCGCTCGCTTGACATTCTCTGTCGATTGGCGCATACTTAGATTACTTACTGAGATATCTATCCATGCCTAAACAGGATGCACTACAAGGGTCGCTGCCCCTCCTGGTCCTCAAAATCCTCGATCGGCGCGGGCCCCTGCATGGCTACGGCATCACCGCGCAAATCGAAGCGGTCTCCGATCTGTTGCGCGTCGAAGAGGGATCCCTGTATCCGGCCCTGCATCGGCTGGAAGAGAGCGACTGGATCCGCGCCCAGTGGATCACCACCGAAAACAACCGGCGCGCCCGTGTCTACAAGCTCACTCCGGCCGGCCGCAAACAGCTCATTGACGAGGAACGCCGCTGGACTTCGATCGCCGCCGCCATCGGTCGGGTTCTCGCGCAGGCATGAAGAAAGGATCCCCCATGTCGTGGATTTCACGTATCGCCAACACCTTCCAGCCCGGACGCACTGCCGCCGGCCTCGACGAGGAACTCCAGTTTCACCTCGACCATCGCATCGACGATCTCGTCCGCGGCGGCACGCCCCGGTGTGAAGCCGAACTCCTCGCCCGCCGCCAACTCGGCAACCGGCTCGCGCTGCGCGATTCCAGCTACGACGTCAAGTCCGCCGTATGGCTCGACTCCCTCCTGCGCGACTTCCGCTTCGGCCTGCGCATGCTCGCCAAACACCGCACCGCAACCCTGGCCGCCATTGCATCGCTGGCCCTGGCTATCGGCGCTTGCACGGCCGCGTTCACCCTGATCGACGCGCTGATCTTCCGTCCTCTACCGCTCCCCACGCCCAGCCAACTCATCGATCTCGCCCGCGTCATGCCGGCCTTCTTCAGCGCCGATAACCAACCCCACGACTCGGACTCTTTCAGTTACCCACAATATGAACTTCTGCGCGACACCGCCGCCGGCACGCCCAACGCTCGCGCCGACCTCTTCGCCATGCGCCTGTCTCCCGGTCTCCAATCGGCGCAGTTCGACGATGCCGCGGGCGCAAGCGAAAACGTCCGCGCCGAATCCATCTCCGGCCGAGGCTTTCAGATCCTCGGCGTCCAGCCCGCCTTCGGGCGTCTCATCCAGCCCGATGACGACTCACTCGCGAACGGCCGTCCGGCTGCCGTCTTGAGCTACGCTTTCTGGAGACGTCGTTTCGGCGCCAGTCCCTCCGCCATCGGACGCTGGGTCACGGTCGACCGCAAGCAATTCCAGATCGTCGGGGTAGCCGCCGGTCCCTTCGGCGGTGTGCAACCCGGTTATTTGACCGATCTTTGGCTGCCGCTGTCGGCTGCGGGGGATCCACGCGAACTTGCCGATCCCGATAGGGGCATCGTCGAGGTCTGGGGCCGCCTCCATCCCGATGCCAAACCCACGCCGTTGCGTGCGCCCCTCCAGGCCGCCATCACCAACTTTCTTCGCGATCGCGTGCGCATCAATCCGCCCCGCAGCCTCCACGGCGATCAACTCCGGCAGTTCACCGATACGCCGCTCCGCGTCCGCGACGCCTCCACTGGCCGCGACTCGCTGTTCCGGGGACAATTCCGCCGCCCGCTCTTAATCCTCGCGCTGATCTGCGCGCTGTTGCTCCTGGTGGCCTGCTCCAACATCGCCAACCTGATGATCGCCCGCGCCTCTGCCCGCGCCGCCGAGATGGCGCTGCGCACGTCGCTTGGCGCGTCCCGCTCCCGGCTAATCCAGCAACTGCTCGTCGAGAGCGTACAACTCGCCGCAGCCGCCGGCGCGCTTGGACTACTCTTTGCCGCCCTCGTCGCGCCGTCCATCGTCGTTCATCTCGGTTCCACGGAGTTCCCGGCTTGGCTCGATGTCGGCGCGGGCTCCAGGACGCTCGCCTTCGCCATCGCTCTGAGCCTGCTCACGGTGCTGCTATTCGGCCTCGTACCTGCCCTGCGTGCTTCCGCGGTCTCGCCTGGCGATGCCCTTAAGACCGGCGGCACGCAGAACTCCGGCCGCATCGGTTCGCTCCGCTGGATGCTGGCCGCCCAAGTTGGCTTCAGCGTGGCGGTGCTCTTCCTCTCCGGACTTCTGCTCCTCTCGTTCCGCAAGCTGATCGCGGTCGATCTCGGCTTTGCGCGCGAGGATGTCGTCTTGTTCGACCTCGCGCCTCGCAATCCCGAGAGCCATCGCCCGGACTCAGGCACGAAATTACTCGAAGATGTCCGCCATCTTCCTGCGGTCCAAGCCGCGAGTCTGTCGCAGCAGCGGCCCATGGGCGGCGCCATGGTCTGGATCATGACGCCCATCATCCGCCTGCCCGGCCGCGCCAACGAAACAGTCCGCCCGGTTGAAGTGCCCGTCTCCCAAGGATTCTTCAGCGCCATGCAAATCCGCTGGATCGCAGGCCGCGATTTCCTCCCCGAAGAGATCGCCGGCAATTCCCCATCCGTGATCGTGAACCAGGCTTTCGTCGACAAGTTCTACCCCAACCAAGACGCCATCGGCCAAACCTTCGACAAGCTGACCGACGATCCCGATCCCGTCCTGCAACGAATCGTCGGAGTGGCTGCCAATGTCCGCTATAACAACCTCCGCGAGAACCAGGGTCCGTCGATCTACACCCCGCTGCGCGACGCAGCCGGCGCCACGCTGAACATCAGGACCGCCTCCAAGGCGGCTTCCCTCATCCCCTGGCTGCGCAAGGAAGTCGAAACAGCAGACCCAATACTGACCGTCCGCGGCAGTATCTTGCTCGCCTCCCAAATCGACAACACTATGATCGGTGAGCGTCTGCTCGCCCTCTTGGCTGGATTCTTCTCGGTGGTGGCCCTGCTGCTGGCCGGTGTCGGACTCTACGGCGTCGTAAACTACGCCGCCGTCCGTCGAACCCGCGAAATCGGGATCCGCATCGCTCTGGGCGCGCGCCGGGCCACGGTCGTACGCCTGATCGTCTCCGGCGCTGCAATGTCGGTCATTGCCGGCATCGCCCTGGGGATGGCCGCCGGCCTCGGCCTGGCCCGCTATCTCGCTTCGCAGTTGTTCGGCGTCCACCCCGCGGATTTCCTGAGTCTCGCCGCACCGCTCGCCTGCATGCTGATCGCCGCCCTCGCCGGCGTCCTCCCACCGGCCCTGCGCGCCGCCAGCGCCGACCCCCTTATTGCGTTGCGATACGAGTGACGCCTCCTGGATTTTCCGGGCGGGGAGGAGTCGTTTCCCGCAATCCCGATTTTCCCCAAACGGACATGGCGCCGATCGCCGGCGCCGACGACATGACCAATCCCGCCGCGCGCAACCATCCGTCGAGTCCCATCTACGGCATGCCGATTCCGGATGTGGGCATGGCCAAGACCCGTGATAGTAGCGCTTCAATCGCCCGCCAAATACCCGAGCGCTATGCCGCACTGGCCGAGATAGTAGGTGGTCCACACCAGATAATCGCGCAGCGGCACCGGCTCCTTGAACTTGTGAATGGCAAGCAGCGAATCCGAGATCAAGAATAGAATGGCGCCCACCACCACCCACGGCCGCCGGAAGCGGGCCAGAATCGCAGTCGATACCATGGCAGTGAGTGCGCAGATATAGAGGACCACCGGCGCCGCCAATTCGCCGACGCTGGGGACGATCCACACCGACAGCGTCACGCTGTAGACCAGAACCAGAAGCACCGCTGCCAGTTGCGCCGGGCGAAGCCGGATCCCCGCGGTGCGGTTGCGCACGAACAGGGAAATATAGGTCAAGTGCGCGAGCAGAAACGCGCCGAGACCGAACGCAAACATACGCGGATCGAGATCCAGCAGGACGTCGCCCATGGTGCAGAACCCCAGGGCCAGCGCCAGCAATCCGGCGCCGCGCCGCCCGCCGCGCGACCGGAGCGCCAGCACGGCCAATGCGCCGACCGCGCATCCTTTTACCAGCGCACTGCCGGCGTACGGCTGCCATCTCTGGGTAAGCAGGTAAATGGCGCCGGCTGCCGCCGAGACGTACAAAAGCGGGCTGGAGCGCATAGGCCGCAGTATAGCGCGGAAGACTGGGTTAAGGTACCTTTGATAACGTTGCTTGTCCGCCGAAAGGCAACTAGAATTGGTCCAATAAGAGCCGGGTTTCATGGCGATTCTACTCTGGATTTTCGTACCTGGATTCACGGCGGCTGGGGCGGCGCTGCTGATTTGCTTTATGATGCGCTGCCGCATGGATGAAGCCATCGCGCGCGAAAGAGGGGCGCTGGCGGAACTGCAGAGCGCGCTGGTGGTGCAGAGGGAAACGCTGGAACACGCCATCGGCGACGCCAGGAACGAGGCTAAACGCGCGGCATTCGACGAATTCCTCAATGATTTCCGCGTGGAACAACGCCAGTATGTGCGGAGAAGCAGACTGTTTTTCGCAAGCAAGCAGACGCTGGTGCTGCGCGAACGCATTCTGTTCCGCAATCTACCGCTCTCGAACTGGGTGGAGCACACCGTGACGCTGGAAGAAAGCGTGGGCGCGCCGTACTCCGCTTCCGGCCTGACGATCGAAGCTATGCTGAGTTCTTGAAGCGGCTTATCGTCCGTCCTGGCGCCATTGGCGATTTCATTGTTTCGATTCCGGCTATGGAGTGCCTGCGCGCCGCGTATTTGGAAGTTTGGGCGGCGCCTCGGAACGTGCCGCTGGCGGCGCGAATTGCGGACCATGCGCGGTCCATTGCTTCGACAGGTCTCGATTTTCTGGAGCTGACCGGCCCAGACCAGCGCCTGCTGGAAACGTTGCGTGGTTTCGACTCGATCGTTTCCTGGTATGGCGCCAATCGGCCCGAGTTCCGGGAGACCGTGGCCGCGTTGCGGCTACCGTTCCACTTCTTCGCCGCGCTGCCGCCAGACGCACACGGCGCGCATGCCGCGGACTTCTACTTGGAGCAAGTGCGCTCCCTCAAACCGTGCGCGAGCGACGGGATTCCGCGTGTCGCTTGCGATGTCGCGCGCGGCGGCTTTGCGGCGATCCATCCATTTGCCGGGAGCCCCAAGAAGCGCTGGCCGTTGGAACGTTTCCAGGAATTGGCGCAGCGGCTGGCGCGCCGCTTGCCGGTTGAGTGGTGCGCCGGCCCGGAGGAAGAGTTGCCTGGCGCGCGGCGTTTCGACGATCTTTACGAACTGGCCCGTTGGCTGGCCACCGCGCGGATATATATCGGCAACGATTCCGGCCCCACACACCTGGCCGCGGCTGTGGGCACGCCGGTGGTGGCTTTATTCGGGCCATCGGACCCGGCGGCGTGGGCGCCACGCGGCCCGCAAGCGATTATTGCCGCGGCGCCCGCATTGGACACCATCACGGTCGAGCGGGTCGCGAATCTGGTTTGGACCACGCTGGAAAGCGCGCGCCCGTGACGTTGTCCGCGTGCTATCATGCCTCGCATGTTCTGCCACAAATGCGGTACGCAAGTTAGCGCAGATGCCCAGTTCTGCACCACCTGTGGCGCGTCATTCGCGGCGGGCGCACTCGGCCCCGTCGGCGCGCCGGCCACCCCGTGGACGCCACCGGCTGTGGTCCAGGTGCAGGCCGGACGCTGGATCGGCGAAGGCTGGGCGCTAGTGACGGCGGACCTGGGCAACTATGTGCTACTGGCCCTGGTATTCACGATTTTGAGTTCGGCGGTGCCGGTGATTCTGCAAGGGCCGCTGATCGCCGGCTTCCACATTTTCACGATGAAGAAGCTGATGGGCCGCCGCGCCGAATTCGCCGACCTCTTCACCGGTTTCAATTACTTTGTGCCAACGCTGGTCGCTTCGATCGTAATCGGGCTTTTTGTCTTCTGCGGGACACTGTTATGCATCATTCCCGGTCTGGTGGTGGCCGCCATGTACAAATTCGCATATCTGTTCATCGTAGACAAGCGCATGGATTTTTGGCCCGCCATGCAGGCCAGTCACGCCGTGGTGAAGCGCGATTACGTGGGCTTCACGCTGTTTCTAATCCTGCTGGCTCTGGTGAATGTTCTCGGCGTGCTGTGCTGCGTCGTGGGTGTCTTCGTCTCCATACCCGTGACATTCGCGGCCATCACGGTGGCGTATAAGGAAATCGTGGGATTCGACCAGCGCACGGCGGACGCGTTGTGACGGCATCGGTGGCTCGCCGGGCGGTGGCGGCGATAGCATTGTTCGCCGCGCTGTGGTGGTTCAGTGTGCCGGCCGAGCCTGCCGTGCGGCTCTGCGGATACTACTGGCTCACGGGACGGCCGTGTCCGCTGTGCGGTCTCACGCGCGCACTGTTCGCGCTGGCGAAAGGGCATTTCGCGGAAGCGGTACATTTCAACGCGCTCAGCCCGCTGGCGTTTGCGATGCTGTTCGCGCTGTTTTGGGAGGGCCAGATCCGCGCGTGGTTGTGGAAGGGCGGTGCGGCGGCGTTCGCGGTGTACGGTGTCTTCCGCATTTGGAGCAATTAAATGAAGATCGGTAAGGTTGCAGTATTGTCGTTGTGGGTGGCGGCCGCGTTTGCGCAACAGGGCGGGGTTCCCGACGTCCCCACGCAGTTGCGGGGAATTGCCGCCGCCGGCAGATTGCCGGAACTTCGATGGCCGGATTTCTCCGACTATCGCGGACACGTGAACAACTTCTACGGGCCTTCAGGCTACGCGCCGGCGTGGATTCGCGAGGGCCACGCGACTGCGCAGGCGCTGGCGATCATAGAGATCCTGAAACAGGCGGACAGCCAAGGTCTGGACCCTGAAGACTATGACGGCGGGCGCTGGGTCGCACGCCTGGCTGGCCTCGAAAAGCCGCACGCCGCCGACGAGGCCGCAATTTTCGATGCCGCGCTCACGGTTTGCGTGATGCGCTACATCTCCGATTGCCACATCGGAAAGATCAATCCCGAGCACTTCAAGTTCGGACTGAGCGTGGAGGCCAAGAAGTACGACTTGCCGGCTTTCCTGCGCGAACGGCTGGTCAATGGCCGGGATATGCAGGCGGAGCTGGCGCAAATCGGACCGCCTTTTGCCGGCTACAAGCGGACGTTGGCAGCGTTGCAGCAATACCTGCAACTGGCGCGGCAAGACGACGGTGAGAAGCTCACGGTTCCCGCCAAAGCCATCGCGCCCGGCAGTCCCTACGACAGCATTCGCCGATTGACAAGCCTGCTGCGCCTGTTAGGCGATCTGCCCACCAATACCGC
>Ga0209274_10000867_pt1 | contig 16320 bp, 14 predicted proteins | sample HubBroMetageREF1_FD_188343 | JGI IMG/M metagenome (GOLD analysis project Ga0209274, IMG submission 188343) | Reference soil microbial communities from the Hubbard Brook experimental Forest, New Hampshire, USA - Hubbard Brook CCASE Soil... | ecosystem: Environmental > Terrestrial > Soil >...
CGCCAATAATAATCGGCGTAATCGGAGTCTCACTCGCGGGAGTCGACCGCCCGCCAATGTCGAACCCCAGCAGCCCCAGCTCTTTCTTCCAGAAGCGCGTGTTCTCCCAAAGTTTTTCCATGCGCTCGGCTTCGTTTTCCAACACATCGAACGCCGCAATGCAAGTCGCCGCCACCGACGGCGGATGCGAAGTCGAAAACAAAAACGGCCGCGCCCGGTGATACAAGAAATCGATCAGATCCCGTGTCCCGCACACATATCCGCCCAGCGCCCCAATTGCCTTCGACAGCGTTCCCACCTGAATATCCACGCGACCGTGCACATTGAAGTGATCAATCGTCCCGCGCCCATTCCGCCCCAGCACGCCGGAGGCATGCGCGTCGTCGACCATCATAATGGCGCCGTATTTCTCGGCCAGATCGCACAGCCCAGGCAGCGGCCCAATGTCGCCGTCCATAGAGAACACGCCGTCAGTGATCAGCAGTTTCTTTCCTGGCTCGTCCTTGATGCTGGCTAACTGTTCCTCCGCGTGCGCGATGTCCTTGTGCCGAAACACCAGAATCTTCGCCTTCGACAACCGCGCCCCGTCGATGATCGAGGCGTGATTCAACGCATCCGAAATAATGAAATCGTCCTTGCCCAACACCGCCGACACCGTCCCCGCATTCGCCGCGAACCCCGACTGAAACACCACACAAGCTTCCACGTTCTTAAACCGCGCAATCTTCTCCTCAAGCTCCATGTGGATCTTCATCGTCCCCGCAATCGTCCGCACCGCGCCCGATCCCACCCCGAACTTCCGCGTAGCCTCCAACGCCGCCTCGCGCAGCTTTGGATGCGTAGTCAGCCCCAGGTAATTATTCGACGCCAGGTTGATAACTTTCTTCCCGTCAAACGTGCACACCGCCGCCTGCTCATCATCCAGCACGCGCAGCTTGAAGTGCGTCCCCTTAGCCTTGAGTTCGTTAAGTTGGTCAGAAAGATAAGAAAGCGGATTAGTGCGGACTACTGTATTCATGGCTTCACGTCCTGTACGTCTTGTCATCCTGAGCGCGTTTTGTGCGCGAAGGACCTATGCAACTCGTTGGCAGCATCCATCAATCCGGCAAAGTGCACAGGTCCTTCGCTTTGCACAGGATGACAATACGTGGCAACTACCGCACGCCGTTCGGATACACCAGAATCTTGCTGGCTTCGCCAGTTTTCAGGCGCTCCATCGCCTTGGAGAAATCCTTCATCGCAATCCGATCCGTAATCACCGGATGCAGATTCAGCTTCCCGCTCTTCAGCAGCGCCGTCATCTGATACCACGTCTGATACATCCTCCGCCCATTAATCCCCTGCACCGTAATCCCCTTAAAAATAATGTCCTCAGAAAAATTCACCGAGATCGGCTTCGAAGTCAGCCCCAGCAAGGAGATCCTTCCCCCGCGCCGCACAATATCAAACGCGGTCCGAATCGAATCTGGATGCCCGGCCATCTCGAGCACCACGTCCACGCCGAGCCCGCCGGTCTTCTCCATCACGATCGCATGCACATCCTCCTTCGCCGGATTAAGCACGTAGTCCGCGTTCATCTCCCGCGCAATCTTCGCGCGATGCTCGTTCACTTCGATCGCAAACACCGAGGTCGCGCCCACAGCCTTCGCCACAGCAATCGCAAACAACCCAATCGGCCCGCAGCCCGTCACCGCCACGCTCTTGGCAGCGATCTCCCCGGCCAGCACCGTATGTACAGCATTGCCCAGCGGATCAAGAATCGACGCATACTCCTGCGGAATTGCCGGATCAAGCTTCCAGATGTTCGTCTCCGGAATCACCACATACTCCGCAAACGCCCCATCGGCGTCCACGCCAATGATTTTCACATTCTGGCAAATATGCGCCTCGCCGGTGCGGCACTGCAGGCACTTGCCGCAAGCCACGTGCATCTCGGCGGAAACAAAATCGCCTGCCTTCACGCTGGTAACTTCAGCCCCAAACGCCGACACCTCCCCGCAAAACTCATGCCCCGGAATCAGCGGCGGATGAATGCGCTTCTGCGCCCACCGGTCCCAGTTGTAAATGTGCAGATCGGTCCCGCAGATCGACGCGACTTTCACCTTCACCAGTACGTCGCCAGGCCCGAACGCAGGAATCTTTACCTCGCGAATCTCCGCCCCCGCCGCCGCTTCCGGTTTCACCACCGCCAGCATTGTTCGTTCTTTCGTAGCCCCAGACATCATTGCCACCTATGATTTCGACACCAAGACTGAATAAACACAAAACGTATGATTTTAGCACCGGCACGCCTCGGCCTTTCTGCTTGACGTATCGATTCAGCGCAGACGCAGCAAATGCGCAAACCGTAATGCCGCGAATCGCATCGAAGCGCTATGCCATTCCTGCGTTGGCGACACGACTCGCTGCGAACTTCGGTTCTAACCAGGGCGTTCGCGACCCTGCTGATCTGCGTCTGTATTCTTTACGGCGTCCCGCTCGCGGCCTCCCCGGTACCGGTGCGTTACAAGGTCGGCCTGCTTCACGGCTTTTTAGTGCTGAGCACGCTCGACGGCACGCCCCTCGCGGAAGGTGATCTCACCCAGGTCCCCCACGGCGATCGCATCACCAGTCACCTGACATTCCATTTCAAGGATGGCTCGCAACAGGAGGAAACCACTGTCTTTTCCCAACGCGACTACTTCCGTCTCATCAGCTATCACCTCGTGCAGAAGGGTCCAGCGTTCCCGCACCCCACCGACATCTCGATCGCTTCAACCGGGCAAGTCACGGTCCAGTACACCGACAACGATGGTAAGCAGAAAGTATCCAACGAGCATCTCACGCTGCCGCCCGACTTGGCCAACGGCTTCGTCCCCACGCTGTTGGAGAATATCCGGCCGGATGCCCCGCAGATCGAGGTTCCCATGGTGGTGGCCACGCCCAAGCCCCGTCTGGTGAAACTCGTGATTACTGCCCAGGGCACCGAGCCTTTCTCTCTCGCGGGATCCGGCCGCGAAGCCACTCACTACGTCGTAAAAGTTGACGTCGGAGGCGTCGCCGGCGCAGTCGCGCCGATTATCGGAAAGCAGCCACCGGACACACACATCTGGATTCTTGGCGGCGAAGCCCCCGTCCTGGTGAAGTCCGAGACTCTGTCCTACCCGGGCGGCCCCATCTGGCGCATTGAGCAAGTCGCGCCAGTCTGGCCTCGATCCGCGGCATCCGAATTAAAGGATGGAAGCGGAAAAAAATATTGATCGCTCGATGTGGGAAAGCCGCCCCGGCTGTCCCCTGGGCGCAGCCCGACCAGTTTCATTAGGCAGCATTAAGGCTTGTGCGATCTCGGCACCACCGTCTTGAACTCCTCTGACTTGCCCCGCGGAATTGTAAGAGTCTTCCACTCGCTCGACCTCAGATGCTTCGCCAAAAACACAATCTGCCCGATATGCCCCGCATAGTGCGCAATCTGCCGGTTGATAGCCTGCATCACCGTGTGCGGCTCATTGCGGATCGTAACTGTACGCATCACGTCTTCCGGCTTGAGCCCCTCGATCGCGCCGAAAACGCGCGCCCACCCCTCTTCCCACCACCCCATCACCTCGGCGCGCGTAGTCGCTCCCGTTACTTCAAACTCGCGGTCGCGAAAGCGGTCGGGCTTCTCGCCGTCGCTCGAGAGAAAATCGGTAAAGCGCGAACGCATATTCCCCGCCAGATGCTTCACCAGAATGGCGACAGAGTTCGACTCCGCATCGAGCGTCACAAAAAAGTCCTCGTCGCGCAGTTGGACCATCGCGCCCTCGCCCATGCGCTTCTGCCCGCGCATCTGCCGCCGCGCCTCGTCGATGTAGTGTGTAGCAAGATCGATTGCCATGATTGCCGGTATCCTCCTGGCCTTGAGCCCGAATCATGCCCGGCCCCAGCCCCCACCGCCCGGGGTTTCAATCGTAATGCGCTCACCCTTGCGCAGTCGGGTGCTGAATTTTCCCGGCATGGGCTCGATTGAACCGTCGCTGCGCGTGATTAAAGCCTTCCCCTCCGCACCGTCGCCTCCTCCAGCCAGGCCCCACGGCCCGCGCACGCGGCGGTCGGCCAGCAGAGTCACGTCGCAGTCGGTGAGCACTTCGATCTCGCGGACAATGCCGTCGCCACCTTTGAACTCGCCGCCGCCTCCGCTGCCGAGGCGCAGCGAATACCGCCTCACCCGCAGGGGATAAGCATATTCGAGCGCTTCGGCTGGAGTGTTCAATGAGTTCGTCATGTGCGTGTGTACGCCGGAAACGCCGAGCTTGCCGGGCCGCGCGCCCATGCCGCCGGCAATGGTCTCGTAGTAGGCGAACGGCTCACCTGTTCTCGGATCAATTCCCCCGATCGTCAGATTGTTCATCGTCCCCGATGCCGCTGCGGGAATGCGATCCGGAATCGCCTGCGCCAGCGCCCGCAGCACGACATCGACAATGCGCTGCGAAGTCTCAACATTTCCCCCCGCAACCGCCGCGGGAGGCCGCGCGTTCACAACAGTTCCTTCGGGCGCGATCACCCGGATCGGCCGCATCAACCCCGCCGCGGCCGGAACGTCCTCCGCGAGCAGACAGCGAAACACATAAAAGCAAGCCGAGTAAGTAATCGCTGCCACTGCGTTGATACTCCCCTGAACCTGCGAATCGCTCCCCGTGAAATCCACGCTGACCATGTGGCCGCGGGCGACTCGCCCCCGATTCTCCGATGGATGAACCTTGATCGTTACTACAATCTTCACCGCCCGCTCGTTGATCCCATCCCCATCCAGAAAATCCTCCCCGCGATACTCACCCACCGGCACTCCCCGCAAAAACACCCGCATCAGTTCCTCGGAGTAATCCAGCAGATCCCCCGCCGCTCGCCGCGCCCGCTCCACGCCATAGCGCGCGCAAACCTCGCGCAGCCGCTCTGCCCCGGTGTGACACGCCGCGATCTGCGCTCCCAGATCGCCCTCGCGTTCCTCCGGCGTGCGCACATTGCTAAGCAGCATAGCGAGCACGTCGGCATTCATCACCCCCCGCCGCATCAGTTTCACCGGAGGAATCCTCACGCCCTCTTGATAGATTTCCCGGCAAAGCCCCATCGACCCCGGATAAGTTCCCCCCACGTCGGCATGATGCGCCCGCGAAGCCACATAAAAATCCGGCGCCGTGCGGGAGCGGGCAATCCCCATGGAACCGCGGGCGCCTCGCCCGCGCAAACCAGGGAGATGCGTCCGTTTTTCGGTGCGTTCGCTCCCAGTCCCGCGCCCATTCCAAGGCCGAGTAACATACACCGGCGCGACCAGCGTAATATCCGGCAAGTGCGTCCCGCCCTGGAACGGATCATTCAGCATCACCACATCCCCCGGTTCCATTCCTCCGCAGGCATCAATCGCCGCCCGCACCGACATCGGCATCGACCCCAAATGCACCGGCATGTGGTCGCCCATCGCGATCACCTCACCCGCACCGTCGAACGCCGCACACGAGTAATCGCGTCGCTCCTTGATGTTCGGAGAAAATGCCGTGCGCCGCAGCGCCGCCCCCATCTCCTCAGCAATCGAGTGATACAGGTTCTTGAAAATTTCCAATTCCACCGGATCGCGACGCGCATTCCTGGACATGAGGCGCAGTGTACTACCAGTCGCTGGACATTTGTCATTGGTCGTTGGTCGTTAGTCGTTGGCAAAGTCGTTCGTAAAATTCAGCGATCAGCATTGCGATCATGCGTTCTTGCCAGCGACCAACGACTAGCGGCCGACGACAGTCCTCGAGAATTCCGCACAAAACTGCAAAATTCTGTTGACACTTTATTAATACTGCCGCAATATCTTGTGATATAGGACCTTCCCCTACTACAAGTAGGGTTGGTCTTTCAAGAACAAGGGCCCTAGTCAGGAACCTTTGCAAGGGAAAATCGTTCAACGGAGGATCCTTCATGGCAACGAAAAAGAAGGCAAAAAAGAAGAAACATTAACCGTCGGCGAGGCGAGCCTCGCTTACACCACGATTTCTCACTGGCCTCTTAAGAGAAGCACCTCTTGAGAGGCTTTTCCTTTCTGCGTTCAAACCTCGAAAATGGAACCGAGTGGCAGGCTATGCAGATTACTCTTCGCCCGGCTCGCAGCCAGGATTTCGACTTTTGTGCAGCCCAGTATTTCGCCGGGATGGAAAACATCATTCGTGAATTGAACCTCGACAGAGCCGCTCAATCCGCCACGTTTCGCCAACTGTGGGACTCCACGCAGGTTCGCATCATCGTTGTCGACGGCGCCGGCATCGGCTGGTTGCAGAGCGTAACCCGCGGAGATTCACTTTTTCTTGCGCAACTCTTTGTGGACGCCTCTTTCCAGCGCCGTGGCATCGGCACCCAGGTAATCCATCAGTTGATCAATGAGGCCACGCGCGCCGGGCCAGGCCGTAACGCTGGGCGTGGTGAAGACTAACCCCGCCCTGCGGCTCTACGAGCGGCTGGGATTCCGCGTTACCCACGAAGACGATCGCAAGTTCTACATGAGGCGCGGTCCCGACGCCGAAGGTCCACTCCTGGCTGAAAACACCAGCGAAATTACTGCTATCCCTCGCCCTACCTGTGTCACAATAGGCAGACCGCGCGGCTTTGCCGCATCATTCGAAGATGGCGCCTCGCAAGAAAAATTCCCCGAAGCACAAAGAGGATGACGTCCTCATCCCCGACAAGCTCTATTTCCGGATCGGCGAAGTGGCCGCGCTGTGCCACCTGCCCACCTACGTGCTGCGCTTCTGGGAGTCCGAGTTTCCGCAGCTAAAGCCGGTCAAGAGCAGCACGGGTCAGCGCATGTACCGCAAACGCGACGTGGAAAGCGTGCTCCGCATCAAGCAACTGCTCTACGAGCAGGGATTCACCATCTCCGGCGCTCGCCAGCAACTGCGCGCGGAGACCAAATCCGACAAGTCGCAAGCCGCCATCCCATTTCCATCCCCATCCGCGCCAGAAATCCAGCACATCCGCCAGGGCCTTCGCGAAATTCTCACCCTGCTCTCTCCGCGCCGGACAGGATAATTCCCATCGACTTCAAACATCGTGGTGGTGTCATCCTGAGCCCGGCGACAGCCGGGCGAGGGACCTTACGACGGCCGATACCGTTGATGCCGTGAAAGGGAGTGCCCGCGCTTCATGCGTCGTAAGCGTTCCCCGTACCTGTGCAACCGATGTGCCGCTTTCGTGAGGCCCATGCCCAGTGCTTGGCGCACCCCTGCGGCATAAAACTCAGCTTATTCGTAAGCACTCAATTTTGAATTGAGACACTACTCGGTGTTTACTCCTCAGGGTTCTCTATGAGATACCTTCTAGTTCGCATTTGCATGCCCCTAACCGCCAATCCCACGGAAGGATTCCCCATGTCACTAAAACCCGCCTGCATCCTCGCGGTCACACTCAGTTCATTCCTGCTTGGTTCATTCCTTCCGACAGCCCATGCCCAGCAGTCCGGCGCAGCCGACTACACTCCCGCACTCGACGTCACCTCAATGGACCGCACCGTCGACCCCTGCGTGGATTTTTTCGCCTACTCCTGCGGCGGCTGGATCAAGCGCAACCCCATCCCTCCCGACCAATCCTCCTGGGACACTTATTCCAAAATGCAGGACGAAAACCTCGGCCGCCTGCGCGGAATCCTGGAAGCCGCGGCCACGCCTGGCTCGAATCGCACCGCCATCGATCAGAAAATCGGCGACTACTACGCCTCCTGCACCAACGAGAAAGCCATCGACGACCGCGGAGCAGACCCGCTCAAGCCGTCGCTGGATCGGATCGCACAAATCAACTCCAAGGCAGATCTCGCCGCCGCTGCGGCCGCGATGATCGACGACAACGTCCTGTTCCGTTTCGAGTCGATCCAGGATTACCGAGATGCCAGTCAGGTCATCGCCAACACCGACCAGGGCGGACTCGGCTTGCCCGACCGCGACTACTACACGAAGACCGACGCGAAATCGGTCGAACTGCGGAAAGGTTACGTCGCGCACGTACAGAAAATGTTCGAACTGCTCGGCGACAAACCCGAAGCCGCCGCAACCGAGGCGCAAACCGTAATGCGCATCGAAACCGCCCTGGCCAAAGGCTCGATGACACGCGTAGAACGCCGTGATCCCAAAGCTCTCGACCACAAAATGGCCAGCGCGGAGTTAGAAAAGCTTTCTCCCGCCTTCGATTGGCAGGTTTATTTCACCAAAGTTGGACTGCCTTCTCTCTCGACGTTGAACGTAAGCTCGCCCGGCTTTTTTAAAACACTGAACGCAACTCTCGAATCCGAAACTGTGGCGGACTGGAAAACCTACCTGCGCTGGCATCTGGTGCACGCCGATGCCGCCCACTTGTCCTCGCCATTCCTGAACGAAAACTTCGCGTTCTACAGCAAGACTCTGCGCGGCCAGCAGGAACTCAAGCCGCGCTGGAAGCGTTGCACGGAATATGTCGACGATTACCTCGGCGAAGCTCTAGGTCAGGCCTACGTCGAAAAGTATTTCAGCCCCGAAGCCAAACAGCAGGCACTGAAAATCGTGAAAGAAATTCAGGCAGAGATGGAACAGGACATCACCGGTCTACCCTGGATGTCCGCTGTGACCAAACAGCAAGCCCTGGCTAAGCTGCATGGCATGGCCAACAAAATCGGCTATCCCGACAAGTGGCGCGACTACTCCAAACTGGAAATCATCCGCGGGGACGAACTGGGCAACGTCGACCGCGCCCGCAAATTCGAATTCGACCGCCAACTCGCCAAGATCGGCAAGCCCGTCGACCGCGGCGAATGGGGCATGACGCCGCCCACCGTGAACGCCTACTACGATCCCCAGATGAACGACATCAACTTCCCCGCCGGCGTCCTGCAGCCTCCCGCCTTCGATCCCAAGTCCGACGCCGCTCCCAACTACGGCGACACCGGCGGCACCGTCGGCCACGAACTCACTCACGGCTTCGACGATGAAGGCCGCCAGTTCGATGCCCAGGGGAACCTGCGCGACTGGTGGACTCCCGAAGATGCAAAAGAATTTGAAAAGCGCGCCAGCTGCATCTCGAACCAATATTCCAGCTACACGATCATCGACGACATCAAAATTAACGGCAAGCTCACGCTCGGCGAAGATGTCGCCGACCTCGGCGGCCTGCTCCTCGCCTACATGGCGTGGAAGGACGACACCCAAGGCCAAACCCTCGATCAGATCGACGATCTCACCCCCGACCAGCGCTTCTTCGTAGGCTACGGCCAAAGCTGGTGCGGCCAGACCCGCGACGAAACCAAGCGTCTGCGCGCCACGGTTGACCCGCATTCCCCGGAAAAATATCGCACCAACGGCGTAGTCTCAAACATGCCCGAATTTCAGCAAGCCTTCCACTGCAAGGCGGGTGCCCCCATGGTGAACGAAAACCGTTGCCGAGTGTGGTAAGGAAGGGCCGCCGGCGCCGGTGGAAGAGCGGCCCTTCAGAGCCTGCCCTGAGCTTGCCGAAGGGCCGCGCCGGAGTGGCAAATTAAGAGTGGGCTTTAGACCCGGTTGCCGTCGACAGCAATTCCTCTGCAGTCTCTACACATCAAGCCCAATCGAGCGCATCAATTCGAGCCCGTTACTCTTCATGACCACGCCGTCGCGCAGCTTGTAATCGAACGTCATTCGCCCATTCGCCAACTCATCTTGGAAATGCACATTGCGCAGACGGCCTGCGACCGCACCTCCAATGTCGGTCAGCGCCAGGTCATGCGTGCTCGCCAGCCCGATCGCGCCGCGATTCACCAGCGCATTCACAATGCCCTCGGCGCCAACGCGGCGATCGTTCGAATTCGTCCCTTGCAACAGCTCATCCAATAAGAACAGCAGCGGCGGAGCACAGCCAGCCAACTCCCAGCCCGCCAAATCAAGAATCTGTCTCAGCCGCGTAATCTCCGCGTAAAAACGCGAACTCCCCTCCTGCAGCGAATCGTTGACCCGAATGCTCGCGCCCACCTGCAGCGGCGTAAGCCGCAGACCCCGCGCCCGCACCGGCGCTCCCGCCATTGCGAGCACCACATTCATCCCGACAGCCCGCAGCAGCGTGCTCTTCCCCGACATGTTGGAACCGCTGACCAGCAGAACCCGCGCTTCCCCACACAAACGAACGCTGTTCCGAACGCATGTCGCCGCCGGCACGATCGGATGTCCGAGCTCTTCGCCGTCAAAGCATGCCGCCCCCTCCACAAACTCCGGCAACGGATCGTAAGGATGCTCAAAGCTGTAAGCCGCCAGCGAAAGCAGCGCCTCCATCTCACCGACGGCACTCACCCACAAACGCAGCCCACTGCCGTGTGCCCGCCGCCAGCGTTCGGTCGCGAATGCCAGTTGGACCGAATACATCAGGGGAGCGTCGAGAACTCGCACCGCGAAGTCATGACGCGAGTGGATCAGATCCACGAGAGTACGCAGCCGGGCGATCGCCTGCGAACTCGGCAGCCCGCCCGACACGAGCTCCCGCTGCAGCGCCTGTAGCCTCTGCGCCCGAAACCTGTGCGCTTCCACTCGCGCCAGCACGCCCGAAAGCAAATCCAGATCGCGAAATGCGTGTTCGGTTCCGTGCAAGACTTCCTCGATCGGTTTCTTCAGGCTGTATGTGAGGATTGCCTCGATCACGACGATCACCACCAACGGCGTTGCGGTTCCCCACGCGGCCCAGACCACCACCGCCAAAACTGCCAGTGCCACCAGAGCCGGCGCCAGCCATCGAATCCACAAGGGCTTCATCAGGTTCGGAGACTCCGCCCACTTCAACAGAGGCTCGGGATGCAAGCCAACGCCGGCATCTTCGCCTAACACCGCCAGGTCCTCCCGCAAATCGATTTGATCGCGAAGTTCGTCCAGAGCTGCATGACGCTCACGGATCTCTTCTAGCGTTGACGGAGCAAGCAGCCACGCGGCCAGCCTGTCCTCCCCCATGCGTGTGCGCGCCGTCGACAGAAGTTGAAACAAGCTGCCCGCTCCGAACAGATCGAGATCAGCGGCATACACGTGATGCGGATCGTCGAAGCGCTCGCCCGTTTCTCCTGACCCGGACCAGCGATCTTCCACGCGGCCCAGGGCTTTTTCGTAGAAGGCGACAGCTCGCTGAACCAGCTCGCGGGCCCGCAGAATTCGCGAATGATAAACCGAGATGCCCACGAACGCAGTTATCGGCGCACCCAGCCACCATGACGAAACGTAGTGCGCCCAAAATGAAGCCCAGGCCGTAATCAGCGTCAGTACAAATACGAGAAGCCGGCTGTTTCCCAGTCGAATATGAATTTTTTCGTAGTGTGCCACGCGCGACTGGCGAGCATTCCGGCGCCGCACGTATTCTTCGGAGGGAACCACACCTCAAAATCTAACAGGTACTCTCAACGCGAGGAAATGTGTTCACTGGCGGAGGGTCTGAGGCTACTCCATCTCGCCCTTATCCGGGTTGTAGTAGAAGCGAAACCGAAGTTGGAGATACGGTCCCGTGAACTCGGTCGGCAACGGCGGAAATGGATCCGATCCGGTAATGCTGCCCCACGCTGGCCGGTCCAGCGCCGCGTCGCCAGAAGTTTGTCTCAGCATCAGGCCCTGCACGTGTCCATCCTTCATGATGGCAAACTCCAGCGCCAGCTTGCCCTTCTTCATCTCGGCGGATTCAGGAATCAGCTCATACCAGTGTTCCCGGACCTCTTGCAAAACACGCTGCAGATATGGGGCGAAATCCACTCCCTGCGTGTCGCTGAGAACCTCAAGACCGCCATACTGCCGTCCGTGCGCGGGGTTGTTCAGGCCGAATCCGCCTTGTTGACCTCCGCCCGCGCGGCTGGCTGCACCTTGCGTGGCCTCTTGAATCGCCTGGCCCGGACTCATCGCCTCATACTTGCTGAACTCATTCTTAGGCCGAGCCGGCATCTGCAACTGCGCCGTCTGATTGCTCTCGAACTGCGGACGCGGCGCCTGTTGCTGCGGCTGCGGCGCCGCCGGCTGGTTCTGCGTCGTCGCCGGTGGTGCCGGTTGCGGCGCGCGCAGCCCGCTCATCCCGGGCGCGCCCGGTGGCGGCGACACCAAACTTTTTCTTAGCTCTTTAGGATCAAGTTCAGGATGGCGCGAGGTCGCAATCCGGTCTTTATCCGACGCAATATTCGTGTTGGGTCGCCGCGTCGGCTTCTGCAAATCCGGCGGCAGTGTCAGGAAAGTCAGGTTGTTGTCTTTCGAGCTCAGCGGCACCACCACCGCCGTGTGCCAGCCCATGTACTTCCCAATCCAGTTGAAGTTCCACAAAACAATTCCGAGGACCAGGTGCACGATAATCGAAATCCAGATGGCCTCGCGCCGCCTCGAGCGCGCCAGATCATCCTGCAACTGGATCAGCAGATGCGGCACTGCGTGCGCATTCTGACCGCTGTCGGCGGTTTCCCAGTCTTCCGTGTCGTACAGGCCGAGTTGCTCTGGTTGCGGCTTCTCGGGCGGAGCCACCGGATCCTGGAATGGAATTTGCGTGATCGGCATGCGCTGGGTTTAGCTGTAAACGCTTAGCTACAGAACGAAAGAGCAAAAGAAGCCTAAGTACTAAAGACCTAGCTGTTCGTTAGACACTGAATACACCCCGGGCGTTGCATCCGGCCTTCGGGATGGGATGCAATGCTCGCGCGGCGCTCTACAGCCAGCTTCTCTCTATTTTCGCATCTTTTCCCCGATTCCGCCCACCACAAATCGGCCACGACTTAGCCATGTAAACATATGTAAATGGAGCAAGTAACCCGAAGAGGGACGAAGTGAGTCGAAGCTTAAGTCCGCAACAAGGAAGCCTGTCCCGCACGTGGCGTTGACAGTCCCTTGTACGCGCCGGTGAACCGAACTCGAATCATCCAGAAAATCAGCAGCGCCAGGGGCAGAAGGGCCGGCACTAAAAGCGCGGGTGATCCGCGCAACCAAGCCGGAAATACTTGCTGTTGCCCCAGGAAGAAGGAACCGGTGGCGATAAACCACCCAAAACACATGCGCCAAAGATGTCGCGCGATCCGTTGTCGGCCAGAAATGCCGCGCAGCAGCATGCGCAGGTCCCCGATCGCGGCAAGCAGAATTATCGAACCCATGAAAAGCTGCATGAAGGGATAAGTGCCAACGTCGACCGGCTCCCGTCCTGCCATCTTCAGCAATCCATGGAAGATGCTGAGGCCTCCAACTGACAACGCAAACAGAAACCCAACCCAATCCAGGATGCCGGTTTCTCCATCTCTGCGCCGCGCCGTCGCCCACGCCGTTGTCACCATATAGATCGTCAGAATGCCGCCGAATACGTTGTTGGGTTGATGTTTCATGTACGCCAGGTACGAGGCGAACGTCGCCATAACCAACATCGATGCGACGAACACGTTCCCCGCCATACCGTGCCACCGGGAGCCCTTGCGGAAAGATATTGCAGCGGCGCCCGCGAACATTGCCAGGACGCCGGCGCTGATGTGAACGACGAGCAACGGCAATCGCACGGTTCACGCTCCTCTGGATTTCGTCATGAAGTAACTCACGAAGTGACTTCCGACGTCACTCACGAAGTTAGTCGATGTTGCCACGATGCCAGTCGCGACCACGCTCTAATGCTAGGTCTTCGCGATCCCCGCCAGATCCACTTTCTTCCCGTGATCGCGAATCGCGGCCACAATCTCGAGCGCCAACGCCAGCGCCAGCCGCCCGTCCTCAAGCGACACCACTGGCGTCGACCGCTCCAGCACGGCATGCAGAAACGACTTCAACTCGGCATGCAGCGGCTCTTCGGAGGCGACCGGAGGTTTGTTCACGCCAATCTGAGGATTCACCGAAGGCGTTCCCGCAGCAGCGCCATCCTGACCGACGGTAAACACCAGCACTTCCTGCCGTCCATAATCGAGAGAGACGTACTGCCGCGGCTGAAAAAAGCGCAGCTTGCGCACCCGCTCGGTCGAAACACGGCTGGCCGTCAGGTTTGCAACGCATCCCGATTCGAATTCCAACCGCACGTTAGCGATGTCGACTTTCCCCGACAAAATAGGCAGCCCCACCGCGCGCACTTCCCTCACCGGAGACTTCGCAAACGCCAGCACAATGTCGAGATCGTGAATCATCAGATCAAGCACTACATCCACATCAAGCGATCGTGGAGTAAACACGCTAAGCCGGTGCACCTCGAAAAACATGGGCTGGGTCAGCAAAGGAGCCGTGGCGCGTACGGCAGGATTAAACCGCTCAAGGTGCCCAACCTGGGCGATTCGCTTGTGCCGAGCCGCGAGCGCAACCAGCTGTTCGGCCTCCGCCAGCGTGGCCGCCAGCGGTTTTTCGATCAGCACATCGACTCCAGCTTGCATTAACTCGCGCGCGACCTCCAGATGATGCGCGGTAGGCGCCGCGACCGACGCGGCTTGCAGTTCACTATGCGTGGTGAGCATCTGATGCACCGAACTGAAGCCCTTGCATCCGAACTCGCTGGCCACGGCGTCAGCCCGGTTCAGGTCCGGGTCGACCACTCCGAGCAACCGCACCGCTTCACCCTGCTGTTCGAGTTCCTTGTAAACTCGGGCATGATTGCGTCCAAAAACGCCCACGCCCACGACGGCGACGGAAATCGGACTCTGGGATGGCAGGAGAAATTCTCTATGGCCAGTTGCCGGAAAAGAATTGTAAACGTTAGCGCAGGAAAGAGCATCTGTCCGTCCCGCGGCCGCGGATCGCAAACAAGATCGCCGGAAATGCCGGCCTGCGACCAATCAGCACCGTCCCGTAGGACCTTTGAAAGTAGCCGGGCGTTTCAACGCCGGGTATGCTTGCAAAAGAGCAGAGTCGCGTCCCGGAGGGACGCCCGAAGCCTCAAACCGAGCCCCGTTCGCAACCGTGGAAGAGCGGCGCTTCAGCGCCGCGTAATGCGGAGGGAAAGAACTTGGGCTTTAGCTCCTGAGATCCGGCGCAACCCGTCGCGAGAACAATCGCGAGGCTCGCATCATCAAATCAACCGCTGAAAGGACTAACTCGCTCCATGAAGACAATCGCACTCTTGACAATCTCCAACATCTTCATGACCTTCGCCTGGTATGGGCATCTCAAATATCGCGACGTCCCGCTCTACCAGGTAATTGTGGTGAGCTGGCTAATCGCCTTTTTCGAATATTGCTTCCAGGTTCCGGCGAACCGCATCGGCTCCTATGAGTTCAGTGCGGCACAACTCAAAACTATCCAAGAGGTCATTACTCTGACGGTTTTCGCCGCATTCTCCGTGCTCTATCTGAAGCAGCCCCTGCGCTGGAACTACCTGGCTGGCTTCGCGCTGATCGTCGCGGCAGTCGCCGTGATCTTCAAGAAGTGGTGAAGCCGGGTGCCCCACGTCTCGCTTTTGAGACGTGGGATTCCCGTCGACCTCGCTAACCCCGGCATCATTCCCCAAGGGCTTTAGCCCTTGAGGGAATACGCCTTCTTCAAAATCGCAATTTGCCCTGCATGATAAAGCTCATGCTGCGCGATCCCGTGCAGCAAGTGATAAAAATCGTACCGCTTCCCAGGACAGAGCTCCACAAGCCGCGAGTCCGGCAAAGCAGTGACAGTTCTGACGAGTCTGTCATGCGTCCGTCTCGTCGCCAATATAGCCTTCCGCCACGCCGCTTCCGTTGGCTTCGTAACCCTTGGAAAATTTGCCAGCCCCGTAGGCTGCCATTTCTCCCCACTCAGCCTGCGCAATCCGGCGTCATCCCAAGCCGCAATGTGCAACACCAGCTCCCAGATGCTGTGAGCTTCCGGCACCGGCCTGGCCGCAGCCGTAGCTGCATCCACATCCGATAGCAATTCAAGCAAAGCCGGCCCATGCCACGCGCTGCCGTCAAACGCGCGCCGAAGCTGGTCAGCAATGCGTGCGCCTTCGGACTTCATTCCTTTCTTAGCTCTCATGTTTTCTTAAGTTCCCCCTGCGACCACCGCGATACCAGCCTCGTTCGCCGCATCAATAATTTTCTGCCCGTCCAGCAACAGACACTTCCCCTCGTCCACAGCTAGACAGCTCGCCCCCGCAGTACGCATCACTTCAATCGTCTTCAACCCGATCACGGGCACGTCGAAGCGCATATCCTGATTCGGCTTCGCGATCTTCACCACGGTTAAAGCGCGGCTGAGCGTCGATGCATCTCCATGCAAAGACAAAGACCGCATAATCTGCCCCCCCCGCTCAATGGCTGCATCAGTCCCTTCCATGGCCTCGACGGCCACGCAAGCCGCTTCGGCGATCACTACCGTCTGCCCAATGTCATGCTGCGCCAGCTCCCGAGCCACGCTGCGTCCGTAGTCAATATTCTTACGTTCCTGTTCATTGGGCTCGCGCGCAGAC
>Ga0209274_10000870_pt1 | contig 16310 bp, 16 predicted proteins | sample HubBroMetageREF1_FD_188343 | JGI IMG/M metagenome (GOLD analysis project Ga0209274, IMG submission 188343) | Reference soil microbial communities from the Hubbard Brook experimental Forest, New Hampshire, USA - Hubbard Brook CCASE Soil... | ecosystem: Environmental > Terrestrial > Soil >...
CGCAAGGATCTAGAGTGGCTTTCTTTGAGTTTTTCGCGTCTCTCCACTTTTGTGGCGCACACCCACCACCTGCGGAGGCGCGGGCCAATCGGAGTATTATTGTTAAGACGAATCGTCAACTGCCAGGAATGTCATGCCAGCGGCCTTCGAATGGGACCAGATTCAACGGATCTTCTTGAAGGTCGTGGATCTGGCTCCCTCTCTGCGGGCTACGGCTCTTGAACAGATGTGCAGTGGAGAACCGGGGCTGCGCGCCGAGGTGGAGTCTCTGCTGCGGGCCGACGAAACGAGCGAAGCCGCGCTGGGCAACACCCTCGCGAGCGCCATCCGGACGGAAGCGGTCTCCCTGCTGGGCAGATCCAGTGTCGAAGGGAAGCGCCTGGGCGCGTACCGCCTGATCCGCGAAATCGGCCGGGGTGGCATGGGTTTCGTATACCTTGCGCAGCGGGCCGACGAGCAGTATGAATCGGATGTCGCCATCAAAGTGGTGCGGCCGGGCCTCGACACCGACTTCATTCTTCGCCGGTTCCGGCGCGAGCGGCAGATCCTGGCGCGGCTGCATCATCCCAACATCGCGCAGTTGTTCGACGGCGGCACGGAAAATAAGACTCCCTACCTGGTGATGGAATACGTGCAGGGCTCCAGAATCACGAAGTATGTGCAGGATCTCCGTCTCTCTGTTGAGGACCGCGTGCGCTTGTTCCTGCCGGTGTGTTCCGCCGTGGAATACGCGCACCGCGCATTCATCGTACACCGGGATTTGAAGCCGGGAAACATTCTGGTGGACGCCACAGGCACACCAAAATTACTGGATTTCGGAGTCTCCAAACTGCTGCGCTCCGAATTGCCCGATCCGGCAGATCCGCAAGAGCCGGTGATGGCGACTCCCGATTACGCCAGCCCCGAGCAGATTGTGGGCGATCCAGTGACTGCCGCTTCCGACGTATATTCGCTGGGAGCGGTGCTGTACGAACTTTTGAGCGGCGCGCGGCCCCATCGCATCGAACACGCCGGGCCGGCAGGGCTGGAGCATGCCATCTGTGTGGAACCAACCGTGGCCCCGAGCGCCGCGGTGGGCGGCATGCCCGCGCTGGCGCGCCGTCTGGCCGGGGACCTCGATTCAATCGTCCTGCGCGCGATGCAGAAAGATCCGGAGCGGCGGTACTCATCGGTGGAGCACCTGGCGGATGACTTGCGGCGCCACCTGGAGCATCGGCCAGTGACGGCGCGTCCCGGCTCGCCCGGCTACCGTCTGGGAAAGTTCGTGCGCAGAAATAGCTTGCACGTAGCTCTGCTGGGGGTGGCGGCTGTAGCGGGTATTGGAGGTGTGGCCGCGTACGAAGCGCGCGCCGCCCGGAAACGGGCGCGGCAAGCGGCACTTTCCGGTCGCGTGCTGGAGCGCGAGCTGGCCGCGGCGCATCGCCTTCTGGACGATTTGCAGGCGCACGCGCCGCCGGGCGTACGCGCCTGTGCAGAGATGGTCGAAATCGCCAAAGCGCTCTGGGAGGCGGATCCCTCCGATACGCGCACTGTGCGCGACTACGGAGCCGCCCAGTTACGCCTCGGCATGGTCATACCCGAAGAGCGCATTGCGGAAAAGCGTGCGGCTCTTGAAGCCGCCCGCGATTGGCTAAAGGCAAGCCTCCGCAAGAACCGCATGGACACCGAACTGCGCCGCCAACTAGATGCCGCCTCCGCAACATTAGCCGCGCTGGCAGAAGGCAAAACGAGGCCATGAATCCCACCCACCAATTATCTCTCTCGGTCAAACAGATTCGCCTGCTGCGGGAGAGCTTTGAATCCTTGAAGGAATATGAAACCTCCGTGGTGCTGTTGTTCTATGGCCGGCTGTTCGAGATTGCGCCCGAGACTCGCGCGCTCTTCAAGATCGATATCCACGAACAAGCGACCAAGCTTATGGAAACTCTCCGTGTGACTGTCGAGGCCCTGGATCGGTTCGAAGAGTTAGTGCCGGTCTTGGCGGACCTGGGGCGCAAGCATGGCACCTATGGTGTAGAGGCATATCAGTACGAGAGGTTGCGCTCAGCTCTACTTTGGGCGATGGGACAGGCACTGGGCCTGGAGTTTGACAGGGAAACCCGCGCCGCCTGGGACCAATTGATCGCGACAATTTCCGGCGTGATGCTGGAAGCCGCGTCACGATCTTTGGCAGACCAACCGCATTATGGGGCTTGAAATATACATACGTCGAAAATCTTGCGGAGGAACCAGATGCGCGCAGGTGGGATAGGCTTTCAGGCCGGTCCTTCAAGCGAGGCCGAACTGCTGGAAGCCATCCGCCGGCGGGCGCGTTTGCCGGCAGGCAGTGGCTTGGCGCTGGGCATCGGTGACGATTGCGCCATTTTCCGCCCGCGAGGCGCCCCGGAAGACCTCCTTTTCACCACCGATCTGTTGGTGGAAGACGTACACTTCCACCACGATACGCATCCTCCCGCTGCTTTGGGCCACAAGGCGCTGGCGCGCGGATTGAGCGATATCGCCGGCATGGGAGGCGTGCCGCGCTTTTGCCTGCTGTCGCTGGCTGCCGGCGCGCGCGCGGACCGGCGCTGGATCGATCGCTTCTACGACGGATTGTTGCGCTTGGCGCGCAGCAGCAGCGTCCCGCTGGCGGGCGGCGATCTGGCGCGCGCGGACAATACGGCGTGCGATATCGTGGTGTGCGGGGCCGTTCCGAGAGGCAGCGCCCTGCGGCGCGACGGCGCTCGCGCTGGCGATGCGATCTACGTCTCCGGACGCCTCGGCGGGTCCGCTCTCGGTCTCGAAAGGAGAACGGGCAAAGCTTGGTTGCGGCATCTGCGCCCCGAGCCTAGGCTGAAGCTCGGCGTCTTCTTGCGGGAACGCATGGGCGCCTCCGCGGCCATGGATTTGAGCGACGGGATTTCGATGGACTTGCCCCGTCTGGCGCTGGCTTCCGGTCTGGAGGCGGCTATCGAGCCGCCGCCCCGATTTCCAGGCGCCACTCCCGAGCAGGCCCTTCACGGCGGCGAAGATTACGAGTTGCTCTTCACCGTGCGGCCGCGCGTGCAGGTGCCCGCGCGCTTTGAGAACATTCCGCTGACCCGCCTCGGCGTCCTGCGCCGCGGACAGCCGGGCGCAGTGTATCTGTTCGGCAAACCCTTGCCGGCGCTGGGTTACGACCACTTCCGAGGTTCCCCATGAGCGTTCCCGATGCGGCCCCAGATCCGGCCCACGTCCTGGAATTGATCGACGCCTTCCGCCGCTCGAAAACCATGTTCGCGGCCGTCTCGCTGGGCGTGTTTGAGGCACTGCATGAAGGCCCGGCGGACGCCTCCACCCTGGCCGCGCGGCTCCTGGGACCCGCCGCCTCGGCCGGCCCGCTCGAGCGCTTGCTGGATGCGTGCGTGGGAATGGGGCTGCTCCAAAAACTGGACGGCGCTTACGCCAGCCAGCCTGTGGCTGAAACTTACCTGTGCGATCATAGCCCGCTCTCTCTGACCGGTTACGTGCTCTATTCCAATGAAGCGCTGTTCCCTATGTGGGCCCACCTTGAGGATGCCGTCCGCGAAGGCACGCATCGCTGGACCCAAACTTTCGGTTGGCACGGATCTCTGTTCGACCACTTCTTTAAGACCGATGCCCGGCGACGCAGTTTCCTGCGCGGGATGCATGGCTTGGGGCAGTTGAGCTCCGCGCGGGTGGTGGCGGCTTTCGATCTCTCGCGGTTCCGGCGGATGGCGGACCTAGGTGGCGCCACGGGACATCTAGCCATCGCCGCTTGCGAACGGTATCCGCAACTGCGCGCCACCGTATTCGATCTTCCACTGGTAATCGGAATGACGCGGGACTACGTGGCCGCGTCCGCGGCGCGGGACCGCATCGATTCGATGGGCGGCGATTTTTTCCGCGACGATCTGCCGGAGGCGGATCTGTATTCTCTCGGCCGGATCCTGCACGATTGGCCGGAAGAGCGGATCCTGGTGTTGCTGGGGAAGATCTGCGAAGCGCTGCCGGCCGGAGGCGCTCTACTTGTCGCCGAGAAATTGCTGGACGAGGACAAATCGGGGCCCACGCCGGCACACATGCAATCGCTCAACATGCTGGTGTGTACGGAGGGTCGGGAGCGCACGCTGACCGAGTATGCGGGGCTGCTGCTCGCGGCTGGCTTCGCCACGGTGGAGGGTCGCCGTACAGGAGCGGTGTTGGATGCGGTGCTGGCGACTAAGGAAGATTCCTAAGTCCATCTTCGCCGTACGTTCGCCACCAGAACAGTAATCGTAACCATCCGGTGAATAATAGCATCAGATTAGGCAGGCTGTGCTGTTGGTGTTTGTGCGTGCGGTACGTGCTGTGCGTCCGGATTTTGACCAGGAACCTCTTTCATGAAATTATACTTTCGCCTCCCAAGGCGCTTCTTGCCGGGCTTTTTTGCTTTATCCCTGGCGGCGCTGAACCCCGTGTGGGCGCAATCCGCGGACGACTCCGGTACGACGAAACCGACCGATTCCAACTCCGCGCCGACGGTGCTCCCCGCTCAGAATCCGCCGGACGCCGCAAACTCCCCGGAGCCAGAAAAACAAGATAAGCGCGTCTTCGGCGTGTTTCCAAACTACCGGACCACTGACGGCAACGTGGCGTTTCAGCCGATTTCCAGCAAACAGAAGCTCCTCATTGGTTTGAAGGACTCATTCGATTGGCCCGTCTATCTAACGGGGGGAGCCTTTGCGCTCCTCTACCAACTAGAAAACCAGAACCCGTCGTTCGGGCAGGGCATGAAGGGCTACGCGCGGCGCTACGGAACGGCTTTGGCCGACCAAGTTATCGGCAACATGATGACCGAAAGCTTCATGCCGAGCCTGCTGCACCAGGATCCGCGATACTTCCGGATCGGTAGCCGCCGCGGCACCGTACTGCACCGGATGGCATACGCGGCATCGCGTATTTTCGTTAGCCGCACCGATAGCGGCGGCCAGCAGTTCAATTACTCGGAATGGCTGGGAAACGGCGCAGCCGTCGCAATATCGAACGCTTACTATCCGGATACGCGCACGGTGGGCGACAACATCGAAAGGCTGGGGATCGCCTGCGCGACGGATGCCTTTTCGCAGGTCATGAAGGAATTCTGGCCGGATGTAAAGCGCAAACTCTTTCACCGCGGCGAAGCCGATCCGCAGCCCCTGCTGAGTAATCGCTAAATTATGCAGGCGCGATTTCGGGCGCGGGCGCCGTGCGCAACGCGCGCCACCAGATGTACAGACCCAGAAAGCCGCTAATCACCTCCAGCAACGTTCCCTCGACACGCAGGCTATGCGATAAGTGCCGCAATTGTTCACCCATAATCGCTCCGGTAAGCTGCAGACCCAATCCGCCGCTGAGCAGCATCAGGCGGCGGTTGGGGCGGCGCGCGCTGACTAGGAGCGACCACAGTATCAGATCCAGTACCACCGCGCAGATGTTCAGGTCGCGGCTGATTAGAGTCATCTGGCGATTGAAGTGCGAACTGCGGTGGATCGCGAAGGACCCCGCGAAGATCAGCCCTGCAACCAAGATGAGCCAATGGCGCTCGATCGGCATCTGCCTGGAATGCTGCGCCGCCTCGTCGATGAAAGCGATCACAACGCAAAATACGAGCAGATCCAGGACGATTTCGTCGGTCCAGTAGTAGGTCTCCTGGAGTGCCTTCGGGGCAGCCTGTAAACCGATCTCCACCACCGTTGACGCGAGCAAAGCGAGCGAATACGCGAAGACAAACGGATATTGCCGGTAACTGCCGCGCACCAAAGCGGAGATCACCTGTAGGTTAAGCCACAAGCCGATAGCCCATGCGCTGTACTGAAGGGCCTGCTGCATTCCCCTCCGCGGAACGTCCCTTCCCTTTGACGGAGATCAGGCAATTCTGTTGAGACATTGCCACACCAAGGATCGGGCGGGAAGGTCGTGCCATGCGCTACTTTACCACTCCACGGGCCGCACGGGAAGGGGTTCTAAATGGCAAGTGCCCGTCACTGCAAGCCTGGCGAGCAAATCGATTAGGCAAGACTGTCCTTACTGCCGGCGAGGATTCCTGAGCGCATCCCGCGCGACTACTGCCAGGAGACACCGGATGGCCTCAGCTTACTCGAAAGCTGGGGCCATGGGCCGCCTTGCCGCACCACGGATCGGGCGGGAAGGTCGGGCCATGGGCCACCTTGCCGCACCACGGATCGGGTGGAAAGGTGGGGCCGTGCGCTATCTTGCCACACCAGGGATCGGGCGGGAAAGTGGGGCCATGCGAAACCTGCGGCCCGGCCAAGGCTGCGAATCCATATGCCGCCGTCCATACCATGACTACGGCGCATACTGCCAAGCGAACTAACCTCTTCGATAATACGTTCATGTACCGCTCCTTGTAGTGAAAATCCAGCGCTGATAGAGCCCTGGCCGGACATCATCCCGACGCTTTTCCACGCGTAGGCGGATGAGCCGGTACTGGTAGTTTGGTTTCTTTCATCCGAAGTGTATCTCAGATTCGGGGCAGACAGAAGAAATATTGAGGATCGTCGCCGTTTTTGTGGGATGCGGCTAACGAATCGCCGATGGTATGCTAACCACCCCCGAGGGGTGCTGCCTAGTCGCCCGGCGTAAACTGCCGCTGTTCTCGCATGGTCCGCTCGGCATAGGCGCCATCCGCCCGAAACGGCCTTTGGCCTGGTAATTGCAAGCGCATGTCGGCGGCCACTTCGTCCACCATGGCCGCTGTGACAATCTTGGTTTCCAGGGCAAATGCCGTAAGCAGCAGATTATCGCACATTGCATTAATCACCCTGGGAATGCCCTGGGTCCGGCAGTGGATCTCGCGCAAGATTTCCGGCGGGAAAACGTTCTGTTCCTTCAATCCGGCCCGCGTCAGGCGGGACTGGATGTACTCCAGCGTCTCCTCCAATTGAAAAGGCTGGAGCACGCAGCGGAGAGCGATGCGCTGCTTTAACTGGCGGAAATCGGGGGCTTCCAGTTTGCGGTCCAACTCGGGTTGGCCGGCCAACAGAATCTGAAGCATTTTCCCACGGCGATTCTCCAGATTGCCCAGCAGCCGGATTTCTTCGAGCACGTCCCAATCCAGGTTGTGCGCCTCGTCAACGATGAGCACGGTGGTACGCCCTAGGTTGGCGCGCTCTATGATCATCTCGTTCAGGGCGAAAAGCACCTCCGTTTTTGAAGTCCGGGTGCACCGCAGTCCGAAATCGTAGGCGATCATTTCAAAGAACTGTTGGACGTTCAACCGGGAATTGAAGAGCGAGGCGTAGGTGATCTGCTGGGAGCTAAGGAAGTCCCGCAAGCATTCCAGCATGGTGGTTTTTCCGGTTCCCACTTCGCCCGTGAGCACCACGAATCCCTTGCGGCTCTGCACGCCGTAGATCAGATTCGCGAGCGCTTCCTCATGTTGCGAGCTCCGGAACAGGAACGACGGATCCGGGCTCATATTGAAGGGATTCTCGGCGAAACCAAAGAAGGCTTTGTACATTGGGCGCTATGCTATCTTAGCATGTGGGATAGGCCTCTCCGCCTGTCCACGCCGGCCCCGCCTTTAAGTCTTGGCCGCTTTAGTAGGACTGATCAGCACATGCGCGTTGCGGCCTTCCATCCGCGGCGCGCTTTCGGCGGTGCCGTATGCGGTCAGATCCGCCGCGAAACGCGCGAGCAGCTTGCGGCCCAGATCGGCGTGCGCGATTTCCCGCCCGCGGAACTGTACGACGGCTTTAACCCGGTTGCCTTCCTGGAGAAAACGGATGGCGTGGTTCTTCTTGAAGTCGTAGTCGTGATCGTCGGTATTGGGGCGGAACTTGAGCTCCTTTACCTGCACCACGTGCTGCTTCTTCTTGGCCTCGTGCTGTTTCTTTTTCTGCTCATATTGATAGTGGCCGTAGTCCACTGCCTTAGCCACGGGCGGCACCGCGGTGGGCGAGACGATGACCAGATCGAGTCCCAATTCCTGCGCTTTGCGCAAGGCGGCCGCGGTGGGCATGATCTCTGCAGTGCCATCCGGGAATACCGCACGCACTTCACGGGCGCGAATAGACTCGTTCACGTTTTCTCTACGGGCTGGCCTGCGAGGGGGTAAATTTCTGCCTGGAGCCATGTATGCTATCGGGGGGCCGCTTTAGAATTTGCCGCAAACGCGGCGCGGAACATACAGCGGCTTGGCGCGCCGGGCGGCCGGATGGAGTCGTGGATGGAGGTTAATACCAATCGAAATTCGCTGTCTCTAGATAGTGTACTTCTAAAATGGGGTGGTTGTCCAGTTTTTGTAGGAGCGGGACTGAGACCCCGCAAAGCCCGCCCGCAAAATGAACCGAACCCTTCGCGTAGCCGTATCATCCAATAACGACTGTGCCCGCCTCCGCACGGGAACAATACGGAACCATCCCTGCCGTCCCCGGCGCGGCAAAGCCGTCGGCGGAGGCTGTGCGCGCGCAGTTGGACAAGATCCTGGCAAGCCGGGCGTTTGCCGGAGCGGAACGACCCGGTCGTTTCCTACGCTTCATCGCCGAGCAGGCGCTCGCAGGAAATCAACTAAAGGAAACCTTGCTCGGCGTCGAGGTTTTCGGCCGAAGTCCATCGTACGACCCGCGTCTGGATGGCGTAGTGCGAGTGGAGGCCGTCAAACTGCGAGCCCGCCTGAAGGATTATTACGAAAAGGAGGGAGCTGCCGACCCTATCCGGATCGATCTGCCGAAGGGTGGGTATCTGCCCCGCTTCGAAACGCTGCGAAGTCTGCCGGCCGAGCCCATTGAGCCCATTGAGAAGGAGACCGTGCCGTCGCAGCGTGTGTGGTGGACGAATTGGCGGCTGGCTGTCCCGCCTCTGGCGCTGGCCCTGCTGATCGCGGGTTACCTGCTGGCCCGCGGCCCGCATTCCCGGCCGGCTGCGCCGGATTCATCCTCCATTGCCGTGCTTCCCTTCGTGAACCTGAGTTCCGACAAGGAAAACGAGTACTTCAGCGATGGCCTGACCGACGACCTGATCGACGCCCTTACCAAAATCCGGGGATTGCGCGTGGTTGCGCGCGGCTCCGCTTTTCAATTCAAGGGGAAGAACCCCGACATTCGCGCGGTGGGCCGGCAGCTCAATGTGGCCACCGTCCTGGAAGGGAGCGTGCAAAGATCCGGCGACCGGTTGCGCATCACCGCTCAACTGAGCACCGTGGCCGATGGATATCACGTGTGGTCGGAAACGTACGACCGGCGGCTGGCGGACGTCTTCGCCGTGCAGGATGAGATTTCGCGCGCGATCGTCGGGGCCCTGGAGGTGCGGGTAGCCGGCAATCCGGGCCACCGGCTGGTGCAATCGTCGACCCAGGATCCAGAGGCATACAACCTCTATCTGCAGGGACGGTTCCATCTGAACAAGTGGACGCCGGAAGGCGCCCGCAAGGGCATCGAGTACTTCGGGCAAGCCATCGGCAAGGACGCCGGCTATGCACCGGCCTATACTGGCATGGCAGACTGCTACACCTGGCTGGGCGTTTTTGGCTGGAATGCGGCGCGGCAGGCCATGCCCCAAGCGCGCGAAGCCGCCAACCGCGCGTTACAACTTGATGAAACGCTGGCCGCCGCGCATGTTTCGCTGGGATACGTCAAAGCTTTGTACGACTGGGATTGGCCGGGCGCCGACCGGGAATTCAAACGCGCTTTGGAACTCAGCCCCGGCGACGCCGATGCCCACTTCGCATACAGTGTGACGTACCTCACTCCGCTGGGACGTCTGGACCAGGCGCTGGCGGAAATCCAGCACGCGCTGGCTCTCGACCCGCTCTCGCCCTACAAGATTACCGCTGCCGGCATGATCTACACCGACCGCCGCGAATACGATCGGGCTGTCGAACAATACCAGAAAGCCATTGAACTGGAACCGTCCTTCTATCACGCTTACGACGAGTTAAAGGGCGTCGAAACCGTTAGAGGCAGGCCCGCGGCGGTGGACGCGGTGATGCGGGCAATGCGCGCCGCCTTCCCGAATGTGGACGACACTTCAGTCCGCGCGCGCGCTGCCGCGCAACAGGGCAGGCAAGCGGAAGCGCGCAAGTTGGTGGAGGGTTGGATCCAGGAGTGCGTGCGCACTCAAAGGCCCGGAAAGTCGTGCTACGCCGCCCAAGTTTACGCCAGCATCGGCGAAAAGGATCTGGCATTCCAATGGCTGGAAAAGGCGTACGAGGAGCGCAATCCGCTGCTGACGTATACCAACGTGATGCCATACTACGACAATCTGCGCTCCGACCCGAGGTTCCGATCGCTGTTGAACCGCCTTGGCCTGGGGCACTGAGAGAGTTTTTTGGATCGCTAACCGAGCCACCCCTTGCGCGGCGCGAGGCTACCAGTGCTAGAATCAAATCGCAAGCAGAGCGATTGAAACACAGTTCCTGTTCGATGTTCTAGGGGAGAGACCACAAATGCCAAGACAGGCACAGTCGAAAACAGACAGTAGTATCCTCGAGATGGCCCTTATTGGGTATCAGAGCCAACTCGAAAAGATCTCGGCTACCATAGCCGACATCAAAGCGCAGCTCGGTCATCGCGGTCCCGGCCGGCCAAAGGGCGCCGCTACCGCCAAGGATGCGGCGGCTCCACAGAAGCGCCGCACGATCAGCAAGGCCGGCCGCGCCAGAATTGCCGCCGCGCAAAGGGCCCGATGGGCCGCACAGAAGCAGCAACATGCCCAACCGGAAAAGCCCAAGAAACGGAAAATATCCGCGGCAGGTTTAAAGGCCATAAGAGAGGCCACTAAGAAGCGTTGGGCCGCTTACCGCAAAGCCCGCGAAGCCGCGGCGTAACACGGCGCCGGCGATTCGGCGGCAAAGAAGTCCCATTTTTGTCTCTCAAACGGGCTGGCCGCGTCCCGGAACGCCGGCCGGCATAAGTTGGATGTGTGCGCTTCGGAAGGATCACAGTGCGTTTTCTCTACTTCTTGGCCTCCGTGTTTGCGGCCGTTACCGCCGCGCCCGCTCAGACCAACCTAGAAGTCACATCTAAACTCGGCACGAAGTTCTATTCGCTCGCCGACGAAAAGGGCGTAGTCGCCCTGGCGCAAAAGGATCTCGCCGCCGACCCCAAAAACCCCGACTTGCTGCGCAAACTGGCGCTGGCTCAAGTCTCCGTCTGGCAAGACCGGGAAGCGGTAGAAACTCTAACTCGCGCCCTGGCGATTTCGGGCCAGTATGTCGACCTTTACACCGAGCGCGGCCACCGCGAACTTCCGTTGCGGGAGTTTGCGCAAGCCTGCGACGATCTCAGCCGCGCAGCGGCGCTCAATCCCAAGAGCATGGCTGCATACTATCACCTCGGTCTCGCTCACTATTTTCTGGGCGAGTTCGGCGAAGCCGCCAAAGCCTTTCGCCGCTCATTGGAAAATGCGCCCGACACCGACGAGCGCATCAACTCCACCAACTGGCTGTATGCTTCGCTGCGGCGCTCGAAGCAATCCGATGAGGCGGCCAAGGTCCTGGAAGGCATCCCGCCGGAAATAACTAACAAGGATCCTCACACCCGGTTCTATCTCGACCTGGTGCGCTTCTTTCAAGGCCGCATCGGCGAATCCAAGGCAATGCCTTCCGAGCCGCCCGCAGGCAATAGCGATACCGAAGCCGAATTGGCATTCGATACCGTGGCATACGGCATCGGCAACTGGCACCTCTACAACGGCGACGCCGCGAAAGCGCAGGAATACTTCCACCGCATTCTAAAAGGGCACGTGTGGGTCACTTGGGGATTCGTCGGGGCCGAAACAGAGATCCAACGCCTGCCGTCGGATGTCAAGTAATCAGCCCGGAAAGCGGTCTTGTGGTGAAGGATCGGATTCGAAAATGGCTCGCCTCCGCGGGATACGTGGTATTCAATACGCGGGCGCGCGGCGGCTACGCCCGCGACGGTCTTTTCACCTGGCATGACCATCGTTTCCAGGACGATCCCGCGTTCCGGGCCGCTTACGCGCGCGGAGTGCAAGCCGGCGCGGGCGTCGATCCGCGCATGGAATGGCGTGTGCATGTGGCTCTTTGGGCCGCCCGCGCCGCCGCTCGAGCGCCTGGCGATTTCGTCGAATGCGGGGTCAATGCCGGCTTCGTCAGTTCCGCCATCATGCAGCGCCTCAACTGGTCGCAAACCGGCAGGAGCTTCTATCTGATCGACACCTTTAGCGGCCCGGTGCTTGCGCAGTACTCGCGGAAGGAGATTGAGCGCGGCCGCGGACGCTTGGCCGAGGAGGCTCTTTCCAGGGGCGCCTATGTGACGGATCTGGAGCGCGTGCGCGCCAACTTTGCGGAGTGGCCGAACGTCAAGATCGTCCAAGGTGCGGTGCCCGGCGTGTTGCCGTCGTTGGGAATCGGCCGGGTGGCGTTCCTGCACCTTGACATGAACTGCGCCTACCCGGAACGGGCCGCCTTGGAATACTTCTGGGATTCTCTGGCGCCGGGAGCCATAGTGTTGTTCGACGATTATGCGTACTTCGGCCACGATGCGCAGGCGGAAGCCATCCTCTTGGCCGCCGCATCTCTCGGCGCCGAAGTCCTGTCGTTGCCGACCGGACAGGGCCTGATCGTCAAATAGCGCGCCTCTGGTAACCGTTGCCGCAACCGTTACCCCACCCCTAAATACTTGTGCAGGCTGGCGTTGGGAGCGCACCCTCAATCAGGAGGGAAAATGCGCGGAACATTACTGGGGCTGTTGCTATTTTCAATTGCGTTGACCATGATGGGGGCCGAAACGCTCGACATACGGGCGAGCGATGCCATCGCCCTGATCAATAACGCTCGACAAAATCGTACGGAAGGATACTTCTACCGAGCCGAAGTGCAATACCGTCAGGCGTTGGCGATCCTGGAACAGACATATGGGGCGCAGAGCCCGGACCTGACACCGGCGTTGAATGGTCTAGCCGAACTCTGTTTCGACGCTCGGCGTTACACGGAAGCCGAGTCTTTTTCGCGGCGTTCGGCGGCGTTGGTAGAGACTGCCTTGGGCGCCGGGCATCCGCTGCTGGCCACGGCCCTGCAAAATCTGGCCGCGATTTACCACGTACAGGGACAATATGCCAAGGCTGAGCCTCTCTATTATCGCGCCTTGGCCATTCGCGAGAATGCGCTGGGGCCGAATCATCCGTTTGTGGCCGTGACGCTAGCCGATCTGGCCGAGATGGAGAGCGCACAGGGCAATCGCCAGCGGGCGGCGGAGCATTACGCCCGCGCCGTCCGGATTCGCGAGGACGCATTTGGCAAGGACGATCCGCGCGTGGCACAGACGCTGGCCGCATATGCGGCGGTATTGCGCAAGGGCTGTCATAGACACGAAGCGGCATCCGCTGAGGCCCAATCGCGCGCGATTCTGGCGCGTGCCGCCTTCCAGTAGGTCACGGGCTAGTATGGCCAAAGTCCAGGCACAGGCTCGGCCGGTCTAACGCAACCTGTTACCATTGCGCATCGATGGATGCCGTCCAAATCTCAAATGTTACAAAAGCCTTCGGCGCGGTAACAGCCGTCGACAACCTGTCTCTTACCGTCCCAGAAGGTTCCGTCTACGGTTTCATCGGACCCAACGGCTCCGGCAAAACCACCACCATGCGCATGATCTCGAGCATCTTCTATCCCGACAGCGGCGATGTCCTCGTCTTCGGGAACCAGATGCTGGGCGCACGTTCGGAGCTGATCGGCTACTTGCCCGAGGAGCGTGGGCTGTACAAGAAGATGGCAGTGCAGCCCATGCTGGAGTTCTACGGCGAACTGCGCAGCGGCCGCAAAGTCACCGCCGAAGTGGAAGGATGGCTCAAGAAGCTCGACCTTACAAAGTCGGCCTCGCAGAAGGTGCAAGCGCTTAGCAAAGGCATGAGCCAGAAGGTGCAGTTCATCGCCGCCGTGGTTCCCGCTCCCAAACTGCTGATCCTCGACGAGCCCTTCAGCGGCCTCGATCCGGTCAGCGCCGACGTGCTCCAGTCCGCTATTCTCGATCTGCGCCACGGCGGTGTCACCGTGATCCTCAGCACCCACGACATGCAGGTCGCCGAAAACATGTGCGACTACATTTGCATGATCTTCCGCGGCAAGAAAGTGCTGGACGGCACTCTCGCATCCATCCAGAATCAATACGGAAACGACACTATCCGGGTGGCGGCCGATGGCGGCATGCAGTTTCTCGATGGGCTGCCGGATGTGGAAAAAGTGCGCGATCTCGGGCAAGTTCAGGAGCTGCGCATGGCGCGCGGCTGCGACCCGCAGCAGGTGTTGCGCGCCCTCATCGAGCGCACCCGCGTGACCAACTTCTCGATCATGAAGCCATCGCTGCACGATATTTTCGTGCGCATCGCCGGCCCGGAAGCCGCGGAGGCGCAAAGTGCATAACAGTGCGCACAGAATTCTGCTGATCGCCAGGCGCGACTATTTGGCCACCATCCGCACCAAAGCGTTCATCATCGGACTGGTGGTCGCGCCGCTTCTGTTCGGCGGAGGCTTTCTGGGTGTAGCCCTCATGGTAAGCAAACCGGATATCAAAGAACGGCACATCGCCATAGTCGACAGCACCGGAGTGGTGGCCCCCGCCGTAATTCAGGCCGCCCAGGAGCGAAACGCCAGGGATCTGTTCGACAAAACCACCCACCGCCAGATGCAGCCGCGCTACGCATTCGAAACGGTTCCTCCCGCCGCCGATCCCAAGCTGCTACGCTTGGCCTTGTCCGAGCGCGTGCGCCATCAGCAACTCTTTGCGTTTATCGAAATCGGCCCCACTGTCTTGAACGACGCCTCCGCCGCGCAAAGCGCCCCGTCCGAAGAGAAGGCTTCCAAGGCCGGCCCGGTCGCCACCTACACCAACGCCGGCGGTTTCGATGAAGCCAGCCGCTGGCTGTCCAACTCGGTGAACGAGGGCGTCCGGCGCGTGCGCCTGACCCAGCTCGGCGTGAACCAGAGCAACCTCTCCGGCGTTTTTGCCGATGTCAAGGTGGACCGCTTCGGCCTGGTTTCGCGCGATTCGAAAACCGGCGATATTCGCGAGGCCAGCAAGAAGAACGAAGTCGCCGAGTTTGCGGTTCCCTTCGGCATCATGCTGTTGCTGGGCATGATCGTCATGGTCGGATCGAGCCCGATGCTTTCGGCGGTAACCGAGGACAAGGCGCAGCGATTGGTGGAAATGCTTCTTGGGCTGGCGACGCCCTTCGAGTTGATGGCGGGCAAGGTCCTGGGCGTGCTCGGCACCTCGCTGACCAGCTCCGCGTTCTACATCATCGGCGGCACGCTCGCGCTATCGGGCATGGGTCTATCCGGCCTGGTTCCGTTCGCGGTCTTCCCCTGGTTTTACGCCTACTTGATCGCCGACGTGGTCTTCCTAGGCTCGCTTGCCGCAGCGTTAGGGGCCGGTTGCGGCAGCCCGCAAGACGCGCAGCAGCTCGCCATAGTGCTGCTCGCTCCGGTAATGATCCCATACTTCCTGATCGCCTTCGTCATGCAGCAGCCCAACGGCGCAATTTCCACGGCCTTGTCGCTGTTTCCGCCCTTCACGCCCATGCTGATGTTGCTGCGGCAGGCCATGCCCAGCGGCGGCGTACCGGCGTGGCAGCCCTGGGTGGGCCTGGCGGGCGTGCTGGCCTTCACGCTGTTGATGGTTACGGCAGCGGCCCGTATCTTCCGCGTCGCCATATTGATGCAAGGCAAGAGCGCAAAAATGGCCGACCTGGTACGCTGGGCCGTGCGGGGCTGATCTGGTGGTGCCGACACTCTGGTTTAGATGTGACTCACGATATAACATTAATTGGGTATATTCTCACGGATCCTCGTACCCTCGAAGCGCCGGCAAGAGTGCCCGGCGCGGCAGACTGAGAGTCTGCGCCACGCGCTACCCCTTCCCCTCCGTCACCGTCACCACCTGATTCGCCTTCACGCTAACCCGGTCCACCTGCCCGCTGGGCCAATGGATCTCCAGGTCCGCATTCTGCGCGGTGCCTAGACCGAAATGCACCCGCAGGTCGTTCTGCGAAATATAGCCGCTGCCGCTGCGCACTTCATCCATCAGGCGGCGGCCGCCGGCCGGCGTGCAGTAAACCCGCGCGCCGATACCGGAACGATTCGATTTCACCCCGACGGTCTTCACCTGGATCCAGTTGTTCTTCACCGTGCTGTCGCAGCGCAGCAGTTGCGGCGTGTCGTTCACGCAGTTGATCAGCACGTCCAGATCGCCGTCGTTATCGAAATCGCCGAAGGCGCACCCGCGTGCGGAAGCCGGTTCCAGAATTCCCGGCCCGGCGTCCTGCGATACGTCCGCGAACCTGCCGTTGCCCAGATTATGGTAAAGCACCTTGCGTTCGCGGTAGCCTTGCTCGTC